>Ga0325411_1000765_pt1 | contig 34484 bp, 18 predicted proteins | sample PopdelMetagenome_13_FD_206181 | JGI IMG/M metagenome (GOLD analysis project Ga0325411, IMG submission 206181) | Populus deltoides microbial communities from Bellville, Georgia, United States - Xylem-PdIQD-R4 | ecosystem: Host-associated > Plants > Phyllosphere > Stem > Wood/Secondary xylem...
ACAATCCACGCAAACAACATGAAAATACCAAACTACCCATCACTTAATTAAGCTGCCCTTCTACCCAATTCAAGAAACATTTTATTAGCAAGCTTGTGTGGAAGATTTTAATCTCTCTCCCCAAATTAATCACCATATTAATTTCCAACCATCAAAATTAATACTTTGATGGATGATAATTAAAGGACATTTAATCAGATGATACAATCTACCATCGCTCCCACCAATTCTCTTTTTGTTTGGCTCACTAATTTTTTCTTTTGTTTGGTAAGGTGGTTCGTCTGTTTTTTAAATTGTTTTTTTATTAAAAAATATTAAATTAATATTTTTTTATATAATTTTTATGATTTTGTTATGAAAATATTAAAAATAATAAAAGTTTAGAAGTGCAACTACATGTCTATCCTTCTTTTCCCAAGAAAATATATATTACACCATTCATTAATCATTAACAAATGAATAAATAAACAATCTTTAGTTTATTTTCATTCTCTAATATATTCTTCTATCAATACTTTCGTTAAAATTAATTAGCATCCTGTGCAATTAATGGATTATACCCTTTGATTTTAGATAAGAAAATTTAATTTTCTTATATGTTAGATGTGATATTTTTAATATATAACCAAGCTTACTTGGATTTCAATTTTAATGAAAATAATTACAAAAAAAAAAAGATATATATAGATAGATAGATATAGAAGAGTATAATTGAGAAATGGAGTGGTCTATGATGGTCGTCACTAGTGTGCTGATTCGGACAATTTTATGTGTTAATCGAGATTAAATCTTTTATTATTACTATTATTATTGTTTTTAAAGATACACCTTCTATATTAATTTAGTTTATTAAGAAAAAATTAACTAAAGAAACACAAGAAGTACCTTCTTAATGACTGGGATTTCCTTCAGAGCTTCAACTACATGTTTGCAAGCATTCTATAGAGCTGAATAATTAATGTATAAGAGTGTGGAAAACAGCATATCATTATTGCTTTATACGATATTTCCTTTCTTCCATTGATTTTGCCACTTTTTTGTAAGGAAAAAGAAAACAATTTCGGTATCATTTGTCGCCATCAGCTGGACAACCTTGTGCTAATTTCTTGAGGTTTTCAATGATCATAACCAGCTTCGTGTTGAGCCTGTTCACAAAGCACTTGGGCAGCCATCCAGCAGGATCTAACTGCATAAATAGCAATAGAGCAATCAAAGATACATTTCAATATCAGCTTTTGAAACTTCCCAGAAAAACATAACAAAATTTATCTATATTGATCAAATATACAATAATAATAGCCAGAAGAAGAAGAAGAAGGTTTTTCGTGTATATTCCTGCATAATCTCAAATGTTTCGTGTATAATCCTGCATAATCGCGAAATGACATGTATAAATACCTGAACGACATAGGTGACCATACAGGAATCATCCTCAAGCTTCTCCACCACCCACCCTGACTGCAGCAAAAGTCCTCTGATAGCATTATTTTGCTTTGGATGCAATCCTGCTGCTATCTCTTTTGGCAATGAAGCTACTGCCACCACCTTTACATATATTTTCAGAAGAAATGTGATTCAAATCTGTGAAGACAGCATGAAAACTTGTAAATTGTAACAGTTGAGAGACAAACGGTTACCAGGGTTCCATCTTCCATTGTTTCCCGTCGCTCATATACTATAAACTCTCTGTTTCTAAACAAGGGTTTAGAGTTCTCTCCGAACCTCAGACGGATTATGCTGAGATTATCTTCAAGGTCCTTTATGTATCTAGCTTCCACCAGGTCCTGCTCCCATTGCTACAGCTCCAACAAGTTCAATCAATATTAATGTCAATTTCATCGAAGATTATCAATCTACACACAGTAACTTAACATTTCCAACAGCTACATTTTTATGCCTAATCAGATCCGGGTGCGATCCGAAATAGCTGTCGTTCTTGCAAAAAAGTAACTGAAGAACCCATATTTTGTCAGGCAGAGAAAAAAACAGGGACAAAAGTTATCTTTTCAATGATTTGGAATGGAGTCAAATCATCTTGATAATTATGATGGTATCGTTTGAGCAGTATTCACCGTCCATTCTATATTACCATTGCTAGCAATTTCCAATCATATATTCAGCTCCACAAAATCATAACATGTAAGCTGAAAAACTTAACCTGTATATGATCTTGAAGAGGGACGTTAGAGTAAATGGATTACCTTAGCAGCATCAATGGCATTGGCAACAGTGATGAATTGTTGAGGGGAGACTGATCTGAGCAGCCAACGGCTGCGAAAGGTGTGGAATGATCCAGACCTACGTTTTGATATCTCTACCCCATTGTCTAGATCAGTTAGAATCTTCCATCCATCATTACCAACATTGCCAAACCTATTCGAATCGGAGGCAGACAGCAACTCTTGTATGCAGCTTTCGCTAGCAAAGTGTACGTACCTTCTCAGTGAGTCCTCGCTAATGGACCTACATACATGCAAAACCCAAAATGAAAATTTAGAATCTAATCAGGAAACTAAAATGAATACAGCAGCGCTCATGTCTAAGTTGATTACAAATTCAGCACCAGTAGTTACCAAGATCGGCTGCAAGGTGTTGGACCGGTACTGTTCATCGGTTCAAGAATTGCTCTTCAAGTCTTGTTTTTTCACTTCAAGTAGGAGTATATGTGTATGTGTGGGTGTATATATGCACAGAGGAAAAGAAGAGGTTTAACTTAAAGATTGGCTAGAAAGAGAGACTGAACAGAAGTGTAAAATAAAGCGAAGTGGGCCGAGGTCATTGATGCACATGGATTGCCAGAAGAAACTCCATGATTAGAACTGCACGTCTCTCTCTCTCTTCTTCCTCGCGAGAGAGAGAGAGGTAAAAGATAGATTCTTCCCTTGCAAAAAAGCAGCAAGAAGCAGGGTGGGGAGTGTCATGCACATGGACTGTTGGTGCCTTTTAAAATCAGCTGAAAGAAAAGGATGAAAATTAAAGCCAAGATTAATTAAAAGGTCTTAAACTCACTATATCATGATCCAAAACCAAAAAGCATGGCCTGGCCTGGTTTTAGGTGACATCGACCCTACCAAACAAACCCAATAAGTTGTACATCATGTGCCATGACAAAGCTTAAACTTCCAACAACCTGGCCTCAAACTAGTGCTTAGTCTGCTTTTGATATTGTGATAATTTTTTGCAATTGCAGTTTAAAAAATAAATTATAAATTGTGGTTTTTTTTTTTTATCAAGTTTTCAGTGATATCCATATAAAAAATGTTGTGCCCTTTGCGAAGTAGTGGTTATTGTACGTTATATATGAACCCTATGAACCATTTGCATTACATGAAGCACTTGACATGTAACTGTCTGTTTGTTCGAAGAGATAATTTAATCCCCTGTTCTGCTATCGGAACAGAGTTTTAGGACCTATTCTACTGATCATCACATGCCTCATGGGGATTGCTTGCATGGTGAAAGGCGAATCTTGGTTTCTTGTGGTCCAGAGAAAACGAAATGAAAACATGGTTTCTACTCATTAACTGACAGAGATTACTGAGATTAAAGAATGGACTTGGGTTTCTTGTCATCATAAGGGATGATAATCAGATCAAGGATCGCATTCAGCTGTTGTAAAATAAAGAGAAAAGGGATGACCAAAAGGAGGTTATTAAATTATTAATGAAGATCTTCCTGTCTTATCAGTGACAAATCATGAAACAGTGAACATCAATTTTAGCTCTAAAAGCAAACTAAGATTGAGACATTTCATTCCTGAGGAAGCCTTTAGCTTTCAGACTGTCCACCGTTTCTCGTACAGCATCTTCAACTGGAGTGAAGACCAGCCCCAGGTCAATTAATTTCTTGGATGCATCTTTGCAAGCTCTGAGACCTGGTTGAGTTTCCCCACTAAACCTGTAAGGGATTTGAGTTAAGAACATGCACTTAAGAAACCAAACAAAAACCTTAATTACAGAAAAGGAAAGACAACATGTAAAAATGACTAGAAGTGATGTTAAAATGGTTTAGAATTCAAATGACAACGTCAATATTCAGTTTACTGGATATATAATTCCCACTTGGTTCAGTTTGAAACAAGACAGCCAGGTTGTCCTGTTTCCTAACTGCATCTATGGCCACCTGACCTGCTCTCACTTGCCTAGGGAAACAAGGACTTGACACATTCATAGAAAATATAAGACGAGGCTGTTTATTGAGAAGCACTTTTCTTCAAACTAATCAAAGGCATCCTTCTACTAAAATTGCCAGTCACATCGGGTTTTGACCGGATCATATTTTAAATTACCAGTCATGATAAGAAAACCCATCTGGAGCCTAGACAGATAAGATGCGGGATGAATGCAATCATTGATTTCATTTATGCCATCTTGACACTCAGATAGTCAGATATGCCCTTAAACTTCATCGTTCAAAAGCAGCAGGCCCTGAGAAAAACAAACACAGTTCTATGTTCAATTAGGTATTCATTTATTTTCACCAGCATACACATTTAGCTCCAACAGCCACCCAATTTGTGAAAATATGTAGCATACATAAAAAGCTTCAAGGGGGATTCAAACAAGAATATGAATCTTAAAGCTTCAACAAGGTCATTTAGAGAGCACCCAATACAGTGCAAAATACACGCAACAACACCATCAGTTGACATACGTGTTAGGAGGAGTCTGTATTCTACAATAACCATCAAGAACCTATATAGTGGAGCATCATGTGATGGGACCGGGTTAAAGCAAGGTGGCAGATTAACTGGCAATTGACAAAAGTAATACATTGTTATGCAATGAAGAAGGGGGAGAATTCTTCCAAATGGACCACAACGCAAAAAAAAAAAAAAAAAAAAGGTACATCGCTGATAATATCAGAATGGCAATGGGAGAAGCTTCCAAATCTGTGCAAAAAAACAGAATAACTTGGCAATAAAATAGATGGGGGCAATATGACAAGATAAGCTTTTGAGGGAGTTTGATAATTGAGTAGCTAAAGTAAATCTCATGTCCACCAGCGCTCCACATGCAGTGTGGACCAGCCACTGCTCTCCATAAGGTCATCCCGCTACAAGGACCAACTAATGTACTATTGCATTACTTTTCAAATTCTTATCTCTTTTGAATTGTCCCCTATCCTTTTATTTTGCCATCATTAGAAACAGAAGTCAAGTTTTCCATTCTGCCAATGGCTGCCCACTATCCTTGGAAATACAGACGGATGGTGGCAAAGTTTATCCAAGATATTGCCAGAAGACTAATTAAAGTCCCACTCGGAGAGGTGCTAAATGTTCCTTCAAAGTCTTCTCCACTAGTCATCATTACAACTATCGCCACCACCTCCACAATCCCTCCACCAACATTTAAGAAAACGAATATACTGAAGTACAAATCTATCAAGAATTACGAAACCTTCATCATGTTGTCCAAGAGAAATTTATAGTGACATTAAAGATAAGATTGTCAATCCCAATTCAAATCCAGTAGGAAAATGAATATTATCCTGCCTACAGACCTTTTGATGGATAACGCTAATCTTTCCTCTAAACAGCTACCAAAATCTGGATTAGTTCAGCCATCAAACAGGAAATTGGGAACGGAATTTAGACAAAAACAAATGTATGTGAAGAATGGCAAAGAACATGAGCAATCATCTACCTTTTCTGTTATATAGTCTTAATTATATCCATCTATGAGAGACCCAAATTTTTTGCCAAAATACAACTCTAAGTCGGCCTAAACCTCATCTAAGTTAGCCTAGATATATAAGAAAAAGTTGCAAGGTAATTGTTTTTCGACCCTCCCCTTATAAAACTAAAGATTTCAAGTTTTAATCTTGAATTTTTTTGTTTAAGAAAGGTGGAAGTAGCAAATCTATGGTTCCCTCTCATGTTACTTTCAATTATGATTTTTTCATGAAAAGATTAAAGAAGATATTAGAATTTATAAAGATTTGAATGAATAAAAATTGGAGTTAAATGATTGATTTTGGATGTGTTGTTAGAAATAAAGATTTGGTAATTGATTTGTTATGAGTTATGAAATTTGTTTAAATCTTGCTAGAAAATCTGGACAGAATGGTTATGAGGTTGAAGATGATGAAATTTTATTTTGGTCCTTAATTTATAAAAATTACAGTTTAGTCTCTAAACTCTAGAAAATTTTAATTTGACCCCTTAAAAAATTCTGGGCAGTATTCTTACGAGTTTAAGGATGATGGATCTCATAATTGATTTGTGTGATTTTCAATTTAGTCTCTCTATTTTAGAGATTTACAGTTTAGTCCCTGAACTTTAAAAAAAATTACAATTTGATCTTGGATCGTAAATTGAGATTCTGGACAGAATTGATGATGGATTATTGGTGAAATTTCGGTATGGTTATGTAATTCTGACATTTACAATTTGATCATCTAATTCTAGTAAAATTATGTTTTGGTCCATGATTTCTAAAAAATTTCGTAAACCCGTAATCAAAAGGGCATTTAGCAAGTGGGAATCGCAAGAAAGGAAAGTCGAGAAAGCAAGGCAGGCTACAAGTACAAACCTGTGAAGAGGAAACTCGGGGAAGAGTCTGGAAACCGTCGCAGCAAAATCACCAAACTGGTAGATTCCATTGGTGCAAAGATATCTACCAGAAGCAGTAGGGGTCTCAAATAACAAAACCTGTGCCCTTGCCACATCTCTTACATGCACAGCTCCCAGCCAGTGGTATTCCTGAGTGTCTCTTGATCCTTGCAACAGTTGCTGTAACACAGCACAGCTAGCGTTCAATGCAGGCTGCAAGAGAGGGCCAAGGCACGTCGCAGGATGGATTGCCACCACATCCATTCCATTCCTCCCTGCAAACTCCCATGCTGCTTTCTCTGCCAGTGTCTTTGACACCGGATACCATTTCTGCCATAATGCAATGCCCCGAGACAAGATTGTTTTTATGCAGAAATAAAAATCAGTATCAAATTTACTACCGCACGTACATAATCTAAAACGCTAAATCTAAATTACCTGGCGAGACTTGCAGTAATCAAGATCAGTCCAAGACGAATCATCAAAGACCTTCTCCCTCGGCCACGACGGATTAGGAACCAAAGCCGATATAGAGGACGTCACAACCACGCGCCTAACCTTGAACTTCTTAGCAGCCTCAAGAACATTAAGAGTGCCTTGCACCGCAGGCATCACAAGTTCCTCTTGTGGGTCCTTTGGGTCCTCTAGAGTACAGGGAGATGCAACGTGGAAAACCCCTTGGCAGCCTTCCACTGCCTTACAAATGGCGTCGTGGTCAAGCACGTCGGCTTCGAAAACCTCCAGACTCACGCTAGCATCGGTGGCACCGGGGATTTCGAGGAGATGAGATGGGTCAGAGCCTGGGTATATAGAGGCGTGGATTTTGGTGTAGCCTTGGTCTAATAAGGTACGAACCAGCCATGAGCCAATGAACCCGTTGGCGCCAGTCACACACACTGCTTCCTTTTGCTTGGCCATTGATTGAATCCGTGCCTGCCTTTGGTTTGCTGAATTTTTTAGTCATGAAAAATGGATTTTGAATAGGATTACTATCTTCTTGTTTTAAAGTGTTGTGGTTGTTTGAGGAAACTACCTTTGCCACGTAGGATAAGATCATCAAGATTATAACAATAATATCCAATCCTTCCTTTGCTCACCTAACGAAACTAACTCTTCTTTCCGGTATTTTATCAAGCACCTTCTAGTCAATGTCAGGAGACACACACATCTTGTTCATTCGCGTCTTGGTTGCTTAAGAATAATAATAATAATAATAATAATAATAAACGATGATGACACTAATAATAATTCATGAGTGATTATTCATTAAAAACATAATAACAATATTTTCTCTAAACAATATAACGATGACAACAGCAGCAATAATAATAATAATAATAATAATAATAAATTTCTTTGCGTAAAATAGTAATAATAAAAAGAAAGGAGGAAACATAGAGAAGTTGTGGGGGCACATATCGGGCTTCGTAGCTTGCTTGCTAACTGGATAAATCCAGATTCGAGCAGGCTTATCTTTTAGGCCCATATAAATAATTATTTTCAGCATAAACTTCTCCACAGGTCTTAATAATTCTTTCTTCATCTGTGTCATACCAGTTATTTTTTAAATAATTTTTATATTAAAATATATATTAATAATATTTTTTTAATTTTTAAAAATTATTTTTTATATCAGCACATCAAAATAATCTAAAATATATAAATTATATTAAATTTTAATAAAAAAATAATTTAGAAACACGATTTGCACCGCATTCACAAACAGTTAAATAATTAGTGATTAACTATGAAAAAAATTCATCACAGGTAAAAAAAAAAACAAGAAAGTACATGAATAAAAGGTGTAATTATTTTTATTACTTTTATGTGTAAACGTTTTTCATTTTATTATCGTTAATAAAAGATAATTTACTTTATAAGAAATATTCTTCTTACTACACATCAACAATGAGAAATAATGCATAAAAAGGGTCCATTATTTATGAAATGAGACTCAGATTTTGATTCGTTACAAGTGATAACGATTATCCATGTTTTTCTTTTCTTTCTTTTGGTTTATTTTCCTTCTTTTTTCTTTCATTGTCATTTCTTTTTTGTGTGAAGAATAAAGCATAACAGTAGAGGAGATCAGAGGAGGCTATGGGCGTTTATTTGTTCTTGAACTAAAATGGAAATTTTTAAAATTGAGGGATCAAACTGAAAATATTTCAAATTAATTATCAAAACGAGATTCATCATCCTTAACCTTCTAATAACACCGTCCAGAATCTCAAAATATATTTGGAGGTCAAATTATAGTTTTTTTAAAGTTTAGAGACTAAACTGTAATTTTTATAAATCAATGAACCAAAATAAAATTCATCTTTAGCCTTAAGACCATTCTGTCCACATTTCCCAACAAGATTGAAATAAATTTCTTAACCCATAAAAATCAATTTAAATAAATCAACTCACAAATTCTTATTTCTAACAAAATATTAATGAATCACCTCACATTAAACCCTTCATAATCATAGATCAATCTTAATAACATAAACTTTAAATACTTATAAGCTCTAATCTCTTATTTAATCATTCTATAAACAAACTATAATCGAAAGTAATATGAAAGAGAACCATTTACATGCTACTCTCATATTTTATGAACAAAAAACCGAAGATTAAAAATTAAAATCTTTAGTTTGATGACGACAGCCACAACAATTAAAAAAGAGAAAAAAATACAATTTTTTAATAATTTTTTTCTATATATTTAAGTTAATTTATGTTGAGTTTGAGCTGATTTGAGCTTGAATTTGGACTAAAAATTTAGGTCTTAAACCGATAGTATTAGTGCTCGGTTGTTATGCATCATAATCGAATAGTGTTGTTCTCATCTGTACTGTGACCATGTGTTCAAGCAGTAGATATTCAATAACCTGGGAGAGTAACGACTCTTCACATCAAATCCAGAAATGTTCAAGCAGTGTTGACATAGTTTTCACAGGCGAGTCTTGAGCCGATGGATGGACCGAGGAAGAAGAGTGCTTTGATAAGGGAAATAAGATCTCGAGTGGCTCCATATTAGAGGTGGAGGCAGACAGTTACCTCTGCTGGACAGCTCAAGGCCCAACAAGCCTCTTCGTATTACCAAAATGGAGGCCTATAGTGAGGTGAGGTGAGATGAGATGCCTCGTGGGATGGAATCACACTTTGATGATTCATGATTTTGAATTCTTTTAGAATGACTTTTGACTTTGAGCTATATATATAGTACAAGTTATAATTCATAAATAGATAAATTAAAAGTTTAATTTTTTTATTAAGTCAAAACATTAATTCAATTTTTTAATAATTTTTTTATTTAAGTAAAAAAAATTAATTTGTAAAATCCATATCAACCATGACTTTTGCTTAGCTGACGACGTTCGTGGCTACACGTTAATTCCAAGTCAACCATAATCTTTGTCTCTTGCTCTTTTTCCAGTCGAGGGGACTTCATCAATTTAATCTATCGAAATACTTGAATTTTAATGATTGCAGGTGAACCATTAATTGTTGCTAATTGCTACGTAATATATATACATGGTTTACTCATATTTGATCCATATACTCTTTCATTTTTATTTTTTTGTTAGAATCTCGTACTTTTTTTTTATTAATTGAGTCCCTCCATTATTTACTTTGTTTTGTAAAGGTCCTTCCATTAATTATAATGCTATGAGTTATAATTATATAATTAAAAAAAATAAGAAATAAAAGATCAACATGTAGAAATTAATTTACTATAATTAATTTGGTTTGTTCAGGTTATTCTTTTTGTTAGTTTACTTGGTTTAAGTTTCACCTCAAGTGAGAAAATTTATATAATGAAAGTGTTAGAAAGTGTTTGAGAATATTATGGTTGCGGTTGCTTTTCAAAATACATTTCACTTAAAAATACATCAAAATAATATTTTTTTTAAAAAAAAAATCGTTAAAAATTCAACTCATTACGAGCGACTCAATCAATATATATGTAAAAAAAAAAGAGGCTTCAATCGAAAAATTAAAAAAGTATATTTACCATATCATGATCCTAATTTAATTTTAAAAAGAAGTGTTATTGTACCGTGTAAATAAATAAATATCACAATAGCATGCTTTTTCTTAAAAAAATATATATAAAAAACATGTATGAGGTTTCAATTACCAAAATTGTCAAACCTTAACAACAAACATATTCAATAATATAAGATTCAAAATTCACATTTTGACACTCAAAAGAACTTGGCCAAAACTTAGAAGCCAAGAACATACATTGGCAACCTAGAAAAATATCAACAATCATATTTGGCAAATTTCAAATCTATCATATTTCACAAAAAAAAAAATATCATCCAACAACATTAACAAACAACTCAAAATAAGAAAAAAAATAAGAAAAAACAACATTTTCATGCATTAATCAAAATCAAAACTAAAAAAATTATAACACCAAAACAAGTCCATAAACATCTTTAAACATGTAAAACAAGATACATATGTGTCTCATGGACATCACTTACTAGGTTAAAGAAAGTTTATACCTTCAAACCTCACTAATGGTTACTACCCTTTTATGCTTCTTTTTTTTTTTTTTTGCAATGTTTAGCTTTATCACACTTGAAGTTTAAGAAGTCCTTGTACTAGGCTTTTAAATCTTCACACCTAGCTGAAAGCTTTGTACCTTACTGATTATGTAATAATAGTTTTGCAACAAACTTGGTTTTGAAGATTTTGGTGGTTTTGCTAAACTTGGAAGGTAATGAGATGTTTCTAGCCTTTTGATCTTGAGAGAAACGTGATCAACCCTTGATAATAACTCTCTAAGAAAGTTTGAAGTGTGAACGCACGAAAGAAATCGATGATTTTACACAATGGGTATAACAATCGTGGCTGACTGAGTTAATCATTTTCGAGGCATCGCCGAAGCGACTCTGATGTAAACATCATTAGAGACCACATGAAGTTGGTAGAGGAGGTGCACACCTTTCGTTTGGATCCAACCTTGCTCAATCTAGAGGTTTGTAGGTTCACATTCATTCATACTCTGATGTAAACGTCATTAGAGACCACATGAAGTTGGTAGAAGAGGTGCACGCTTTTCGTTTGGATCCAACCTTGCTCAATCTAGAGGTTTGTAGGTTCACATTCATTCATTTGAAGATGTCAACTCGATCAGCCCAAAACCGCCCAAAGAAAAAGATAAATAGTGGGCAGACAACATGCCGTCTACCTTCTATTCCAAATGGTACGTTTTGAACATGAACCAGACAACATGTCATCTAGGTTAGCTACCAAGAAATTAGGGTTTTTAATTTGGAATTTGACCAAAATTTAATTTAGTCCTGACACTCTCAAATCTTCTTGATTATATCTTTAATTACCCTCTAACTTTTAATTTTGTGCAATTTTGTCCTTGCTAAATTCAATTACCAACCCCAAAGTTCAGCTTTTTTTTTCCATTTTACTCCTTTTTTTTTATTTATGCATATTAACCCTCTATTGACCATTTTTCTTTCAATTTTCTACAAATTGGACATTGATTTTGCCAATTTCAGTCCCTAAAGTCACGCACTGTTTACAAACTGGTCATTGGTTTTGAATTTCTTCAATCATGTCCCTAATTGCACATTATAATTCAATATTTATGCAACTAAGCCTCTGATTTAACCAAATTAGCTTTTTAAAATTACAATTTAACCCTCAAACTTCAATTTCTCCAATTAAAACCTAAATTGAACTTAACAATTAATTTTTCTTGCAGTTAAGCCCTCAATAATTTCAATTAAACCCTAAAAAATTCAATTTGAGTTTATAAACATCCAATTTTGAATTTTCCTTCCCAAATTCAATGGGCCTTCACCAGTCCATATTGGACTGTTAATTTTTCCAACCTTGTATATGTTGATTCTCCTAAACTAGTATTTGGCAATTTTCTGAGTGTTCTTTATGTTCTCTCCACTTATATATTTTTTCAGTTTTTTTTCAATTTTTTTATATTTTCTTTTTCTGATTTTTTTTCTCCTTTCTAATTTTTTTGCATATTTATATGGGCCTCTAAAATGAGCAACAAAAGATGACCTCTTTTTACAATACTTCTAGAGCTAAGACTTGTGAAGTGTTTTGTGTAGTAAGTTTGTAAAGACTAACAGACTATTCTTCAAACTTTAATTTGATTGACCTAAAACTCTGTTTTTGCATCGATTTCCTTCAATCAGAACTATGATTCAACTGTTTCTATCGAAAGATGAATTATGTCATCTTGGCAACTTTGTTTTCAGCACAGTTGACCTAAAATCCTAAAGCTCAACAATTTTCTTCAACTAGAACCCTACTTTCAACTGTTCTTGTTTAGAAAAGAGTTATGTTATCTCAACAACCTTTGTTTATAGTTTTGTCGACATGAAATCATGAGTGTCAGTGATTCCCTTAAACGAAAACCTTGGTTTTGTAACTGTTAGAAGAGCTGTATTCTCACAACTATTCTCCCGTGCCACTATTTTCTGGCAGAGTCCTTGGTTTTATTGTCTAAACTTTTCAGTGGTATCTTTTTTTTTTTGTCTTATCTTTTGTTAGATGGGGTCTCTAACCATGTGAAATTCTAATCTTTACCACATATTTTTCCTTCAAAGTTAGTATTATGCAAAGTCAAAATGCATGCATTTTTACTTATTTTGGAATCATAGGTCCCCCTTTCTTTGGTTTTCTATGAGTTTTTCTTTCTGATGTGAGCTCGTTTGTTTGCTTGAATTTGTCTTCTTGAGCTAAGATTTATTTTCTATGTTGCATTTCTTACCCACTTCATTCTTAGAAAGAAGACTCTAACTTTCATTTCTTATGGGGCCCTTTCTTGCTCCACTAAACAAGTGATTTGACATTGCTTTCATAATGTTTTTATCAATGCTTTAATTACCTTTTCATTTTAAAGGATTTTTGGTTTTGTTTCAACATCAAAATCCTTTTTTCCAAGAAGAAATCTTTAAAAGATTTTGTTTTGATCATGAAAACTGAAACTTTCATGTATACATAAGAACTATATTTCAAGCAATTTCTTGAAGGTTTTATCACTTTCAGAGTGTGGGTTATCTTAGGTCAGACTTTTACTGGAAGTGGCCTTCTATTCCAATTTAGAAAGAGGTTTCAAGTATTTACTTGAAAATCTGTATAGAATCAAGTTTATATTAATTCTTAAGACATCTTCTTAAGTCAAAGTTTTTTAACATGTATGACGATGTCGGCTTGATAATTAGAATTTATTATCATGTCAAAGTTTAAAACCATGTCATTAACTCAAGTGTTTTTATTAGTATTATTAAGATGGATCTGTTGATAATTTTTATGAAATATATCAATGGAATTACATATTATTTTATAAACCAAATTGTGATGTTTTTTTCACTTTTAATATTAATAAAAAGAAACACTTCATGAAACACACTAACACATTCTTGAAAAGAGAAATTAAAAACAATATTAAACTCTTGTTCTTGACAAACTCTCTTGTGGCAATAAGTGAAGAAAAAACAAAACCATAGCATCTCGTTTGACGCACAAAGATGATATTTTAGCTCTTAGGAACATTTCACATCATAATAACTAATGACATGTCTTGTATTGGTCATATTATTTTTCTACCCTAATCCATAGGGAACGTCCTGCCACTCCACATTGTAGCAAACATTAACTCCAGCCCTAACCTCTTTGACAGATCAGATGTACAACAAACACACACACACATATATATAAGAGTATAAAGTATATATTTATGGATTAAAATAAAAAAGTTCCTCATTTTGTTTGGAAATCTTTTTTTTTTTTTTAATTATATATAAGGAAATTGTTAAACCAATTTCATCGCATAGACTGGGTCTCATTCTAATCAGATTTCCAGTAAACCATTTACAGCGAGACTAGAACTATACAACTAGCTAGGAGATTTGTCTATAAATAATTATTCTTCAGAGAGTGCGTAGTAGTTAACGCTCTTGCGTCAAAATTGGTAGAAATTATGCTTCGATGAAGTCATCTTTGTCACAAAGTCTAAGAATCACGACCCTATAACAAGAACCTAGCAAGTTGAGATCAAACTCCCCTCACAAAATGCTTCAAATCTTGATTATTAATTTAAAATCTGGCTAATTAATTATGTAACTACTTACATTATACTAATATATATATATATATATATATATATATGTATAGTTTAAAATTTTGTTACAAATATTCGGGACTAGTCCAAGATGATCCTTTAGACATTGTATAAAGCTAATCTCATTAATTAAGAACATTAATTTCTAACTAATTAATCAAACTTAAAAAGATTTTTGAAGTCCCATGGTACTGTTGAAGTTCAAGTACGGCTTGAACGTGATTTAAATTAACCAAACTAAGAAATAATGCCAACCTTTTCTTTTTGATAAGCCATTCATATGAATAAACATAACACCAAATTTCAAAAGAAAAACCAAACAGTGCCGTCTTCCTTGTCAACTCAGCTACCTCTCTAGCGAGACCTAACCATTCTAGGTATACCTTTTGATTCCACTCGTCTGCTTAGTATTCCAATCGGGAAACATAAAAATTAGAAGAAAAATAAAAATTAGCAAATGCATTACACGTGACAACATTCCAAACATTTGGGCATGGCCCAAGCTGCGACCTCCTAGACATTTGGACAGGATGAATACATAGCTATAAAATCACGGTTGCTTAGCCCTAAACTACTGTAATCTAGGTATTTCAAGCCCTGTTCTGTCCAAATAATAAATTATGAACGTTAAAACCCCAAACTTTCCATCCCAAACTACCAAACTATCACAAGATGAAAGAAGGAAATAATTAAACGTATATACAAAAAAAATATATATATAAACGGTATTAATGGTGTGAATTAATATCACGTGCATATATAGTGTGTATATGCAAATATGCTACCGACCATATTGTAATTTAGTATAATTCACATGCACAATGAAGATAGCTAGCTTGCTTGCTAGGGACAGAATATTATGATTGGTGGATGTTGTATCAGTGCATTTAGGGTTGTCAACTTCTTTGCAGAGGTTGTAAAGGAAGACGATGATTCACGAGAGAACTGCTTCCCATATTATTAACTGCGAGAGAAAATATGGGTCTGGGAACGTACAAATTTAGGTCCCAGGAAATGAAAGAAAAGGAGGGTACTTTTAGTTTAGGGCATACCCATCAACAACTCCACCTCCAAGCAAGCCCTAGCTAGCTATAAATTAAAAACATTAATAAATGAAAAAGGGCAGATGGTCAAGTGAGGGTCCAGGGTCCTGGTATGGTCAGAAAGTCAACTTTTTTACTCTAATTAAATCCAACGGTGATGGTGGACCCTCCAATGTTGTTATGTGATTTGTGATCATGCCCTGTCAAGTCACATATCTGGCCATATATATCTTTGATTTCTTTTTTTCTCTTCATTTTTTTGTCCTCATGAATTATTTGGATTGGATAGCACAATTACTATCTTATGATCCAGAGTCACGTTACTAAAATCTTCACTCACTCATGATCATCAATACATGTATATGGTCACATAATTGATAACTCATATTGATGGTGACATTGCCATATTGCAAGTTAAAATAAAGAGTCGGCAAAATTATAAATGTATGATGTGCAACCAAATGCAAATGTTGGGTGGTGTTCTAGAATAGAAAAAGGATAGGTGCAAAAAAAATAAAAACATGTATAGTTGAAGAGATATAAATAATAAATATATAAAAAAAAATGCTTAGTTGAAGAGAACAAAATAGAAACAAAATAAATATATTTTTGAAATAATTTAAAATGATTTTTTTATAAATATAGAGAGATATACATGCTCTATTTCCATTGTTTCTGACTTTTCTATCCTGAATTGGCAACCAAATGTTACCAATGTGCATGCTTCAACATCAAATTACAAGTTGTACTATAATATTTATAATTTATTATTGTGTTCGTGTTTCAATGTGATAATAGTTTGACCATACGAGATCTGGTCTAAATTGGTGGGATCCTTGTATATTAGGGTTTTTGTAGCGGTTGAGATTGTGATAGCTCATTACAATAAATACCAAACTTTCACATATTTAGTGTCATATGTCATTACCAAACTTCACTGGTCATCACAATTATATATATATATATATATATAAGAGATATTCATATGGCTTCCCATGTGGACACCACCAAACTCCCATGTATGTATGTATGTATGTATGTATGTATATATGCGTGTGTGTGTGATGATCTCTATGCACTTGTCTTTCAAATTCAATAGCAATTTTCAAAATAATTAAGTTGATAATCTTTTGGATGGTAAGAAAAATAATAATTCCTTTAATTAGTTAGACATTGGTTGGATGCATGAAAATTATTGTGCAAAGAAATGCTAACAACAGCAAGAGAAAAATTAAATGAAGCTAGGTATTATAGAATGTATATATCAAAATAGGAAATTAATATAGGATTATTCCAATGTTGTAATCCCTACAGTTACTGCAGTGTTCTGCCGCATATATATAAATAGAAAGGTTGGCTAAGGCACAACCTAACACATTTTATTATTCTCAACTCTAGGCAATTATGATTTAAGAGGAATCAAATGTTTGACATCGGCATATCAAAATCATAAAAAAAACACCTAAAAAATATCAATTCAATGTTTTTTTAAATAAAAAACAATTTGAACCATAAAACAAACACTCCTTTAAGATTTTAAAAATATTATGATAAAATAATATTAGAGAATAAAATTAAAATTGGTGATAGAAAATCATTGCTCTACATTATATTTTAAAAAATGAAAATATTGATGAATATTAAAAAAATTCTAAAACACATTAATGCAAACAAAAAGTTTAAGGTTGGGCGAAGCTATGTTCATTTTGTAGTTTATGATGAAATGGACCTCCTAATGAATGATAATTTTGAGAAAGTATATCTCACCATAAAAGCTTCAACTTTTAGACAAAGTCTATGAGCATGTTTGGGTTAGCTTTTGTGTTTGTATTTAGTGATAAGGTCCCATATTAAAAGTAAAAAAAAAAAAAACAATACAAGCATGAAAATAATGCATTTGATGTATGAATTTTGTGTTGTTAAAGGTTGTACTGTTAGGTTTCTCATAACACATACACGTAGCGAAAACAATAAATTTAAAATTTTTCGAGAGTCTCCATAGATCTTGTTCGACAAATTTGTTTAGGGTTTATTAGAAGATTACCTGAAGATCAAATGTTCTTTTCAGTTTTGAGTATTTGCTTCAAAATTAAGTTGTTACCAACCATAAGTCATCCAAATATTCAGCCTCAAGCAGTAATTCATATGAACCACCAATGAGAAACATTCTAAATACTTTTTGGAGAGAGAGATTGCTATACCTTAGAGTGTTAGCTCTCTTTTTTTGTATTTTAGGTGTTTCTGTATTGTACTTTCTCACATTCTCTTAGAAAATAAGAGGCATAACATTTTATTTATAAAAAAATTTAAAAACTCTATAAATAATAAAATATCAATTTGCCCTTTAAATAATATCACATATATATTATTTTAGACTAATTTTAGAAATTTATTCAATCAAGTCTTTACTTGATTGTTTTTATGTCTAGAATTGTAATATCTAATATTAATTACATTCTAGTCCTGAATTTCTAAAATTTATTTACAATTAAGTCACACTTTATAATCATCTCATTTTAATTTCTAATAAATATTTCTTATGTGTGTGACCCATTAGGTTTTCTAATAAGTTGACTCAAATATAAATCATAATTCTAAATGAAATAAGATTAAATAAATTAAACAATTTAATTTATTATCAATTCAATAATTGATTGACTTATATTTGAAGATCAAGTGCAATCTAACAATCTGTCATGATCCTTTAAATATTAGAAAAGTCATAAGTGGTTGACTTAACCTTTCAGTGACTAGTTTCTTAGTGTAATTTCTTTCATTAAGAATGTTCTGATTTAGACATTATAGCATGAAGTATGTATGTTTTGTCAAATCATGTTAGTTCTAAATATTATAGTCATTGATTCTTTAAATAAAATTGTAAAATTCTTTTAAAAACTCATTCTATCTTAACCGAGGATTTCATAATCAATACTATTTGAGAATATATGAAATATTTTCTTCAATTCACCTAAGATGATGAATCATCTCTTGATTACTTAAATATCTTCATATAGTTTATGTTATATCCAATATTTATATGTTTATTACTCTCGATTAGGAAAACATATGGTTAAGATCAAAGTATAACACTCTCTATATAAGATAACTTTGTGATCTTAAGTCTAAGGATCACTTACATAACTGTTACGTAAGTCTTTCCATATACATAGGTGATCTCTACATATTGAATTCTCTTGCGGGTAAGTTCAGTGTGCATGTCATTTGATAAGCACCTACATATTAGTTTTAGATATCCATCATACCTCAGTTTATGACTACAACTGCTTTTATATATATATAAAAGAAAGAACATAATATGTATCGGTTTCAACAACTCTAATTAATATACAGTATTAATATAACATTAACTAAGAATGTTTAGGTGCAATGTTTTGATGCAATAAGAATCTCATAATTATAACAATTTTATAATTTTCTTTGCAAAGTATTTTTATCCCATCAACTTTATCTTTACTCTAAATTTATAAATTAAACATTAGATTCATTATTAAAATATAAATAAATATCAAAAATAAAGAAAGCATTTATTAATAATAAATATGTTATACATAAATAAAATTAGTACTACGTGTAACCAATTGATTGGTTACATGACATATTTAATAGCATGTACACCACAACAAATGCAAACCCAATCACTAACCCAAACGAACCTATATCTAGTACCTCTAGATAAGGTTTATATAAAAAAACAATAATACAAAGTCATATAAAAAGTAAAGAATGGAACACCAACCTTAAGTATTTTAAATCAATATTAAACTCAACTATCAAATTTAGTATTCTAACATACCTCTTCAGGTTAAAATAAATAAAATTAGTAAGATATGAACCCACGACTATTGAATAATTAAAACTCTAATATCATGTCAATGAATATTATCAAACCAAAAGGTTAAAATGGACATAGTTTAACATTCTTATTTAACAAATCCAGATTTTTTAGGTGAAATATCTCATTAAAATTTATCATTTATTTAATAATCATCCACTTGTCAAGGAAAAAAGAAAAGGAACAATATAAATACACACTCTTGCTAATTTATATAAGCTAACTATTGTTATTTCTATACTAAAAAAAAATTAAGAATTATTATGTAACTTCATTATTTATATGAACATCGAAGGTCCTTCTTCCTTTTCTTCTAATTCATCTCCTTTTTTTTTTCATTTTCCTTTTTTATTTCAATTTGGTTCTTTTTCTCAATTTCATCGTCAAACTTTTTTAACATTCATCTGGGTTGTTTTTGAATCGACCAAGTCGACTAAATCACATCAAAGCAACTCTCACACGGTTTAATTTTAAACGCAAGCTAAACAATGAGGTGAGTCATGAGGTTTTTTTCTTATCAATTTCATCCTTTTTCTTCTCAATTTTATCCTTGATTTTTTTACCAGTTTGCTTATTTGTTTTTGGACCAACCAAGTCAACTAGATCATGTTAAAACAACACATATACAGTTTAATTTTAAACCTAGTCTAAGCAAGAAGGTGGGTAGAAAGATTTTTTATGTCAATTTCATCTTCTTTTTTTACTTCTTAATCTCACCCTCAGAATTTTTTTACTTGTTAGCTTGAATGCCTTTGAACCGGCCAAGTTGATTGGGTCACATCAATACAACTCTCATATGTTTAATTTTAAATTTGATTTAGACAAGGAATCAGATTATGAGGTTTTTCAACGTTGACCTATTAGGGCAGGTTTAATAAAAATACTAAATAGTTTTCGACGGCCAAAATAATTTTTGATAATTAAAAAAAATTAATTCAACCCGGAGCATAAAACAGGCAATAAACTAGTCAAAGACTATCCATGGAGGGGATGCCGTTAGATGTGAGTAATGGTTTATAAGAGAGCATGAAAGCTTTTAGTAAGAGAGCATGTCACGATCATACACGCAAGCAATCACTTGCATGCATATCTCACATAACAAGACTATGAATCAAGGCTATGGTTGATATATTGACGAAGAAAAAAAAAAAAAGGGTGAAATTCTTAGCTAATTCACACTTGCAAGAGACAAAATAAGATGAATATCAAAATCAAATAATTAATGTAAAAATCTTCCAAACACTTTATGATCAATTAACTCATTGAAAATAGACAAAAGTGTCCATCTCCAATATTTTCGTCGAGAATCACATGAGTATGTGGTATGTATAGCCCTTATCTACATAAATTGGGTGGATTCAACTCATCCACTCCACTCTTCATTCTAAAAAGCTACGGTTTGTTTCCTTTTTCCTGGCCTACTAGATATTTATCGATGACGTTTCTTCTTTTTTTCTTTTTGACGTTGAGAGTTATGGGAGAATTGTTGAAGATCGATGAGCTAACCCCAATAGCAATAGGGACTGATCAGCTGTATATATGAGTATCCTCACATCACAAGATTGTTTGGGCGGTTAATGAAAGAACAATCTCTATAAAAAAAAGTCTAAATGGTCGGTGTTCTTTAGCCTCCTTTCATCTGGATTTTTTGCGTTTAGTATCATATAAGTTTTTACTTTCAGTTTTTATCCCAAAAATAAATTTCAATATAAAGTTATTTCATAAAATTGTCTAGTGCAATCAGAATTATCGACAGGAAAATATCCATCGATAATTTCCAATTATAATAGCGACGGAATATCTCAGTTAGAAATTATTACATATAATAATGATAGAATTATTTTCATTGACAGTAAATACCAACATAATACAATAATTAAAAAAATAAAATAATTTTTTATCAACCAGTGATAAAAAAATTTCCGACAAATATTGGTCGGCTCCTTTTTAATACCGACTAAAATAGCAGCCAGCTTCTCAATTATTATGTTTTAAACAATTTTTGAGATTATTTAGAATACATCATAAATTTACTAAATTCTTCAATACATACATGGTTGGAATCTTTGAACTGTTGTTGTGCTATACTGATTGACTCTCACTGCATCACATGATAATTGAACGTTCAAAAAGATGAATGGGCGTGGCATAAAAGGCCAAGAGAGAGGGTTGACGACCGCCAATTTGGTCCAGGCCACGAGAACCAAGTGGCTATGGTGGGGTTTGTGTATCCATTCTCTTAGACCACAGAGCTAGCTAGCTTCTAGGCATGGAATTTGGCTTTGAAGATATAATCTTTTTAGCAGAAGCCGAGGTCTGACTTGCTCTCAGCTCGAAAATTGCAAATTCCTAGCAGTTAAAAGACCTCACTGCAGCCTCCATCTCCATTTTACACCATCAATCTTTATATCAGTGGGTTGATTAATCCATACTATGCATTATATTTCAAAAAGCCCGGGTTAATTATTATTGCACATATAAAAAATTAAATTGTGCCCCTCCTTGATTCATTAACTTCTTGCATGAGATGGAATAATAATATTTATTTATTTATTTATCATATATCATCTTTCATTTCGAGATTGATTGGAGTTGTGTTATTGCATCTAGAGAATAAATTTTTTCAAATAAAATAAATAGCAATAAAAATTAAGGATCAAATCTAATAGATAAAAAATTTCAATTAAAAAAATAAGAGAGAAAACAATAATAAAAAAAAATGAAGATCAAAGTTGATATAAAAATCAAACTAAATCAAATTCTAATGGGAAAAAATTGAAAAAAAAATGATTCAAAACAAAATATATACCAATTCAAGGTTTGATGACTAGTTTAATATAATAAAAAATAACATGATATTTTTTAATTTTTTACAACTTTTTGAAAGTGTATTCCACCTAAAATAAAATAAACATATTTTTCTGGAAACCAAGCAAATTTTTTTTTTTCAAAATATTTTTCATTGATAAACTTTTCAGATAGTAAACAAATTAACATGGAAAAGTTTAGAAAGTGATTTCATACGTAGAAACCATTTCCATGAAACAAAGTGTTGATCTAAAAAATTAAATCCTAAAAATTAAAAAAGAAAGCTAATTTTCTTAATTCTCATGTTTGTGTTTAAGAGAAATAATAATAAGTCAAAGGAAAAGAGTAATGCAAGAACACACTTTTCGTCATGGCTTGTAAAATATTGGTAGTGTTTGTTTTTGTGGTGGTAACATGTTTTTTTAAAAAAAAAATTGATATTCTTTTGCTTCAAAGTATTTTTTTTTTTGTGTTTTTTTGTTGCTTTGATGTGCTGATGTTAAATTTAAAAAATATATAATTTTGATACATTTCCAAGCGAAAGTATTTTGAAAAGCAACTGCTACCACAATACCAAACATTATCGATTCAATCATGATGATACATTTTCTGCTTGGGATTAGCGACAAATTTGCCATATAATCTTGTGCTCTAATTAAAGGCCCTTTTCCAGCAGGTTTATTGTCATTAAAGTCTCAAACAAAACATGTACCGTCAAACTCACGATCCATATTATGTTACTGGAACAACCGATTAAAAAAATAAAGAGAATCATAAAGTATTTTTTAAAAAAAATATGTTATCTTTTTAAACTCATGACTCGTGTCATTAGACTTGAAGCACTCAATCTAAAAAAATCATGAAGTTCAATTCCCAATAAAAATTAAATATTATAGGATAAAATTAAAAAAAAAACAAAAATTGAATCATAGAAAAGGGTTGAAAAAATAATAATTCAAAGAATTAAAATTAAAATAACTATTACTACTATTATTAATAAGTAATATTATTGTTATTATTATTATTATTATTTAAATTACTTCAATTATTGTTGTTGTTGTTATTGTTGTCAAAAAAATTATTGCTAGCATCATCATTATTAGTAATAACAATAGCATTTTTATTAGTATTATTATTATTATTATTATTATTATTATTTTCACAACTATTATCACTATCATCATTAGTCATTACTATTATTTTTGTTATTGTTGTTGTTACTATTATCATCACTATTATTATCACTATTATTAATAGTATTTTATTGTCATCATTATTGTTCTTCGTCTTCTTCTCCTCCCTCATATTATTATTATTATTATTATTATTATTATTATAACAACTAACACCATCATCATCACTATTATTATTATTATTATTATTGAAAAAATAAAATTTTAAACTTGATTTGAATGATAGAATTGAAAACAAAAACTTTGATAAAAGAACCAAGAAAAACAATAAAAAAATCAAAAGAAGATGGACCAAATTGAAATCATTATTATTCTGATTAAAAAAGCAAAAAAAATTATAAACTTGATTTGAAGGATAAAATTGAAAACAATAAAAACTTTCACAAAAGGATAAAGAAAAAAAATAAAATTAAAAGTAGAAGGACCAAATTAAAACATATTATATATACAAATTAGAAATCAAGGGGTAGATTAAAAATAATAAAACTTTAACAAAAGAAAAAATGACAAAAATACTAAAATAAAAAATATAAGGAATGAATTTTAAATACCAACAAAAATGAGAACCATGGTGCTTTTAGGGGGTAGGAGAGAGAAACAAAGGGAAAAAAAAGGGTCACAAACGATAAGCCAACAATATTTTGACTACACATACCACCTATTATGGAAGAGGAGACAGAGACGAATAGAATGATACGATGGAAGCCTATTTTTTACCACTAGGAGCCTTCACATGCGTCACCTAAAGTATACGGAGGCTCCCATGCACCATCAGCTTTTTTCTAATTAAAAAATATTATTTTAATCTTAAGTTACATTACTACCCTCAATCAAACTAATAATTAACAAATATCCACGACCCCAATGAATTAAGTTTCTTGGATATGTAATTGTATTGTGTATTAAAAAATAAAAATACCTAAATAACCCTATAAGAAACAATAATGACTAATTGTATTGGATATGTAATTGTATTGGGTATTTTGGTTATTTTATTGTTCACTAAAATATTGAATATACAAAAATACCCCTAACAAATCAATAATGATTAATGTACCACGTGAAAACACCAAAACATCCCTAATTCAAAGGCAACCAATTTTTTTATCCAAGGCTATAGACATCACTCCACTATTCTAATGAATAGAGAAGTGTATCTATGGCTAAATGGAATTCACCTTTCCTTCATTGTTCAATATAGAAAATAATCTATAAGGCAAATTCTTTTGAAGAGAGAATAGTCCATGACAATTTTTTTTCTTTTTTTGAAGGTTTGTTTATGATTTAATATAAAATTTCATGTTATTGGTGAAAAACCAAAAAAAAAAGTTAGGGCCCACAAGTTGCTCGCCTAGGCTTATCAGACCAGCCCATTTGGGCCAATCAAGGTAAGATGGGTAGCTTGGGTTTTCCCGGTCCTATATATGTTTTTTCATACATATTTTTATGTATTTATATGAAAATCTTCAAATGGTCCCACAAACATTTTCACACAATCCAATAAAATTGTTGTTGTTACTTCGCCACATAATTTATCATACGTACAATTCAATAAATTTAAGATATTTTATTGGATGAACTACACGGCCAAAAAGTACCGTACTCTAAACCAATAAAAAAAAACTATTATTACTTCACAAAAGCAAGCTATGAATAGTTATATTGCCCTACGTCTGGCCTCTCTCCTTATGAAATGTAAATGTAACGAGTTATTTTATAAAAACTCAGGTACCATAGCTGAGGTAAGGTATTTGAGACCTAGAAACAAAAAAGACAATTCATCTTTTTTCATCTTCTTTTTTATCTCATCGGTTTAACAACTTAACACAAAAAACTCACAAAAAATAAAATTTTCTTAAGCATCGAAATTTTTGTTTTGCAACTAACCCCAATTGTAAATATACAAGCCCAATTTACTACCAATGAGGAAAAACCAAGGGATCTATTGAAGTTTTTGGACTTCATCACATGCATAACACAAATATGTTTAATGAGTTTACATGTGTCTATTTTTAGAACTTTTTATATAAATAAACTTAGCCTAAGTTCATTTAAATTAATTAACTCATTAAGGCTTGTAAGACAGCTCAATTAGAATCAAGGATTAGGCTTTCATTTAAACATTTGTAAGTGAGTTTATTTATAAGTTGGTGAAAAATAAAAGCAAAAATAAATTTATAAGATTTCATAAAGCAAATAATCAAATACATTCTTTTTGATAAAATCAAATTTAATAATAAATTCATAGATTATTATATGTGCTTGATATAAAGGATTTAAAAATACAAATATTTTAAAAAAATCCAAGAAATACCCTATGAAATATAAAATATAAGTATGTTGAATCATCTCAACCCAATATATTAAGCTGTTAAGTGAGGTCCTAAGATATAATTTATATTATTCTCTAACACACCCCCTCAAGTGAAAGTCATTTGGGCTTGAAACTTACACAACTCATATTACATTGTGCTTTATTTTTATCAAATAAATAGGGGTGGTGAGATTCGAACTCGTGACCACTTGGTCATCAAAGCTCTGATACCATGTCAAATAATCATCTCAACCTAATAGTTGAACCTGTTAAGTGAGGTTCCAAAATATTATTTATATTATTCTTTAATAAAGTACAACTTAAGCTAATTCCCTTAGTATTCTATGATTCTTTTTTCTTTATGGTTTGAAACTTTTCAATTTTAGAGATGTAGTTCTCAAAGAATTTTAATTTTAATTACTCCACTTTTTTGCATTTGAATTTTTGAGTTTGTTGTTATGTTTTTAAATTTTTTTATGAGACATTATCACATTTATCTAAATTTAAGAAGATCAAAATTAAAAAGAAATAGATTTATGAATAAATTGCTCTTTTTCTCCTTTCAAAAACAGTCTTGATCCAAAAGTAGAATAGTAGAATATCACAGTAATACAAATAGACTATTGGTTAATTTTGTATGTACTAAATAAGCAACGTAAATGTTAATTTTGGAGCATTATAACCCATCATTCCTTGGACTTTGGATATAGTTTAACATCACAAGATTAATAATCTTAATTAAATAATATTTTTATTTAGTCTGAACTTAAATTTAAAATTTAAATAAATATCTCAATTAACTAATAAATTTTCATGATCATATGGATATTAATTGATAGAGGTTTAGCTATAGTCACTACTAGGAAATTTGTTATTTTTTGTGATTTGTTTTCTATTAAGTTAGTCTTGAGTTCATGACTAGAATAACCAATTTAAAGGTTAACGCGGGTTTATTTTTTAAAAAAATTAATTTATTTTAATTTTATTCTTCAAATTTTTTTCTCTATTTTTTTTTATTAGATTATCTCAATCTTATACCCGTGATCGTGAGGTTTTCAAATTCACCTGATTTAATAAGTTTTTTTTTTGTTTTTTAACAATTTCACCCTACATAACAACGTTGGGTTATATGATAATTCGGATAAGTTTAGGTCAGGCTCTTTTAACATTTTTCTCGTCATTGTTTTTTTTTTTGTTGTATTTTTTTCATATTATTTAAATCACTAATTGAAAACCAGTGACTTGAGACTTAAATTGTTTTTGCCTTAATATTTTTTTTAAGATCAAAAAATATTTATCCAACCCACAACATAACACGGGCATCAAATGTAGTTCCAGCTAAAACCCAATTCAAGTCAGGGAGGAACTTTACTGCAACGCGTTTCCGTCCATCATGGAGACCATCCTTCTCACCGTGTAAGAAATTTGATTTCATTACCTCCCAATCACAAGCTTGCTGGCTAGGTTTATCTAAAGTATGAAAAAAAACAAAATTATAAGAGAGGTCAAAGGTTTTGGCAGCACTTAAAGAAGACTACAACTTTCCAGTAGTGGCACTTTCTTCGCATTTCTGAATGAAAGATCCATCCGAATCTAAAGTAGGAGTCTAGTTAAACTAGCTGTTGGGCCATCAAGTGGGGTAAATGTGATGAAAGTGATGACAAAGGTCTCATATATAAATATTCTATGGCCTCATATCATATGATATAGTTAATCTCATTAATATGATTAAGAGATTTATAATATAAAGTCAATAAATATTGGTTTGTTGATGAATAGTTAACCTAACTTTCTTCATTCTTGTTAAAGTATATTACCTAATTGTAATTTGATGACCATTTAAATCTCTAAATTGGGTACTGATCAAATCTTCTTCGGAATATATATATATTTTCTTGTTGGAAGGATCGATAGAGAGTTCACTCCCTGACTCCTAGCTAGGGTTTCAGGTTCCAGTATTTTCTAGCTTGCCACTACAAGTCTCCCAAGTCCCACATCTATCTATCTATATATATATATATATATATGGTGCTGAGAATGGAGAGCAACTGGTATAGTCATTGTCATTGAAAATTTTATCTCTTATCTCTAAGATTGCGAAACTTTGTAAGCATGTGCATGTATGCAGAGTCGATCCGAGTCAAGTAAATCCTTATGGGAATGCTTTGATTTTCTTTTCCAAAACCATTTGAGACTCTAAAGAAGAAGACAAATCTAAGAAATTGTCAATACCTTTTACATTAGTAATTAGAAATGATAACCTCTCTTCCTCTTACTGGCTAACTAATTTCAGGGAAGAATATTATATTCGTAGCTAGGTTTCTTTTTCTTGGCCGGATTCCTAAGGACCCCATGCATTTAGATGGTTTTAGTTCAATAATAAGACACGGTTTTGCTTTTACAAACAAAGCGAGCCAGAATAACCACATGTACATTTTTTTCAAAACATGCATGGATGAGTAAAAAGCATGGAAAAAAATATATATATTGCAAAGCACATTTGCATAGTGTATGCTTACTATTTTAGGATAGAATTGATGAAAATAACATGGATATATATTTTTTATTGTATCAAGAACATATTTCTGTATCGATCCATGAGCCAGTGGCGTCCACTTCTAAAAATCAAATTACAGAGAAGCGTGTTAATTTGAAATCCTTAGTCGATCATACATTTGCTTATTGATTAAGAAACGCAAGTAATATAGTTTTAATTAAGAATATTTTCTTCTTTTAATTGATTCCTTGCCACTTGATTATTACCCGTCTTTATATCTTCAACAAAAATACATGTTTTTGTCTTTTGTGTTGTAAAACACTGAACAAACACAGCCTACAAGGAACGTCCTGCAAGTTGTGCACATCCTATAAATGCAGAAAGCTGTAGAGAAGATCGCCAGTCATGATACAGCTACTGGTCAGAATGAAAAGCAAATAATAACTAGTAAATAGATTGATCAACATACAATATAATATTTAATAACAATTCAAATGAATAAAATGTTTGAAATTAAGAGATATGAGAGGAAATAATAAAAACAGGAAGAAGGCAGCCATGTTAGTGTCCACAGCAAGAGCAGTCACGGGAATCCTTTGAGCCTTGACTCTCATGTCACCCCACCTCAAACAAACACAAACAACTCATTTTTCACATCCCATCCCCCACCTATATGCATTTTGCTCCCTCTAAGCCCCCATGCCCACCTCCCTACCAATTACTTTTCTACAACTAGCTAGATGAATTTCTTTCTCTTCTTAATTAATTATTAACCCTCTCTCTCTCTTTTTTTTTTTTTTTGAAAAAAAAACCCAGCAATTTAATTGTTGAATTTCTCAGAATATATCAGGATGATGTGAGGGGTGTGTCATTAATATTACATAGAAAGAAAAGTTAGCCTAGAGATACTCAATTTGGAGAGAAAAAAAAAATGCTATTGTGAGTGTAATATTTTACAATAACAATATTTATAATATTATTTGTACATTTAAACTATATATATATATATATATATATATAACAAAGCCAATTAAATGCTGGTGTCGTATGTATAACCTGTGAGATCGATGGAGGGTCACGGATTTATCAGGTACGTCCTGGCTTTGCAAGTAATGAACAAAATTAATTGATCTTGTGGCCTTGCGTATTGGCGACAAGGGTAGGCCTCGAGAAATAGTGGATGAATTGAAATCTATTTTTGTTTCCATAGTTTTGGGTGAATTTAGGTGTTAATTAATACATTTAAAAAAAAAAAAAAGAAGTAGAATTTGGTGTGTATGGTTAGAACTAAGAAAGGTCCAAAAGGCACCGCTAAGGGGTGGCTGTGGCCACCCTGGCCTCCTTTTGAAATGTCATTTTCTCATATATATATATTTGATAATATATCATTTTCTCATCTTAAACACCCTCATGGAATACCATCTCTTTACATGTAGGGCTTGAAAGTTATGTGGACATGTTTCTTATCATCAACTTTTCTCTCTTTCAATTTTTCATTCTCATAGCTATTAAAAGATATTTAAAAATATAGTAGCGGTTATTTTTTTAAAATATATATTTTTTATTTAAAAATACATAAAAATAATATTTTTTATTTTTTAAAGAATAATTTTTGACATCAGCATATCAAAACGATATGAAAATACCAAAAACATAATTTGAAATAAATAAAAAAATAAAAATAAAATGTAATTTTTATCAAAAATACTTTTAAAAACTAAATCAACCCTAAATCTAATTTGATTAGATATATCAACTGTTAACTCACGTTTAATTCTGACTAGTTTTATTTCCAACTATTTCTTAAGTTGATGTAATCAAATTCTAGATAGATTGACCTTGTTAAACCTTGTTCAAACTTGAATATGTTAAAATCAAAAAATAAATTTTATAAAAATAAAAGGGTATTATTGTTATGGACAAAAGTGAGAAACTGTGGTTAACCTGATGACCGAGTCCTAAACTAAGTAAAGGCTGACAAGTAGGCTCCTTCCTCTCCAGAGATACAAGAGAGAAGAGAAGAGTGACTTTTATGGGCAGATATAGTAATTAAATAGTCCACCATGTTTAACCATGATGATCACTTATAGTCTATACCGTAGCATACCCACTTGCACTCGCAGCTAGCGGCACCGCTCAATTCGTACAATTCTCTCAACTAGTATAAATACGAGAGGAGGATGACAAGCCCCAACTGGATTTGATTTCTATCCTTAATTCCCTGTTAGTCTTTTCTAGTTTATGGCAATTGCAGCAACCATGAGCCACAACGATGAAAACAACAGCAGCAACGACAACACCAACAACAAAGATGATGATGATGATCATGAGCATGACATGGTTATGCCTGGCTTTCGTTTCCGTCCTACCGAAGAAGAACTCATTGAGTTCTACCTTCGCCGTAAGGTTGAGGGCAAACATTTCAATGTCGAGCTCATTACTTTTTTGGATCTTTATAGCTATGACCCTTGGGAACTTCCTGGTATACCATATGCTAATCCCCTTCTTTTATATATCTTCTTCTTCTTCTTCTTCTTAATTCTTCTTCCATTCTGCCAAGTGCCATAGCTAAACTACTAGTTTCAAATTTGAATGATGATAGATGATGTATGTATATTTATATGTTTTGTTGCTGAGCAGCTTTGGCTGCAATTGGAGAGAAAGAATGGTTCTTCTATGTCCCTAGAGACAGGAAATATCGAAACGGGGATCGTCCCAATCGTGTGACCACTTCAGGCTACTGGAAGGCAACAGGAGCTGACCGGATGATCCGAGCTGAGAATTCAAGATCAATCGGTTTAAAGAAAACCCTAGTTTTCTACTCCGGGAAAGCTCCTAAAGGTATCCGAACTAGTTGGATCATGAATGAATATCGGTTGCCACAGCATGAAACTGAGCGATACCAAAAGGTACTTGATTTTACTATATCATCTTCGGTTGCAATTCAACGCGCCCGTAGCATCTAGCCTAGATTCTAACTCAGAAGCTTCCTCCTGTTATTATCTTCTAGCTACGAATCTTTCGCTTGTTTCTTGATTGTGATCAAGAATCCTATGAATACAATATTCTTCTTTTTTGTTTTCTCATCATCTTTTTTGCTTTCTTGATCTCAAATCATAAAAAATGGAACCGATGAATTAAACTACATATATCCATGAATTTCAATCCCTTTTCTTTCCCTTCAGTAATTAACCCTAGCTAGTTCCTAGAGCTCTAGTTGATACATCCTAACTTGAGCAGCTTGCTAGTAATCTTCTTCTTCTAAGCAATCGTGCAGAGTGAATTGTTCAATTTAAGCAACTGAGCAGCTTGCTAGTGATCTTCTTTTAAGCTATAGATCGATCCATAGCTAGCACACCATAGATATATATATGCTAGCTTTCTAGCCAGCTAAGATAAGTACCAAAGGTGCATAAATATTGTAAGCCAGCCGGAATAAATAAAGGCACAAGGAGAAGAAGATTGCTAGGAATAATACTGACATTTAAGTTCCAATATCTTTAATGGATCCTTCACAAAATTTATAATGGTACCATCAGCATGCATGAACTTTAATTCAATTGCCCACAAAGCTTCCCTATGTATTGAATTCTACTCCATTAATGCTCCCTCATAACTGCAATCAATGCTCATTGTCGAGGGTGGGGTAAATTTTCATTGCCTACAATTTATTTTGGTGTTCGAAGTTTCTTCCTTTGGTCATTTCCTTCTTTTAGTCATTGATTCTTTCACAAGTTTCCTTGTTGTTTTTTAAAAAACAAATTTCAGGCTGAGATATCACTTTGTTGCGTCTACAAGAGAGCTGGGATAGAAGATCACCCATCTCTCCCTCGTTCGATTCCATCACGGGCATCCTCATCGAGGGGGACTCAATCTGACAAGAAACACCAGAGTCATGTTACGGTGAAAGGATTTCAACCTTTCTTGGGACAATCATCACAGCAAATTGAAATGGAGAAGATGAGTGAAACAGATGCAAGCGGTAGCTCAGATGTCACAACAGCTCTTGGACTCTCCCAGCATAACATCAATGCATACCATCCAATTAGTACCTCACTTGAACTGCCGGCTTCAGTAGAAGAAGGAATGTTTCTAAACCAGACCAAGCAAGCTGCAAGCAGCTTTTTAGTCCCCAACTGCCCTAACCTCTTCACTGTCACATCTTCAGTGTCGTCGAATCCAGTCTATGATGATCTTCATAGACTAATTAACTACCAACAAGCTGACATTGGTCAGCAGCAGCAGCAGCAGCAATTTTATCTTCTTCAACAACACCAACCCTCACAGCTCTCTAGTATGGCACCACAATCGCAGTCACTGCCTTTCAACATGCTACCAAACTTGCTACCAACCACCTTTCCAGACAGGCTATGGGATTGGAATCAAATGCCAGAATCAAACAGAGACTACAATAATCCATTTAAGTAACTAATGGACTGCACATATATAGGTAGGTTATACTTGATGTTGTTCGTAATATATCCACATATAATCTACTCCTATGCCATTAGTTTGCTGTTATGACTTACACAAATTAATGTATATTAGGGTTTGATTACTAGTCTACGTAATTTCCATTCCTTGTAATGAATATTGTTTAGCCTACAAATTAAGTTTGTGTCTAGAGATTAATATTTTGGCGGCTTTCAAATACACAGGTTTCAAGCTAGAAGCGACCTCTCTCTATTCATTTACTTCTAATAAGTGTAAAGAGAAGGCAAATTCACTGCTTCTGGTTCGTAGCCATATTTAATCTGGTTCAATTCATCTCCTTCCCCAAAATTTCTAGTGCTTGTCCTCACAAATGTGCATGTGTTAGCCTCTCCCCTCTCTCAAAATCTAAAAGTGTGTTCAGTGTAAGGTCAGAGAATCAAAATGCCATATATGATTGATACCCAGGGGCCATTTGGAGACAAAGGTTAATACACCTTATAGAGAATTGCAGGGGGGCTGGACCCCTTTTACAAGCCAACATTCATATGAAGGCAGCATGCACAGATTGTTGCATTTGTTTCTTTGGTAGGTGAGGGGACTGAGGGACCAACCTCAAAAAGAGAATTTTTCTGTTTTTTTTTTATAGGCAATAAAATGCATGAAAACACCTAATAATATATAGGCATACAAGAGAATCAGAATAAATCCTTGCACATATCCCATTGGATATGAAACCCTCTTATGAACATATATATTCGATGCATAAGATGATCACATGCATTAAAGATCATAGAAACTATATAATTTGCCCTGGTTGATTTAGGTTTTTTTTTTTTTGTCTATGAGATGCAAATTGCAGTTTACACCTTAAAAGCACCGCGTAGCTAAACCAGCTCTTATACATATAAGCAGAATAAGTCTATTAAAGGAAAACAAGAGATCACAAGGATCTAAATGCCAAAAGGACAGAACTGTACATAAAAAAGCCTTGGATAGCACAAGTGAAAAAACAATCAAAGAACCTGCCCCTCCCTTAGCAATTTTTGGACCCCAACAACAAACCAGCACTTAGTTGATGATGAAGTCTAACTAAAGACTTTTTAAAACAAAAACGATGGAATCTTTGGCATAAATAGCTCAGCATAATTAGTATTTGGTAGGTTTGTGAAAATTATTAAGGTTTTTTTTTTTTTTTTTGTCAAATTAGCATAATAAACTTCAAAAAATTTAGGGGAATGACACTCTTTGCTTTATCTGACGCTCCTGGATAATTTTGATAATATCCCCATATATAGCTGGGGATTTGTTATATTGACATACTTGTACAGACATCTATGACTCGCATGCATGAAGGGGGGCCAAACATGTTGGGAAATGTTTGCTACTTCTATAAGTATGAATTGGAAAAAATCTTAATAACTATATAGATTTGAATGATTGTTGTTAACATGAAATTAACAAAATATTTTTATTTAATAAATGATCATAAAAACATATATATATATATACACACACACACACGGGTAGGACCTAGATATCAAGATTGTCAGCTATGACAGTCCAAACTATAGGGGTTACACTTCATCTCCTACTAAGATGCAGGTATTGCGATGCTATTTTTGAAATTATATATATTTATATTGTGTTCTTGAAACTTTAAAAATTACAATTAAATT
>Ga0325411_1000766_pt1 | contig 34462 bp, 7 predicted proteins | sample PopdelMetagenome_13_FD_206181 | JGI IMG/M metagenome (GOLD analysis project Ga0325411, IMG submission 206181) | Populus deltoides microbial communities from Bellville, Georgia, United States - Xylem-PdIQD-R4 | ecosystem: Host-associated > Plants > Phyllosphere > Stem > Wood/Secondary xylem...
ATCTCTCTATATAATTATAAAAATATTAAAAACATATATATAATATATATATATATATATATATATATATATATATATATATATATATATATATATATGTACTAGGTTTTGAGTAATTGATACTTAATATCCTTGAATGCATCGTACTTGGATGAAATCTTAATTAGTCACATTTGAATTTATTTTTTCCTTCCCGGTTTGTTTATTGTTGTTTCAAGGGTTAACACGATCTCGAGTTGATGAATTTTTTTATTATTATTTAATTTAGAAATGTGTCCATCCATGATATATAAAAAATCATTCTTTTTTAATCAAATAATTTATTTTCATTTTTTTATCACAATCTAATAATAAATTAAGTACAGTAAATGTATTTAGATAATACTTAATGGAGGTGACTTAAAGTGCTTGTTAGCTTTTGCATTGTTAATTAACTAGGTCAATATCCATATCTGTGAAATTAAATTTAATTGATCATAGTGGAAAAGAAGAGGTATGAACAAATATTATTTGAGGAAATTAAGGAGGAGACAAATACCTTATGTCATGGAAGCACTAGCCATCATTACGTTTTTTTTTTTTTTAATTGGAAGTATCTGTTGGGTCCTATATATATTCATGATGACAGATGATATGTAGAGGGCCCTTTTCATAAGAAGGGTGAGGTATCCCTTTCACCCAAAAGACCCTCCAGTTTCTTAAGATTTGTGTCAAATTTCAACAAATTCAACACGCTTCTCAATGGGTGCACTGACCTGGATGCAGTTCTGCAGTACGACTCATGGGAAATATAGACAAGCTCTATGTATATATAGCACAGATATACAATATAGTATACACTTTACCTCCACTCATTTACCCCCTCTGCCTCTACAATTATTCTATTGTATGAAAGAATATCAGCCGCAAAGAATTGGATAGCCATGATATGTCTTTTGCTTAGGTACTGAAAATTACGAAGCCTTTTCTTGTGACCTTGAAGGTGCCAGTACTTCCCAAGCGATGAGAAGCTTGTGGCGCCCATTTTCCCTAGAAAGTGACGATCAGGAAGGGAAAAAGGCAAGCTGTTCCGGTGTCTGAAAATTATTAATTGTAGCTGGCAATACATGCACTGCTGTCATGACACGAAGCTAGTAAAGCAATTAATACATGCATGTATTGATAATTACATGTACTGCTCGAAGTTAGTGACTGTTACCTACGAACACCAGCCATGCGTGTTCTTTCTCGACAAATTAATCATATATGCAGTTGATCATCACAATGATATTAATTAATTTATCAAGAACACGATAGCTAATTATTACCGTTAATTAGTGATTGATTTTGTTAGTTTTTCAGCTTATCATCACTCTTTGATCGTGCAAGTTTAATTCGCAGCATGCATGGTGACATTTTTAATATATGAATTCTTCCATTCATAAAGACATAAAATTACTGCGTGCCATGGTTTATTATGGATGTTGAAATCATAAACTAGGAGACAAGCTTTAAAAGGCTATCATGAATTCAAACCAATCAGATTAAGGCAAAATTAGGGGAGGACTATATGATTGCAATTAACAATAATGATCAATGGTGAAAATTACCTCATTAAAAATTTTATTTTTTGATAGTTCATGAGTAAGTGTCTTTAAATTTGGGCATTCCAACATGCATAATCTACATTTAAATGGTATTTTTCCATTAGATTATTGCATCATTGTCTTTGGGAATTATCGAATTTCAATTTTAAATAGTATTTTAAGCACCGATCAACGCTTTGCTAGCATTGAAAGCTTCTAGACTGCCATGTAATTAAGTAACATGTAATGTTATACATTTCAAAATTTTACTTATCTAGATATTTGATTTAATTAAATGTTCAGATTGTGTGGTGAGGTGATTAAATGCTCAGAATTAATATATTTTGTATTGTTTTTTTACCATAAATTTTTTTTAATTAGTTTGCTAGTTTTTAATGATACCGACTAAATCTTATTAATATTTTCTCTCTATTACTATAAAAAAAACACACGTGATGTTATACATCGCAAATATTCTGATCTTTGTGTTATGATCTATCGCACCATTTTATAAAATAATTAAAAAATTATTCTTACTTATTTAACTATACACACAAGGAGATACCGGATCATGAATATCCATGTTTGCATTGCATTTCCCTTATGAAGAAAATGCAGATGATAGTACTGTCATTTAAATCAATTCTCTTAGACTTTGAAGGCCAGCAAGAAACTGAAATCTTGTGGTCGGCAACATGATAGACAAACATGGAATGTAGAATGACGTTAGAGCAAGAAGATGGATAAGCACAAAAGACATAATGACGTAAAATACACACATGCTTATACAAAATACATAGATTCATACACATATAGCATGCCTTATGTTGTAGCTACGTACGTACATTCCTCTCTACACCTCTTTAAAAAGTGTACAAATCAATAAAAAGAAAAAAATGGATCTTGATGTGACTTGTTAGAAAATATTTCATCTTCAAGGGAAAAAAAAAAAAAAAACTCACAACCCTTTTCCCATTCCTTTTTATCACTTTTTAGGTACAATTAAACCCATCAAAGTCAACAAAAAATGATATCCATATGCTGTTGCGTTTATCTCCGTAATGGCAAGAAGTGTTTGGTGCTAGAGATTTTATTTATAATCGATCGTTCTTGACAATATATAGAGGCAATAGTATAGTACAATATTTGGTAAATGATGGGTCGATCCACCCCATTAAAACCTCACAGCATTATAACAAAGGTAGGTAACTCATAAACAGAGATGGTTGGGCTAATATGGGAGCAAAAATGAGTGCCATACCCACCCTCGATTGCTAGGCCAATGTTTAGGGTTAGATATTTATTATTGTACCAGAACACAAATGTCCTTTAGGGTTACATGCCCATGAAAAAAAGAAAAAAAAAAAGCTTAGGGTTTTTATGGTTTAAACTTAACACCACTCTCCAACGAGGGCAGTCCCCCACACACTCCAATCAAAAACTATCTATATGCGAAAGGCATCTATGATTCTGCCATGACAAGACAAGCACTATTTTATTTAATCCCATCTTTAGCAGAGCGTGGAGATAACGTGTGGGGAAATAGTAAAACTTTTACTATTGCCATCTAGGGTTTTCTTTTTTCTTTTGCCCTTGTACAAGCCTCGCAAGAGAGCTAATGGATGGTGATAAGAACCGCACATTCTTGACACGTGGGTGTTTTCTATTGGTTGAGCCTCACTTTCCACGGCTTCTCTCAACCTTTACTCTCTTTCTCTCTCTATACATATATGCCAGGGATTGTATCATGTTCATGGTTATAACATGACATGGTCATGGGCATGCTTTTTTAATTCAAAATAAAACCTGGTTCCCAAGACAAAAGTTAAAAACTCACTCTCACTCTCTCTCTCTATCTCTTCTTCTCTCTCTAGCTGAAGAATCGAAAACCTCTCTAAAAAGCTAGGTTTTTAGAAACTTCGCGCTCTAATTCTACACAGTCACCTCTGAATCTCAGCTTGTGATTTATATCTTCTTCTTGATGACCAAATGCTCTCTATGATGATACCTTTCTTTGAACTGGCCGTGAAGAATTGAAGTCAAGTTCGTTCAAGATCGTAGCTTTTGATTTTCTAGTGAGAAAAGGTGTGACTTTTACTCGAATTACTCTTTTTTATATTTCTGGGTGTTTTTGATTGTTGATGTTTTGTTGATTCGTGTGGGTTCTAGCTGTGGTTTAGCTTGTTTGTTAGTGTTATTTAGGTCATTTCACTGCTTGAAGCACGTTAAGTTTGTTCATTTCCATGCGTTTTATCATTTCGGCTCTTACTGGGGTGTGAATTGATTGATTTTTGTGATATTTCATGGGGATTTTTTTGTGTGTTTCGTGGCTATTGAATTTGTGTTGACTGTTTACTTATGGTCAATTTGTGTGGAAATGAAACCCTAAAGTTTTCATTTTATAATTGAGGTCCATGATTGTAATAGTTAACTTGGAGCTTTCAGAGGATGTTTTGAATTGGGTTTATAGTTTTTTCTTGTTTTAATTGAGAGATTAATGACTTCTATTCTTGAGTTAGCACTGCTAGTTTTATGTAACCCTAATCTATGATTTGTCTTACTGGGGTTATTTCTTGAATTAGTTTGTAATTAAAATGAAGGGATTTCATTACATGTTTGATTATATTCTATGTGAAGCACTGATATGGTAAGTGAAGATTTATGTTTGTTGTGATGGAATCTAGGGTTTCTATAAGTTTTGCTTTGTGATGTCATTTACTTGTATTTGCAAGTGGTTGTTATTTTATGTGCTTAATCACTTTAAATCATAGAATTTTGATGTGTTACTTGATTTAGAACGAAAGCTAGAAGGAATCTTTGTTTTTAGTTTACATTTGCTAATAATTATGAACAAACCCTAAGGTGTATGTTTGGACCATCTCTTAAGATCTTCTGATCTACTTTGGAACTGTAATGGCTTGTTTTGGTTTGCCTGTCATCCATGTTGTTTAAACTGAATAATTTTGTAAGTTTAGCATATGGTTTTTTTTTTTTTTTTTTGATAATAATCGAGTGTATTAATCATTAGCATATGATAATATACATTATGACTTAAGATTTGTATTGTGTATGCATAGGAAATTTGTTGTTTGCCGGCAGTTGTGCTATCAGCTTCCTTGTACCATGGAAAGGACTATGTTAGTGGAGAAGAATCATCCTGGTAGCCATTCAAAACTTGTCTCCAAGGTGGAATCATCTATTAGGATCGATTCCATAACAATTGACCTGGACAATGTTGATGAGAAAGTTGAGGCAGAAAAATGCTCACATTTTTCTATGCGGTAAGCCTTGATCCCAATCATTTGGTAGGATTAAAATTTAGTTTCTCATGTTACATGTTTTGGTTAAACACTAGCATTTTCAGCATGTGGTCCATTGGAATGCTTGTCTGATTTTTGAGTTGTTAACACCATGCATATTTAGCTTCTTTACAAGTTTTTTTTTTTTTTAATGTTTTCTTTTGTTTTTCATATTATATACTGTCTCGGGCTTTAACCTTTATATTTGTTGTTTGTTCATCATTGAATATACTACTGATGAGAACTAAACAATAGCCTTTAGTACTATTGATGAGATGCAAATGAGGAATTTGTTGGATACCTTTTAGTTGGCCATAATATTTAGCTAGCACCAATGGTATTCAAAACAAATCTGGAACAATTCATTGGGAACTGTCAACGAACTTGGTAGAGAAATTGTTACTTGCTAGTCTCAAGTATTGATTTCTGAAAGCATACAATTGAAAAATGGAGGAAATATATAGCTCAGCATAAGATATGAGGAATTTTTCCGCACATAGTAATTTTCCATGTGCTTATCTCTTGTTGCTGCAAATTCTGAGCTACTGAAAATGAACAAAAAATTTCTTATATTCTGAATGCAGTGGATATGTATCTGAAATTCGTAAACGAGACTGGAAGATCTGTTGGCCGTTTGTGTCAGATGGTGACAGTAATAACTATGAGGAGCAAGCATGCCTTCTTCCTCCTTTACATGTTCCAAAATTCCGATTTTGGCGTTGTCAGAACTGTGTGTGGGAAGTTGATGCCACTGCGAACTGTTACGGAAGTACTGCTCTAAAATCATGCAGTACTGGATTCAAATCCACTAAAGTTTGTTCCCATGCACCAATCCTTGGTGATGATGCAATGCTACCATCTGATGTTCAGGGAGCTGCAAATCAAGAAATTCCCGAGGGAAGACAGGCTGATGCTTTTGCCAGTTTGACCAATACCAGTAAATGTCATCATTCTCACTCTATTGATAAGAATGAAAGGAAGACTAAAGATGAAAATGTTTCCAACATAGGTATTTACATATATGCTGAAATCAAACCTTTGTTGCAGTATCATATAAATTTTGCTGTATGAAATCAGAATATTTTTTTTCCTGTTTTGCTCTTTTCTCAAGGGAAAAGTGTGGGTTCAGAAGATAATTTGAAGCAGGAAAATCATAGACTGGCATGTGTAGCAACTGAAGTTGTTTCAAGCCCAATTCAGAAGACAGATCTTACAGATAAAATAGGTAAAAGTGCTAAGTACTTTGACATACAATAGAAGCAAGAAAACAGCTTAACTTCCCAGTACCCAAATCAAAACATTGCATTGCTTGTACCTTCTCTCTAATAATAGTGCTTCTGATTTCTGCAACAGCAGCTTTCAAGTCAAAATGTATCAACCTATGTGAGCCAGGCTGTGGTCATCATGAAGTTGTTGCTGCTGAGTTTGCTAGAAATCTTAATTGCATGGTAAATAATGCTACTGAAATTTGTGAAGCAGGAAAAGAAATTTCCATAGATGATCAATACAAAGAGATAATAACTCGTGGGGCGTCTGGAGAAGCAGGTAACATTGATGATGGGGCACTCACTGCTGACAAGGATCCTGTGAGCCGCCCTTCCCTGGAATTAGATGAGTATGATGATCCTTCATCTGAAAGCACTGATATCATGGTTGGTAATAATTCTCAGGATGTTCACCATGAAAATTCAAGTGGTTTGCATCGTAGGAAAACTCGAAAGGTGCGCTTGTTGACTGAATTGTTGTGTGAAAATGGGGATGGAGACACTGATAACCAAACTCAGTATTCTCTGCCCCATGCCTTTCCTGATGCATCTGCTGGAGTTGACAAGGTTCCTGTTCTCCAAGGGGAGGTGGCTATCCAAGGCAAAGCTAGAAGGGGCTTGGGTCAGAATAGGAAAAGAAAGTTGCCTCAGGATGAAGATTCAAAATCTCCAGAGATGAGATCTACCAGTAAAGTTTGTAAAGAAGTTAGGAACTCAAAGAGAGATGGGGAAACAGCTGAACTCAGTGGGGGTTCTGAATCAGAAGAAGATGCATTCGGAAGAATGGGTTTACAAACTGGCATGAAGAGTCAGTGGGCCAAAAACAAAGTTGACAGAAGTCTTGTTGTAAGCAAGAAGAAAAACAAAAAGGCACTGAGTTTTGATGAATGTTTGTTCTCAGAGCTGTCGCCAGAAAAGGCGCCAATTGAAATTGGGGAGAAAATTTCACCAGAAAAGGCCACTGCTGTTGATGATGTTTTGACCAAATCAGCACACAGTGCATTTACAGGCAGAGAGATGGACTTTTTCCCTTTGCATTCTTCACAAATGGAGAAAAATGTTAATGATTACAAGAAGAAAGGAAAGATGCCTCTTTTTGAGGATTATCAGGTTTCCCCGTCTCCTTGGAATCATGGCATTCTCAGAGAAGGTCCAGTGATTAGAAAAGATGTGGGGACAATACATACTGGACTTGTACCTGTTCCGTTTCATTCAGCGGAGGACACATATCTTGAAAAGGGGCTGGATCTTTCCCTTAACAGCTACAAGACAGCACAAAGCTATGATGGGAAACATATTCCACTGGTAGAAAATAGGCAAAGTTCTTTATTTACTTGGCAAGAGGGAAGTTCCAAAAATCAGGCAATGAGGAAAGCTGCAGAAATTGAGCATGTGGGAAATTTCAATCTCACTTCTAAAATTGCCCAAGATGCACCTTTTGAGAAAGGAATACGTAGCGATCCCAGTACCAAGAGACCATCTTTTAAAATCCCCTTCCTCAGTGAAAAGCAGAAATACAACTTTCAGGTTGAAATTGGGGGTTGTTCTCTCATGCAGAAAAAGGTATGACCTCTGTTCACGCTGGTATTGTTGGAATATCACAGCATAGAAGGAGAGGTTTTTATATAACTGATCGATTTGGGAACATTGCTTAATGCAATGGGAAAAGTCATGCAATTACTTGGTTGCAGGTTTGAGGCTGGATAGCTGCCACATTGTGCTAATGGTTGAAGGATAGGGACTGGTTCAAAATTCTGCCGGGAACCAAAGTCCCTTCCAAAACCTGACTTCTAAGGGATCATGGCTGGCTAATCATCTTTTGCAGTTAATTGATTTGAAATTGAAACTTTCCAACCTTTAAAATAAACACTCATACTTTCCAATCTTTTATTACCTGAATGTTTTGTAATAGCATTCTCATTTCTGGTTTTTAAAATGACTTATGTGATTATGGGTGTTTCATATTTATGGGAACTGGGTAGTGGCCATATTTTTTGTACATGTTTGGATAGGCTGCAGGCTCACATACTTCATAGTATGGCTTGTCTGGAGACTCAATTATGTTTCTCTTTGTTCCAGGACTTTTGTAATACCAAAAGCAACGAGAAAACCATTGGAATGCAGGAACATTCAGCATTTCCAAGGAAAGATATCAACCAAAGAGCTGATAAGTTGTCTGAACAGGGAGCTTTAGATGACATTCCAATGGAAATTGTTGAACTCATGGCAAAGAATCAGTATGAGAGGTGTCTTCCTGATGGTGAATATGAGAAACGCCAGTTAGAAACAACTAGTAGCTCAAGGAGGAGTCAGATGATGAATTTCAGTCAAGTATATGGGCTTGGAGGGTTAAGCTTATTTCATCAGGAAACTACTCAAAAACAGAACCCTCCAGCCAGAAGAAATGGCATAATAAAGATTGGTGAAATGGAAGAATCAACCAAACAGAAGGCAGTTGATTTCTTCTCTCAAGCTGATCGAAACTCATTCAATATGAGGCGACCGGAAAAAACTGGTTCCCCTGTGGGGTTTGGACCATTTCTTCAACATCAAGAGAAGCCATCCAGCAGAGTTCAACATTCTGCTTGCATTTCTAACGTCCAAAACATTTCTCAAAATTGCAAACAGATAGGGGATGTGGTGGGGAATAGATCTTGTTATGCCAATTTCCACACCCCAGGACCATGTAACACATGCCAGAGCATTCCACAGCAAAGTAAGGAAGCAAATCACCTTTGGTCATCAATGATGTCGAATCACATGCCTTTTGTTTATAGCATTCCTCCAAAGTGTGTAACTCAATCTACCAATGTAAATGTGTTTCCTCATTCTTCTGGAAGTATCCTCAAGGAAAATATGAATGGGGATCGTGAGCTGAAGTTTTTGAATAAGAATGCTGCCAACCTGGGAAAGCAAAACAGGAATTTTGGTTCAGAAACTCTTATCAGGGCACGTTCAGAATACCCCTTTGCTGGAAAACATAATGGGATTGAGCTTAATCAGAAGCCAATAGGGTCATTAGATCTGTATTCTAATGAAACCATACCAGCTATGCACTTGCTCAGCCTCATGGATGCAGGAGTACAGTCCAGTGCACCCATCAATATGGATGTAAACTCAAAGTTCCTCAAGAGACCTTCCATTACACACAATCCTGAACCTAAGGAGTTTTCTAGGCTGGACACCGGGGCATTTAAAGCTGTTAATACTGTGAAGCACCCACCTCATAATCATCATGGTAAAAATCAACTTGCAGAGAATTTCCGTGATCATATTCCTGTCATTCAAACAACAGCTGGTGCATCTTCTTCGTCAATTCTACATGATAAAGGTATTAGGAAGGCTACTGATTTTCCCATTCAAGTTGTTCAAGATAAAGATAAGAGAAAAGGCTCTGATTCACGCACACAGAATAAAGTAAATAGATCGCAAAAATCAGCATATGGTGGTTTTGGCACCAACTGTGGATCCATTCCTGCTCATAACATGCAGACAATGTTTTTAGGTGCTTCAGATTCTTCAATGTTTCCTTTGCCATTCCGTGCATTGGAAAAGTCAAACAAACACAAGTTGGAGTCCCCTGCTAACAATAGAACTGTTCACGCCCATAAAAGCAGTTCTGAGACTGAAGTTTGCAGCGTGAACAGAAACCCTGCTGATTTTACCGTACCGGAAGCTGGAAATATGTATATGATTGCAGGTGAAGACCTAAAATTTGAAAAGGAAGTTCCTTTTGTAAACGGATCTCGCTCACTTAAATTGGATGGGCCCAAACGACAGAGGAAGCTTCCTGCTGTGAAAGGCCGTGGACGACCTCCAATGTCACGATTGTCCTAAATTTCAATGCCGGTAGCTTTTTGAAACCTATACCTATTTCTGTTTGATTAATTTTCACTTCTTAACTGAATGGACAAGTAGATGGCTTCTTTCAGAAGTCGTTGCATGGCTTTTTTCCTGAGTTTCTTGTTTCATTTCAGCAGGTGAAGTCTTGCTTTCTCTTGCCAGCTTCTACAAAATCAGAATAAGTCAAAGGCTTTATGAAGATCAGATAGCAACTGCTGAAATTGATATTGATTTTGGAACCATGATTCCATTCACTCAAGGTCTTGTTGAGTTCTAACCTCTGCAACTGAGTTGCGGAAGCATAATGGGTGGCGTGTAAATACCTACAAATGCCTTGAGATCCACAAGTAACTGTTTATGTATGTACCTTTTCATTTCAGTTGTGTTTTGGTGTGATTAACCTGCAAGGTTCCAGAAAAGCCCGACATTTCAAAAGGGCTTCCTTAATTCTACTTCGGTGATGGCTTTGTCTCCAGTCTTGATCAGGAAGTGGGAATGGAAATAGAGAGCAGGGAATTAGCTAGTATAATAATAGAACACCTCTAGCTGGAGATTGCCGGGTGTTCATCAACTCAGCCATTGTTGGCTGTACTGCCGTGTTGTAATTTATAAGGCAAGAAAATCAAAAGGAGACTTGTAATCTTTTGGAACATGAAGGAAAAAGACAATGTGTTAGGAAGATTTGGGTTAGCCGGGGACAGATCATGGAGACAGATCTTTCTGATTAACCTAATAGACTGGTATTTGGTTTCTATCAAAGAATTATTGAGAAGGATTGAGTAGTGTACCTTTTTTAATTTGTTCTCATAGGATTTTTTTTATTTATTTATTGTTCTAATACCAGCCAGAGCATCCTTTGAAAGGTCGATGCCTTGTCTAAGACAATATATAGTTATGATTGATTGTCTGGTGAACACCAGTTCCCAAGCAGGAGCATGTTTGAACGAATACAGCAACGACATGACCGAGCTTTAGCTATGCTATGCTATTAAAAATATTTCACACTGAAAAAACGTTATTTTACATATTTTAAAAAGAGAACGCGAAAGTTCATGCGTTCCCTTTTATTTTAAAAATATGATTGTTGTCTTTCTTGATAAGCTTGAATCTAGCTAGGGCATCGATTTTTCATCTACTCTATAATTAAATCGATATAATACACGCGCGGCCGCGCGCGTGCACACACAACATATTTACATTAATAAATAAAACATTCAAAAGTTTCTACCCATCACTATAACATATACTACTAAAAGTATGTTGCGGGGGCTAAAAGGCATTAAATTTTAAGCTTCTTTGATTTCTTTTTACCAGTAGCTGGCAAAGTAGACCTTCCAAAGTGGTGCTTTTAGAGGGTCAAATTTACCCTCTAAGCTTTTGTTATTTATCCTTAAAAATTATAATTATAAAAATTATAATTATAATTATTCCTACAGTCATTCATTCTGATTTTATTAATCTCGTATCAAACACCACCCACTACAAGAAAAAAATAAGTTCTATTCACTAATAAATTGACAAGTTAAACTCTTTTCCTAAATTGAAAATAATTTCTATCTATATAACTTTTTTTATTGTGCTATAAAGAATTTTATAAATAAAACACATAAAAAGTTAAATGCAAGTTATAATAAGGAATAAAAAAAATTATAAGAGAAATTAGAAACACAATCTTACTTATACACAACACTTGCTCTAGAAAAGACAATGATATCAAAAAATCCGACAAATTAAACATCGTATCTAGTGTCTAACTGAAGCCTACACATTCCCATAAAGTAAAGTTTACACTGTCACATTTATCAAAAATTCCCCCCACCAAACCCAAGATAGCGTATGTAGGACAGCCTGAGTTTGCAAACTAGCAAAACTGAATTTGGTAGTGATAAAAAAATAAAAAATAGATCAAAGATCGAAAGCATGCTAGGCCATACTAGAATATGGCAAAACTAGTATGATGTGTTGAAACAAACCATGATATGTCAAATCATACGGGCTATGACCATGACATAGCGTGAAACATAAACCACAAGTAGCGTACAATGAGCCATAAACATGGTCAAACAGCTGATGTGCTAAAAAAAAACAGTCTTGGTTGGGAAACATGCAAAGCTTATGGAATTGGAGAAGAATGGTGCTTCTACGGTTAAGTCAGCCACTCATCTAATCGATGGGATTTGTAATTTAAGGGCTGATTCTTTTCAAATCTGCTTTGGAAGGGTTGGATGCCTCTTAAAATGGATGTCTTCCTTTGGTTAATGCTTCAAGGTAGTCTCAGCACAAGAGGGTTCCTTGCATATAAACACATTACTCACCACAATGATGCACCTTGTCCATTTTGTGTATCTGAAATTGAATCAATTCCTCATTTGTTCCTTCATTGTTATGAAACCTGGAGGTTTTGGACCTGTTTCATGAGATGGCTCGGTTACCAGGGTTAATTATACGCTGAATTGAGTTGACACTTTCTCATGGGAATGGTATAGTATGGTGATGGTGATTGGTGGAAAATTTTAGCGGAGGGTATTTTCATAATGTTTGTTGGAATTTTTTAGAGTATCTGAATAGCCCAAAATAAATTCTTATTTAAGAAGAAAGCTATAGATTGATCTTACAATTATGATCTTACTTTCTACCATCTTACTGAATGGATTAAGGGGAATACTCCTAATTTTACTTGTACAAGCAATGACTTGATGAGATGTTTTAATAGTGTTTTGTTGTTCTCTAATAGGCATGTTTTAGCTTTAGTTTTTCTTTTATTTCCTTTTCTATTACTTAATAATGTTGTTTTAATAATGCATCTCGATTACTACTATATATGAGGTAGTAGGTCCAAAGATAAAAATCTGGTTGTACGATGATGAGTGTGATGGCATTTGTCGTGGCAAAAAACCACACAAAAAAAAAGTAAGTGTAAAAAAAAATCAACATGATAAAAAAAAAAAAAACAATGTTATCATATTACAAATAATAAAAATAAAATAAGATAACAAAATCTATAAGAAAAATAAAAAACCACAAAATTATATATTGGTTAACTTACATACTTAAATTGATGAAATCCAATCATATTCATACACAACACTTACTTGGAGGGTGTTTATTTCTGTGGTTGCTTCTGCTTTTGAATCAAACCACAGAAAAAAATTGTTTGATAAATTATAAAACATAATTTACTTTTTGTAGGGCCCAATATAATTTGCGTTTAAAACGCAGGTTAACCGAAAACATCTTCAAGTTGCTTCTCTTCTTATGCCGTTTGTGGAGAGTAAATTAATTCATAAAAGTGAATAGTGCAGAGTGAATCAATTCACTTTCCACTGCCCAAACCTAAATGCATTGGACCGGGTCCGACCTAGTAAAATTTTTTTTTTATTTTTAATGTGTTTTATTAAAAAAAAACTAGTGTTTAATTATTCAATAACAATACATAAATTAGAAGGAGATCGCATGATGACGTAACATTTGTAGAATTTGATCTTAATCCCAATTTTGTTCCTGATAATATTTTACCTGATTTTGTTGTACGCTACAAAAAAACCATGGAAACTGTAGTCCTTATCAGATGAATTTCGTATATAATGGAATTGTAGATAGTTTAATGAAATAATAAAAAAATATTTTATATAAAGTATTATTTATTTCATGATGTAGTAGCAGTAGTTAAATTTACAATATTTAAATTGAAAACCATCAATATTAATATATATATATATATATATATATATATATAGTTATTTTATAACATCAATTTGTAAAGCATTCTTAACCAAATACATTAAACTACTTTTTGTTCAATTTCAATTGTAACCACAGTTTTAACCAAACATATATAAATATTAAACCAACCTCAACTAAAAATACTTTTTATAAAATAATTTTTTTTCAAACTACAACCACAAGAGCTACCACAATATCAAACACACTTGACAATGATATCAAACAATTTCATAAATTAAACCTCTTCCTTATATTAAGTCATAATAGAAGCTTATAAGTCAAATTTACACATCCTTTGTCATCTTGCACTTTAGTTAAAGACCTGAAATAATAATTTTTTATATTCAAGGAGTGAATGTATTTTAGCATAGTCTAATACGTGATGTGTTCATGTTTGTAGCATTTTATTAGCTCTTATTTTTTATTATCACTTTATTTTATGTTTTTACATTTAATTTTCAGCATGTCATAGTTTTAATGGTATTCTGGTTTTATCAATAAATATCTTGATTATTATATATAAAAAAAAAAAGGAAGTCATATTTACACCATATCACACGTATTATCTAACAAGATGGAGTTTATTTACAAATTTTCTTTCATAGAAAAGTGGTGGTAGGAAAAACTAAGCCAGTAGAAAATTAAAAAAACAAAAAATAAAATCTTGTTTCTTACAAACCATGTACGTACGCAAGGTTTATAATCTTTCGTATCTCGGCATATACATCATTTTGTAATGTTGAATTCAAATATTTGGCTTTGAATGAAGCGTTATGTACAACTTGGTTATATAGAGAAAAATCAAAAGTTGTGTTTTATTAATTAAAATAAAAATAAAAGATTGAAAAAAGAAAGAGAAAAAATAGATTAGAGAAGGGGGGGGGGGGGAATTGAAAATTATATTACATGTAGAATATTAAATAAATGTTAAGTCATCCTTATGGATCTAGATCGATCACGAGAATTATACAATAATTAATTAATGGGTGAATAAAGACCTACATATATATATATTATTAGCTTTTTAATTCAAAGTTTATGTTTTCACACCTTTTCACTCTCCTGATGCTTATAATATATTAATATAAATTTAACTATTAGAAAGGTTATTATTGCACACCTTGAGTGATTTTTATTTTATAAGCGAAACAAGTTTAATTAGCCAATAAATGGCGAGCAACCCCAAGGGTTACCAAAAGAACAGATACAGCAGCAGAAAATAAGAGCCCAGACAAACAACCAGCCCAGAAAATTACCTTAGAACACGCAGATCACCAGCCTCGGCCATTTCCTTCGCAGAATACCAACAGCAAGCAGCTTTTTAAGGTTCTTCTGATGGAATAGCTTAATTCGACAACATTTATTAAGCATTCTGCATCTCACAAAGCTTCAGCAATATGATCACAAAATTCCGTAGCCTCTTTCATGCTACCAAATTGCAAGATCTCCCATATAGCTTCAGTAGTTCATCCAATCACCAACAACATGATTTCAACAACAATCACAAGATGCTAGCAAGAAGATTGAGGTCCTTGTCACCAAAGCCTCCATGCAGGTAATGAGGATTCCACACACAACCGAGGGTCCGAGAGAATATATCCATAGAAGCATCAAATCCATGCTAGAAACCCATGTACTCTATCCACCCCTTGTTTAGCTAGAGTGTCAGCCATGTGGTTTGTCTCGTGTAAAATATGACAGTAAGATATGGAACCCAAATGAGAAGAGTACCGAGAAGCATGAATGAAGAGATCATGAAATTTCCATGGTCTGAGAGAGTGATTGTTCATCCAATTAACAACAGACACAAAATCTGATCCAACAAGTAATTCCTTGAAGAAGATGATTTCAGGGCTTTAATTACCGCGAGCAATCCGACTTCCCACCGAGGCAGAAAAAAGCCCCATCACAGTACCATTATATATGGTCATGTAGAACTCCATCAATACCAGCTGGTACAGGTTTACTCTTAGAAGAGCCATCAACAACAGTCCCTTGATTGAATTTATTAGAAAAGTATGTTGATACATATGGTTCTGATTAGTCATTTACAGATCTAACGTAATTAGGTTACACATATAGTCTGTCTTAAAGGGATATTTTTTAGATGGTGGCCTTATTCAACATAATTTTATATTACTTAAACTTTACAACAACTGTTTATCCTCCACTATTTACCTCCTAAATTCAGTCTAAAGTAATAATTTAATTTCAGAATTGTGTAGCAAGCTAGTCCTAAAACTTAAGTAAATCAAAAATAGATTAAAACCCATGTAAATTTGCATTAGATTAAAACTATATATATAGATACATGATATATTAATGGAGTCAACATTTGAATAAAAGTTCATGCAACTCGAAAACAGCTTGTCGAGCCCTTCTGTGAGTGGACCGGTGCCTTCCATTAAATCATTATTTTTTGTTCGTTATTCATAAATGTACCCGAATATGTTCTTTCGAGATAAATATTTCTTTCAGCGTGTATAGATTCCACTTTATACAATTATTTCTGACAGCTTTGGTTTCAGATGGTGACTTGTACAGCTTTCCTTTGACTCATCAGGATCAGAGGCTTACACATTATCAAAGACCAACTTATATTTAATTATCATGAGCTTCCATTGAATTAATTATATGACCCACTTCAAATTAATTAATTAAAAGAGAGGCAAACTATGGTTGACAGTCTTGCAAAATAAGGGGTGAATAGAGCATGCGAGTTTCAGGCTTGGATTTGAAACTGATATGGCTGCTCTTCCAGTTTGCTTCTTCCAAGGAATTGTTTATGGCTACTGCGGTGCAATATGTCCTGGAGATGGCAATGTCAGGAGATGGAAATGGGAAGGCCTGGATCTCTCTTCTCCACCTAGCAGAATATGTTTTTGAGTGCCCCATTACATGTTCCATCTTCTCAAGCCATGAGACACTCCTCATCACCATCTCCTCATGTTGTGACTCGTTTTGTTCAGGCTGCTCACCAGCAGCCTTGGCCTAAACTTTGTCAACTTTGTCATTCTAACTTTTTCTTCACTTCCTATTTTAGTTGGATTTGAAATTGAGCACTTGATTTCATGACTATGTCTGGATCTGTTACTTCATGTTTAACCCAAGCTTTTAGACATTCGAATTATGTATATGCCATAAAAGTTAGGTTCAATGGAGATCTTCCATTATGGATGCTTAGTGAGATGCAACGGCAGCTATGAAATCATTGTTGATGATACAGATGGTGTAGATGGTTGTCTTATAAAGTTGGATGTTTATGGAACTAAGGAGGAAACAAGGGCAAGAATTTTGTTTTTTCAGAAGCTACTAGCTACTTCTCCGGTCGTTAATGACAATACCATAGTGGAGTTACATCAGTGGCCAACCTAGTGTTTGGAAACTTCCAGCATAAGACTTGATATATGCTAGAGTACATAGCTTATAAGAAATAATGTAATTTTTAATTATGAAACTACAATCTTTAAACACAGTTTCTCTTTAATTCTTTATCACCTCTAGAATTGGCTCAGGTTTGCGGATAAATTTTTCATGGTTATTGACACTACTTTAATTATAGAGCCTAAAGGTATTATAGATTGGTCTAACACCAAATCAAGACTTTAAGCATGATGTATCAATTCCTTCAATCCTGATGTTTTTTTCCGGTTATGTATATGTTGGCTTTTTTTTTTTGTCTACTTTTTGTTTTTGTAATTGATCTCTTTTCTTTTATTTTCTGTTTTTCTTCTGTGTATCTTATTTTTTGCTATCTTTTGGTTAGTCCTTTTAATATTTTGACTTTTTAAAAACAAAAAAATACCATAGTAGAGTTTTTTTGCATTGAAGAAACAATAGCATGGTTTTGATTTAGCTCTTTTCAGCATTTTTATGTTTCTTGGTTATAAGTCTGCTGGTTTTTTATCTTTTGCAGATTCTTGATTTCTGCGGATTTATTCTTGTTCTCTTATATGTTACCTGTTTCAATACATTCTATTGACCATAAAAAAAAATTAATTGATTAATTAAATAAATTAGTGTCAAAACCCTAATAAACCTCATAATCGGTCTTAGGACAAACATCAACTTCCATTAATTTACATTTGTTAATATTGTCTAAACAGATTAAAAAAAAAAAGTCAATTGCATGACAGCAAGCTTTGGTTTAGTTGTTAATGCATAGAGAGGGATGGGGAGAATAAGTTCAAGCGATAAATAAATAAAAAAATAATAATTAAACCTTGAATATATATATATATTTCCCTTCTCATTTTCAATGTCCTAGATAGAGCATTTCAAATGACAGTTGAAAGTGATCAGCTCTCGTAAATATATTCATTGCTTGCCATTACTTCATTATCATTAATAGAGTTATTGCTTAATTTTCTTGTTTTGAGAATGTTTGTAATAGAAATTTTTTTTTAAAATTTATTTTTTAAAATTTTTTAAAATTTATTTTTGATATGAGTATATTAAATGATCCACAAATATAAAAAAAATTAATTAAAAACTAAAAAAATTAATTTTTTTAAAATATAGTTGAATCACAATTAATATTAAATAAAATTAACCTTAATATAAAAGATTGGTTAATTTTAATGGTGGTTAGTGGATATATATATATATATATATATATATATATATATATATATATATATATATATATATAAATGTTTTTCACACCCTAATTGGACGTTGACTTTTTAATGCTTTGATATGCGTAAAGAAAAAGCTACCTCTTTGTTTCTCCTTGATTTTTTGTGTCTTGTTTTAAGGGTTTTTTTTTTTTTTAGTTGCATATATGTAGGAGAATTGCTGTTTAATTAGTTTGAGAGAAAAGCCCCCGCTACAAAAAAGGAGAAAAAAAAATCACCATACCTCTCATTAATTTATATCTCTATCTTTCAATAGATTATACACCTTGAATTTAAAAATAATGTATCTATTTTCAATTAATTCCATTTATGAAGTATTTTTTAAATCTTTGATTCTAATATAAATATAGGGGTGAAAAACATCACGCTAGCTAGTGCATGATCAACTTATATATGTGTAAATATACATCTAAAGGATAAAAAAATCCTTCAATAATTAATAAGTTCATCTATTTTTTTTATTATTTTGCAAATATATATATTTGCTCGCTCGCTCTCTCTTTCCTAATATATATAAACATCTTTTGATAATTTTTTCTTCGCATCGAACTTTTACATGTATATGTTCCTCTTTCTCCCTTTTTTTATGTGGTCCTAAGAATTTACTCTTCGAGGTACGTGCATGCACAGAAAAAGCTTCCTCAAGTTCGATGAATGCAATGCTGATTAGTGATATGATTAATATCTCTCCCTTAGCCTAGTTTAATCGCATTTTATTTACTAGCTAGCCAAGAAATTAATCGATGAATTCTTGAGTGTGCTAACTTCTAATGAGTAGTATTAAAACTTTAAAAATATTTTCAAAAAATTATTTTATAGTATTTTCAAATAAAAAAACATTTTTAAAAAATATTCTACACTTTTTGCCTGAAAATTCGATTTTTGCCATCTAATGCATGCCTATGCCAACACAATAACCCTTTATTCCAAGAACTTATTCTATTCCATTGTCTATTGGCCTTTCTTCATTAATTTCACTTGAATTTGTTATTTTTTTAACTTTAATTATGCTCGTATAAATACTATATATATGCAGCCTTTTCTTATGAATAATATATGATTTTTTTTTGGTTTTTTTATAATTAATAATATATGTTTATAAGGGTTGATGTAGTTAAACAAGATATGTTTTATTTTTTTAGATTTAAATCATATATAGGGTCAGTATAAAAAAAGAATCTATTAAATTGATCATAATACACTAGATAAATATATATAGAGAACATATCTTAAAATTATTAAAGTATAAGATTTACTGTCAATCGACTTACAAGATGGTTGGAGTACGCTACTTGTAATAAAAAAACAAATTAACATGCATGCATATATACATGCATGCATATAGGAGTTGGGTGACAATGGGTGCCGAGAAACAATAAATTAATTCTAGCATATATATATATATATATATATATATATAAGGATGGACATGAACTTGATGGGTATGTTACGTATGCCTATATACCATCCAATTAGGACCCAAAACCATGTCAATAGCAGCAACCACAGCATTGCCAGCTGCATCTGATCAGTACTCCTTCCCTACCACTAATAATAACACTGCAATCTCATCTCATCTCCACCGACAGCCTTTCCTTCTGATCATGCATTATATATACTTTCTGCCAAATATTCCACCAATACCTAGCTAGGCTAGGACCCACTTAACTATCGTCACGTGCCTCACGTGCATCACATTTCATATCGTGATGGGATCATGATGAGTACAGTGCTATACATGGAGAGAGAGAGTCAAGAAACATGCACACGCGCCGCCTTCATCTTGTATCCATCTGTTCCTATGCAGCGAGAAATTGCATGTTAATGGTGCATTTGTGGCGCTGAGTATCGATCAGGCTGCATGGTGAGGTGTCCAGAGAAATCAGCCACTTGGGAACCCCTTGGACTTGTACATATTGCTCATTTTTATTAACTTTATTCGACCATCAACTCTCTCTCTCTCTCTCTCCCCCCCCCCCCCCCCCACCCACACGCACGCTTGTTGGGGAGATATCGATCGAGTGAAAATTGTTGGACATGGTTGATCTGTTTTCTTCCTCTCATTTCTGATCTTGTAGCAGGCTCGTCTCGTATCTGTGTTTGATTCAGAAAACAGAAGACATAGATATATGTATCAAAGTTGAAAGCAGCAGCATAAAGTTTGCCTTTGAACTTTTTTCCAGAAAACGAAAAGAAAAAGATAAAGAAAAAAGGTTTACTTTAGCAGCGACTCTCGTTAGTAGAAAAAATGGTTTCTGAAGGTAAAGTTTCCAAGTTATCATAAATTATTAGTTCATGAATCTGTTTTTCATACGAGTATTAATATATCATCTATTAGAATGAAAAATAAAAATTGAATTTATGGAGGAATATATATTGAGCAAGAAACAAATGACACCGCCATCCTGTAACATCTTCTCATATCTGTTTCTTCTTATTAACGCAGATATATTTTATTTTCTTGTGAAGGATAGCATAAAAAAGGAGGCAGCAGCAGCATCAGCATCAGCATCAGCTGTCAGCAAAAGTTTCTTTATCTCATAATCAATTAGAAATTAAACAACTGTTTGTAGCTCCTAGCTAGGTTGAAGTTTGGCAAAAGCAAGTAAACTTGAAACTTAAAAGGAAGATTCCATCCTCTCAAATCGTTGTTAGCTTGTCAGAAATCACACGCACAAAGCCAAACTATGATACCGCAATATCACCGGTTAATCCGATGCCCTATTATTAGATTATTTTTTTTTTCTTGTTTGTTTCTTCCAATGTGGATTATATTTGATATCCGCTGCTTCTTAATCAGCTTTTTTTTTATCAGTTTGAACATCCATTTACGTAGTTAAGATACAATCTAACTATCTGCTATACACCAACCAGGCTGGTCAAAGATGAAGACATCAATTAGGCAGAGGCACATCTGCGAAAAAGCCTTGCATTGGATGACAATGACATGGGTGGGCTGGAAGAATTTGATGGGTTGTAATAATCAGCTATAGATCTGTTATTAGTGAATTGGATAAAAAGTCTAATTAAGAGAGTCGTTTATAAATTTGTGGAACAAAACTAAGCCCTAAATGAGATTTTTCTATGTTTGATTATGAGATTTTATAGGTCAAGTTTTACTTAGAGTTGGCTCTTTGTAACCATTTTAGATCTAAAAGATCATCAAATTAGATTTAAAAGATGTTGTTTGAGTTTATTTCTGTATTTTTTATTTTTATTTTTATTTTTGAATTTTTAATGTAATTTCAGATTTTATATTATTTTTACTATTTAACTTAAGATTTTAAGTCTTTTTATCTTGTAAAGGTCAGTTTCTAACCTATTTATAAATTTTTAAAAAAGATAGATCGAAATAGATAAAAAAATATTTAACAATAAAATTAATATAAATGAGAAGTTCCTGCGGTAAAAACACTTTTCTTCAAAAACAATTATCTTTTTTTGCTTGATGTCTTCTTACATTGTTTCCTTCCACGGCATGTATACAAATATCATCAACAAAGTTACTACATCATATCAACACTTCCAAAAAAAATTACAGTCTTGAATCAGCAAGAAGGCATGAGCTGCAAATTAACCCCATATGCAGTCGTTCATGGTATTGAGACAACAACCAAGAAAAGTTTCAGAGCATCGTATTTGGTCAACAAAACATAATTAAAACAGTTGAAAATTAATTAATGTGTGTATAAATTGGATCATAATTATACATATGGGATGGAATATTGTACCTTTCATAATATCATATAATTTAAAAGATGTAATGTAGAGATTGAAGTTTAAAATATAACTCCATGATCGGGCCGGGTAGTCCTCTAGATGGCATTCCGCAAGGGAATCAACTCTTATATAGTAGCATTTTGCATAGCATCTTTTTACTGTTAGAAACAAGCTGCAGTATTCTGATATTTGTAAATCAGCAACCCTAATCTGTTTGCTGTTTTTTACAATTGGGAATTAGTATAAATCCATTTTTGTTTCAAGCTTTGTAGCAGGGATTGGCTCCAGGCCGGTCCTTTTGCTTTGATCAATGATATTAATAAATTCATCATCTAAAAATTAAAAAAAAATAAACATGAAATCTCAAGTTGAAATGAGTTTTCTCGATAAAATATTTTGTAATGTACATGAACATATGGGGCCAATTCTATCATTGTCCCGTTGAATTCTTTGAAGGATCCGACATAATGTTTTAGATTAAAGATTCAGGATGAAATAATTAATGCTTTCAACTTATATTTCAGATATTAGTTCTTAAATATTTAATTAAGGTTTAAAAACATGAATTTTCTTTGTACATGGCCTGAATTTATATATATAGCTAGGACCATGAAAGGATTTTACAATGAATAAACTAGATTTTTAAAAGTTATCATTTTATTTTTTTCAGTCTGGTGTAGAGTTTTTCTTTCTTTTCTTTTTATCTGTCTATATACAAAAACATAAATTCTTTTCTAGTTTAGCTAAGTCTTTTTTTCTTGCAATAATTTTATATAAAATCTTGATTATTATAAATAAATAAAAAACATACACGTACGTACATAATTTGCTACACGCATTGGAAACTAGAGAAATTTCATAGACTTGGTCTAATAGACTCGGCTCAATATGTAACTAGCTAGATGTTTCACAACAAAAGATTAACTTAACCCATATCTATTCACATGATGGATCTTATATTTGATTTTAATTATTTTAATTGCTAGAAAATCCTTTGTGGGGCTATGTAAAATTGTATCGGGATTCGAAATTCACTCTTTTCAATTATTATTAATGATGCGTATTTAGAATTCGAAGATATTTTATGGTTTCATTTGTTGTATGCTGCTGCTGCTGCTATCTGTGGCCATTTTAGGTTGCTACTGTCTCTTATTTTGTCTTGGCCTTGTTTCATGTTTTCCTTGCCTTCGCACAGGCCCTTGTGCCCTCTCCTTTCTTTTGATTTCACGCTCATTGTATTTATAAAAGAAAAAAAAATGTCTTGAGTCAATCTTGTCGTTTATCTCAAAGGTAATTAATGCAGTATGAAGCCAATAGCAAAACTCCACCTTGATCAAGTTTAAACCCTGTAATTAACTCGTTGTGATGTATCATATTGTTAAAAAGCAAAGCAACAAATCAATATTTAATACCAATGTGAGCAAACAACCTGCGCATGCAGAGCCCCATGTTAATCAAATCAATGGTATTATTATAAATAAGACATTGTGGACTTGAAGTGGAAGGGTGTGAATGCCAGAAAAGTTTTTAGCCAGATAAGTTCCTTGCATTTGAAAAGGGTCGTGCTCGTGCAGGACAGATAATTGCTTGAGCCAATATTTCTTACCACCAGAATTTTCCCACCAATGTTAACGTTAACCAAGCCTCTGCCGACGTCTCGAAGTAATAATTTGGAAACCTGACCCAATTACGCAGCCTGTTCATAAGACCTTGCACTTTTAAAAAGTTGAATGTGTCTCCTAGACCAATTAGAGATCGATTCCATGCAGGAATATCATTGATGATGCACACCATAACTAGAGATAGCTTTCTTTATAGACAAGACCCCTTTGCTTAGAGAAAATTTTCCAAAAGATTTTCCAAAAGATTTCCTATCTCAAGCTCAAATCGAAGAAACAGCTCCTCTTTTTATTTGCTTTGCTCTCGAGAAAAAATCCGAAACTTCACTTTAATTTAATAGTTTAAATAGTAAAATATAATTTTAAAATATAATTTCTATTATTTTTATATATTTTTTTAAATGAAAGTTTTTTATGCTTGCATAAATTTATATTATATTATATTATCTTGTATTTAATTTTTATCAAATAAAATAAAAACAGTGATATTTAAACTTGTAACTATTTAGTCAATAAAACTTTAATACCATATCAAATATCTATCTCAATCTAAAAATTATATTATATCAAAAAATCATTTTAACACAATAATTAAAACTATTAAATAAAACCTCAAAAATTAATTTAAATTATTTTTTTACATACACATCACTCATTCACATTATCTAAGTTAATTGATTTGGGATATTGATATTTTAAGTATATGTAATCTTTTATTTATAAAATTAAATTAATTTTCTTCCCATGAACCCACCTTAATGTTTTTCATTATTTTAATAAAATACTTTATGATTTTTCTATCTTAGCATTGATTTTTTAAAATTTAATTACTTGCACTCATAAGATTTAATAAATGCTTCCATAAGTTTCCATTACAAATGATCATTTGACATGTCAGCTATTTTCCACACAAGTGTGTTTATGTATCCGAAATAACTATGATTTTTGTTATATTTTAATATTTTTGGTTTTCCATTAAGAGATTCAAAAAAAATAAAAATAAATTAAAAAGAAAACCTATAAAACTAACCAACTAAGTAATTGTGTGAGTTTATTTTTTACTCATTAATTAGGATTTAACTCTAGAAGCTTTAGAAACTTTAACTAATGAGTGACATAACTGTAAACTCATCTAATTAATTAATTAATTTTATTGGTTTTGTTGTTGTTGTTTTTTAAAAAATCAGTACAAGCACTCAAGTTAGGAAAAGAAAGATAAATGACTTCATATGTCCGAATATAAATTTACAAGTTTTCAATATTGTGTTTCTATATATATATATATATATATATATATATATATATATATATATATATATATATATATATATATATATATATGGCTTTAATTTCTTACATAAAAGTTTCTTAAATAGTCCATAACAAGAATATCATAAAGTATAGCTCGTCGAAAAATCAAAATGCAATGAGCATTACGCTTTGTACTGTGGGATGATCAGTCGCTACAAGTTGGTGACTCTCCCGACCAACTAGGGTTCAAATACAATGTGTATAAAGAGTAATACTACCCTATTATTATGGGTATTTTAAGTGGCATACCATAGGTTCATATCATAATCACACATATAAATTCATATCTCAAAGCTCAACTCATGACATCGATCAAATAAGAAACTATCAATTCAGAAGTACATAATGATTCATATCAATGATTCATTTTAATAAGTGACCATGTTTAACTGTAAAGGAGAACTAAATAACAATATAAGAATTATAAAGAACCACCATCAATTTCATATTAACAATTCAAATATTTATATTAATATAATAACATATGGAAAATTATATACTCACTTGACTCAAAAATATAAACAACACGTAAACAGATACCGAAAGCAATCATAATAATGTCATACAAGTAGAATATCAAGATTATTTGAAAACAAAAAGAGATATACTAAAAAATAAATCGAAAAGAATGTACAATCTATTTAATACACTTAACTTACGGTCTAACTCTATTCTTATATATTTATGAACCAAATTGGTCCTTTTTCTCAACAACCAAACGATTTCCAGAAATCTAATTCAAATGAAAATAAATCATAAAACTTGATAAATTATTTATCAATAAACCTCAATTATTCATTAAATCAGTCTGAAAAACTAAAATTATGGTCAGGGTCCAATCTGAAATTTTCTCATACTTTTAAAGGTTAAGATTGTGATTTTGCCAAATTAAGGACCAAACTAAAAATGTCATAAATTCATAACTATATTTATTTTACCCATAATTCACCCTTTTATACAGAATCTTGAATTATTCTTCAAAGATCAATTTATAATTTTTTCAAAGTTCAAGGACTAAATTATAATTTTTTAAAATTGAAGGACCAAGCTGAAATTTCATTATCTTCAACCTTGAGACCATACTGTCCAGATTTCCAGCAAGGATTTTTCAAAATTTCTCAATGTTCTTACACCCAACGCGTCAATTAAACTAATTAATCTCAAAATCATTATTCATAATAAGATCATCTATAATTCAATCAATTAAACTATTACCCATAACAATTTATTTATAGCATTTCAATCAACTCATCAATCAAACCCAAATCATTATCTTCAAAACTGTAATCTTCAAGAAATTCATAATCTTAATTAATATCAACAATTATACACATCAAAAACATAAATCTTACATTTGAAATTTATTTTCTTTAACTCTCATTTTCTTTCTTCATCTTTTGTTCTTTATTTTCTTCTTCTTACGGTTCCACTCTTCAAATCTGAGACTTTTTTTTTATTCTTCTTTTTATATATACCAACTTTTTATTCAATTACTAAAATGTCATTCATCTATTTATACATAAAACTTACTCTTCCACGGTATTGTTTTCATTTCCTATATTAAACCTTTCTTTTTTTTATTTCAAAATATTACACCAAATTTGTCTATATATGCAAAATATACTTAATGTGGACAATCTTTAATCTAATTCAAGATATGTTGGGACATGAATAGTTTATCATTGCCCTTACCATGTGAGATATGTTAGGTTTGCTAATAAAACCCCTGATTAATAGGTTATATTCTAGGCAGATTTTTTTAGACAGTTAAAATTAAGAAAAGACCCTTTATTTCTCTCTCGAGATTGACAGAACTAAAAAATGATGACATTGGAGTTTTGTATCAAAATGTTATTTTTCTAAAATTAAAAGTAGTGGTCTTCTAATAGCAAAAAAAAGATGAGGGACTAAAATATAATTTCCAAACAACTGCAAAAACCACCGCCTATATTGCCCAAGTTATTCAATGTAATCAACTATCTTGCAATTCAACCATCCCTAAAAACAAATATGTAATTGAATGCTAATTTGATCTCAAAAGAGCTTAATCGTGTAAAATAAAAATTTAAGAATCAAATTGATTTTCTTAAAAGCACGAGCCCTTTTAGTTTATTTTAATGTATAATGTTTTTCAAAAATATTTTTTCCTTGAAAATATATTAAAATGTTTTTTAAAATTTTATTTATATATTCGACATCAGTATATTAAAACCATTAAAAAACACTAAAAAAACTCCAATTTATTTTTTTATTTTTTAAAATTAATTTTTATACTAACACATAAAAAAAATTAAAATACATAAAAAAATATAATCAAATTGTTGTTGTTAATTCAATTCAACAACACAAATTGAATATCCATCCCATAAACTGCTGGGTGCACACAGTCCAGATTAATTATTTAAGAGAGACAATCAATCAATCAATCAATCAATCAATCACTAGTATAGGCAATTAATGATACAAATTAAGACATCAATTACGCACATTTTTTTTTGAAAAAATGATGCTTATTATGACTAACCAAGCAACCATAATTCAAAACAAGTTCATCGCGTGAACGTTATATTAATCCCCTCAGCCTCAGCCTCAGCCTCAGCCTCAGCCTCAGATCCAATTATCTTATTAATGTTCAAGTTGTTTTTGATATTTTTCTCTTCCAAGAGCCTTTTTTTTTTTCAAGCGAAAAAGAGAATCTTTTGCTTCCTTCAAGTCACCACGTGTCATCTTCTTTGATATCACAATTTCATATTTTATGTGTATCAAAGGGTGGATTTAAATAAAAATATTTAAACCACTATTTGGTTATTGTCTGGAAAACATAATAAAAAAATAGTGGGAATAAAAATAACATATTATCATGTAACTTGTATTTTTAAAATACAGAAATTTATTTTTAAATCATCCAAAATACATATTTATTTTTTGTTTATCCTTGTCTCTTTAATCAAATATATTCTGTTTTTATTGTTTTCATTTTTTATCCTAACAAAATAATACTTTAGAATATATATATATATATTGTCTATTTTCCTATTTGCTTCATCAAAAATATTATTCTCAATCAAAAGGAAAATTGTTGTTGGATTAAAATCTTACAAGAATATGTTAAAAAAAAAACTTACGAGATGGCGGGGGGGGAAGGGTTGATGGACTTTTATGCTGGGGAGACAGCTCAATGCAATCCGAAGAAAGGTTAGGGTAACAGGCCTGGAAATAGCCCACTACTTTGGGCCCAAATAGTGTATTGATGGCTTTTAAAAAGGCCGGCAGGCCTTTTATAATTTTTAGCTACGTCGATCAAACCGCTAATTGAGTCCATCTTTTTTTCAGCATTTGAATTTTAGATATTTTTCATGGAAATCTCGAATCTCAACCCTTAAGAAATTCTCCTTTGGACCTAAAGGAGGGGTAGAGATGGGAATAAAATCCCTTTCCATTCCCCGAATTATTCGAAGTTTCTACAAGTTCATGCATGACGGTGATAGACTGATAGCAAATGGTATAGACTTTAATTCCTCTTTTTTTTTAAAAAAAAAAACGAAGAATAGGAACCAAAATTATGTTATCATGCTCTTTGTTTAACCCTCATCGAATTACTTTTATGTTAGACTCGATTTAATAGATTCACTAGAAAAATTCAGGATTGTGTTTTGAGTTTTTAGCTAAATTATATAAAATATTAACTTAATTAAATTTAGAGTGTATTTGAGAAAGCGAAACAAACCATGTTTCCTTAAATTTTATGTTATTTTTTATTTAAAATTAATTTTTTTATGTTTTTAAATCATTTTGACATGCTGATATTAAAAGTGATTTAAAAAAAAATCTATTTTGATGTATTAAAAAAAAAACTTTAAACCGCCACCGATCTCGTAATTTCAAACACACCTTTATTCAATGAATTTTTATTTACCGGAAAAGTAGTCCAAACATAATTGGATTAACATTGAAAATACAAAATGTTATATATAAAAAATATAATTTTAATAAAAAATAATTAATCTAAATCAACTTAGATTATTTTCATATGAACTATTATCATATCAAAATTATCATTATCACCATCATTATCATTATTATCATCAACTACATGTATTTTTTATATTACAATGCATAATATTTTTAACTTAAAAATATATTTTTTATTTTTTACATCAATTTATCAAAATATTCTTTAAAAATAGCATTTTAATTAATTTGATAATTTGAAAGATGTTTTTTAAATAAGAAAATTTTTGGAAAACAAAGAAAAAGCCGTGAAATTGAGCCCCGATATGGGTGAGGTGATGATTTGAAAGATGGGAAATCTACGTGTCTTATCAAGGACTGGAGTAACAAAGGGATGGGAAATGAAGGTTCATAGCCAATTCAAGTCGTTTCATGTCCAAGCCACCTTCCTCCCTTTTTCTTCTCTTTTTGGGCGGAGTTTCAAAAAGGAGCAGCCAGCAAATCAATCAAGCAGATTGTTTTATTCATAAGCGTGATCTCCAATAGAATTTCCCTTTGTTTTTTCTTCATGCATCATCGCATGCCATGGCTGGACCTTTCTTTTCTTCTTTCTTTCATAAACGGACGAGAAAGGACTCTATGCCGTTTAGGATATTTATTTATTTATTTATTTATATATATATATATATATAGAGGACTGGTTTTATTTATTTATTTATTTATATATTCCAACATGTCACTGATTAATTAAATATTTATGTTTATATTAAATTAATATATATCTTGCACCAATAGAATCACATTTTCAAACCCTAAACTATGTGTTAATTTAATGTAAGCTTTATAGGTACATGTTCAGACCTACAAACATCACTATATATATATATATAAAAGCACGAAATTAATGGAAACCCATACCACTCATATTTACTTTTTTTAAATAAAAAAAATACAATCAAGTTCCCCATTAGCTAAGCAGCTGAAATATAAATAAATGATTAATAAAAAAAAAAATAAAAGATGATAAGAAAAACCCATCGATCTATTGTTTTAGTAAAAACCCTAAGCCCTTTTGTTCTGACCATGAAAGACATTTCATGGTCTTATAATAAAAACTCCTTAGTCAGTTCTTACTTACACAAATGAACAACCTCACCCGGCCCCAAATGTCACACAATATGGAAATAAATAAATGTACCGTACGTCACCTTCTCATCAACAAGTTAATTAACATCTACATAGCTAATTAAAGAAAAAACAGCTTAATTAACTAATTAATTAATTACTTGTTGTGCCAAAGTTGCTGCTGGTTCTTCTCCCTGTTGAGCTTCAAGTCAAACTTATTAGTATTCCACAAATGCTGATCTCCTTCATTTATTTGAACCTGAAAGCAGCTGTTATCATTCACTTGACTACCCACATAAGAGTTAGAAGGTGATGAATTCATGCCATTATAGGATTCAAGTTGCTGAAAATAATTGCTGGTCCTTAAATCCTCTTTACGCTTCTTGTTAGACTCTGTTGTCATGTTAAAGTAGATATTCATGCTCTCCCATTTCTCCTTGCACTCATCCACACTCCTATCATAGCCTAAACTAGCCATCTCTGCTGCTATCTCCTCCCAAAGGCCTTCATTCGAATACCCATTCTCTTGGAATCTTGAGTCCATGGAGGTTCTGAGCTGTATGAAGCTCAGGATCTCGGGCTCAGTCCATGTAATGTTATTGAACTTGTCTTTCTGAATCTTCTTAGCACCAGCGCTGTCCGGGTTTTTGTTGTGCCTTTGAGTGGCTACTGCGATTTGCTCAACTGATGATGACAGTTCTAGTCCTTTCTCCGTATGTTTCTTCAAGGCTTCCATTAATGCAGCATCTCTAGCTTCAATCCATGCTCTCTCTTTAGCCCAAAACTCATGTTCCTGATCGAACCGAGCCAACTCTTGTTTTGTCCACTCTTCCTCTCTACACATTCTTTCATGCTCTCTATCTTCAATGGTCTTCAACATTTTCTCCATCCAGGCATCTTGTTTCTCCATCAACTTCCTCATTTGTGAGTCCACAAAGTCCTTAACCTTTAGTTTCCAACTCTTTTTAGGCCTTGCAAGACTTTGGCTCTCATTTATCCCTTTCTGTTTTTCCGTTGATCGGTTCATCATGTTGTAAGCAATAGCTGAAAGGTCATCATCATTGTTTTCTGATGAAGAAGTCTCAAACTCAGATGTGTTGGAGAAACTCAGACTCTCACTGTGCTTGTTTTCTTGAAATGTTTCTTGACTTTCTTGGTTGATCGTGTTGCTCATTGGAGCTTGGTAAAGAAGTGTGTTGTTAACAAAATGGGTTTCCGATGCTGAAGCTTGATTGCTTGGCTCTCCATAAAGGGCTTCAAGCTGCCTAAAGAACCTATAATGCTTGCCATCTTGTCTTCCAGCTTTCCCTTCCTTGGTTTTCTTGTAGTACTTGTACAAGTTCTCAAACTTCTCTCTACATTTCTTGCCACTTCTATGGTACCCGTGCTCCTCAGCCATGATCCTGAATATCAGCAAAGTCAAATTAACTCAACACTGCTTGTATGTGTGTACAAACAGACACACAGGTACAGATTTCAAGGAAATGAAAAACCTAACCAGAAGTTTACGTATTCTTGTGCAGACAATAATGATGCCATTAATATAATGATTTGGCAATATTAAATAGTTGACTAACATACTCTCAACATTTCTCTCACACAAAAAGCAATTAATTAGTTTATTGACCATCATTTTTAGTAATTAAAGTATTAAATATTCAAAACATTCTTCTTGGGATGTAATTAATGAAGATCCCACCAGCTAAGTTATCTTGTCTCTCTTTGAATTTTAAAATCATTAACTAGCTATTATTGTACTCCTCTCAAGAAGAAGAAGAAGAAGAGACTAGCTAGTTTTTCCCATCATCCTCCAATTGCTACCAAGGAGTTCATAACAGAAAATTAGAGAAGAGATTATAATACTGAGAACAAATACTTCTTGTACTGATCACCACTACACACGCACAAAAACGGCTATTGAAAGGAAATCACGAAATGAACTCAAGAGAAGATTTTACAACTAAGCAAATAAAATTGCTTTAAATCCTGGGGCATGAGCCCTTAAAACACACAAGAAGAAGAAAAAAAAAAAGCGAAGAAGAAGAAGGAATATCATCATCAATGTCCACTTCGTGACAAAACAAAAAAAAAATTTAGGGTTTCCTAATCCAGTATCTGCAACGCAAGAACAAGCCTGATAGAATAAGAAATACTCAACAAAGGAAACAGGATATTTGCCCAAAAGGGCTTCGTAGAATTTATTTAGTTGAACAAGGAAAGTACCTTGAAACCTCATCCCATAATGGACCCTTTTGATTAGCCTCCTTGAACCGGGAATCAAGCCTAGATCTGATCTCAAGAAGAGTAAGAGTCTCTTGTCTTGGCCATCTGCTATTATTTCCTCCATCATTTCCAATCCACCCAGCAGTAGTAGCACTTTCCATTTCTACTCCATATAGGGTACCAACACCAGCTGAACTACTAGTGCCAATTGTAGCACTATTTGTAGTATTAATATTAGTGGCATTGGTGCAGTAACGATCATGATGCCCACCAAGCTTGACTAAACCACTCGACAACATTGCTTCATGGCCAACCATAATGGACTCAAAGTGATGTGTTTGTGGTGCTGCGAGATTCCTACTTTGAACAAAGAATGGCTCGCCCCCTTGCTGGGTTCCTTGAAAATGACTTCTTCCGGCCACCAGTTGCCGGAGATCTGGCATTCCGTACTGGTGGTGGTGTTCACTCATTTCTTGCTCCCACTAATCCCACTCCACTAGGTTTAGATAGCAAGAAAAATATACACTACAGACGAGAGAGATGTTTTCTTCTGGGCCTTCAAATTATAAAGAGAGATTAATTGACAAATTTGGAACTTTTTTCTTGGGGAGACAGGATCCGAGTCTACCGCAACTTTTCATCACTACTACTTCATTAACCTTTCTCTTTCTCTGTCTTTCTCTTTAGAGAGAGGAGGGAGAGCATTACGTAATGTGTATGGGCCAATCTGAGAGCGACAGATGTCAAACAATTACACGAGGATGACAACCCACTATTCGAGCTCTGGTCACGTTACGCGTGTACAGTGTTTAGGATTTGACCTTTTGACCGACCATTTTGCTTCCTGTCCATAACATGATCAGTTTGGTACCCTAGTAGAGAAGACATGGCTGGCTAGCTCACTCAACCCCCAATCTGTTGCTTCAGGAAGCCCAAAGGTTTGCTAGCAATTTACTTCTATTCTGGGTTTCAATTATCTAATAAACTTGATTTTTTTTTTAAAAAAAAAAGACTTAATAATTCGGTGTGCGTATATGTATAAACTAGTTCGAAAATATATATATATAGTTCATCTTTAAAATAAAAACTCCAAAAAAAATCATTATGGTTTCAGACATGTTAATTCCTTGTAAATATTTTAGTGGTGGGTCTCTCTATCTCATTTGTCATGATTGGCTAAGCTATTGTTCCAAAATTCCACATTCTTAGCTAGGGTTCAATCACGTACGTATATATTACCCTAATTAAGTTTTATTTGATTATTGTAGTGCCTTTTTTTAGCCATCTTGTATTGCATAACCTTTTTCTCTAAGAATCTAATTAATAATGAGAATATTTTCCAGAGTGTTATAGGAATAAGTATAATAATTACTTTATAAAAAAGAGAGAAACATAAAAGAGATAAAATAATATATACAAGCTTACGTGAGAATATTCTTCCGGATGAAATCCTCTCTTTCATCGCTTATCTTTTTCTTCCGATTAAACTCGTAATTAATAAGTATTGATAGTTACTTTCTTCAAGGATCTTTATAAAGCCTTCAGTAGGCTAGAAATCCTCCTAAAACACAAAAATAAAAATTTAAAATTAGAGAATAAAGGAGTATACAATCAAAAAATAATAAGAAAAATCACAAAAACTATCAAAAAAAGACATAGGGTGTGATTTTTAAAATCTAAAGCTTCGACTATCAGTGTAGCGATCCTATGACTGCTCATAGAAAAACAGCTCCTAATAAAAAATTATTGTAAAAATTTTAGCATGATCCAACGGTCGAATCAAAAGTTATAATTATTTTGAATTATTATTCTAGTATGGCGCCACAAAAACCCTTCTTAAATTTAGACTTATCCAACTAGCCATGTATAATCTATTTAAAGTAAATCATCATCTTAGTGACAAATCCTAACAGTACAAGATTGCCCATTATCGCAAACTCAAATTTTAGAACCTTACATGCTTACCATGTGAGGAAGAAGCACACGTACGGCCAGATATATGTGAGGAGCAGAAAGTTTCTGCCACGGAAAAAGGCATGTCGACCTTATATATATGGGTACGTATCACATTGTTTGATCATCGTCTAAAATCAGAAATTAATGTACTTAAACCAATGAATAGTTTAATTCATTCCTGGACATAGGTGGTACGAAATTGCCACCGCTTATACGTTAGAGGAT
>Ga0325411_1000769_pt1 | contig 34411 bp, 24 predicted proteins | sample PopdelMetagenome_13_FD_206181 | JGI IMG/M metagenome (GOLD analysis project Ga0325411, IMG submission 206181) | Populus deltoides microbial communities from Bellville, Georgia, United States - Xylem-PdIQD-R4 | ecosystem: Host-associated > Plants > Phyllosphere > Stem > Wood/Secondary xylem...
GAGATTTAGAGTTTAGATCAACAATTTATTGCACGTATCATCTTGGAATGGTAACAAAAACTTACTTAAGATCAGAAATTCATACCAATTTCACCGCCAGATGGTCTATACAATTAAAAAACAAAAGAGACTTCCAAAGGGAACCGTGATTTAGAATTCCTCAAACCATAATAACTATACTTGGTCTTCAACGAAGACTTTTTGGGAGCTATGTTGACCATTATATGTGTGTGTGTGTGTGTGTGTGTGTGTGTGTGTGTGTAAGCGCATCTCATCCCAACTTAAACTGATAAAAAGTACATGCCTCCTAGTCAGAATCAAAGATTGTGAAAAGAACAAATCGAACTTCCCAAATCATTCATGTTCTCGATACATGAAAAACTTGGGTTCGCAAGGATTAATTTGCTAAATATGTATGTCTCTACTTCCAGGATTTCATTTGTGAATGTCTAAGGCATGCATCTGGTGAATAAATCAGAAGGAGGGGAGGATGGGGGCGTTGTTTGTTGAGGTGGAGATAGCTGACTAGCTCTATAACTCACAAGGGAAACAAAATAATTTCAACTTCATATTTTTCCTACTCCAGAGATATATAGTATTTTGATTAAACATTTTGAACTTCTAAAAAATCTGTCCAATATTTCAATAGGTACTTGAGTTCCTTAAGGAACGACAATCATGTTTTCCAAGGCTAGCTTTAATTTAAGAGGGGTTGTTCTACTCATTTCGGTAGAGCCCCTCTCTAATTCTTTGTTCTAATTAAGTTGTCTCGAAGTCTTTGATTTGACCAGAGTCCATGATCTTATAAGTTTTTTGTTTCCAAGATTGCACGAGTGAGTGTCAACGGGAAGTGGGAATGGCCTTTTGAGTCCCCATGTCCAAGATTGTTTTGAAAATACCAAACAACTGCCTGCGAGATTGGAAATCCAATGAAGTCCATGCCAAATCACAAATATTTTTTGTTCACATTTTGCCTGTGGTCTACAGCCAAAAGATCAAGGAGATTTGCTAACAAAATTAAGAAATTTGTCTTTGCTGCTTTATATGGTTATGTCTTAGCTGGGCACAAAATGGTCTCTCTCCCATCGATCAGGAAACAATGAATTGTAGTTTCAACAATTAATAAAGCTAATTTATTTTTCCAAAATATTATTTATTTCTAAAATCAAGAAACAATCTCATTCATTAAAAAAGTTTAGCTGGTAGAACTAGTGAGTCTCACGAATTCAATAAGCAGTGATCACGAAAGAAATTGTATCTCTCTAGAAATAACTATTAACGGTTACTTCAGGTAATTATATTTTGAGTTTGATAAATCAACTGTCAAGTTAGAAATCTTAAACAGTGATCAAAGGTTTAAATCCTGTCACGCAGGCTATGAGTTCCCTCATGAAGAACAGGCCATAAGATGTGTTGTTGAATGACGACAACACTTGTGAGGGTGACAGCTGACGAGGACCTACATGGGATGTTTACAAAAGAAGGGTGGGGGGAGGGATACTCCGACGCCATGATTGGAGCTCACTGTTCACTCACTGTTGCGACATCATCGTCTCTGACAATTTTCTCTCTTTGCTCCTTCGCCTAATAGACGAAAGGGATGGGTTATTATCTGTCATGCCTGGGTTTCACCAGTGAGGTAGTAGAATCGAAACCCTTTTGGGGAAAACAACAGGAGGAGATGAACAATTAATATTGAGTAGATAAGAGGTAGGAACTGCTACTGGTTTATAAACATTTACAAGTAATATTCTAGGAAGGCTTTAATTTCAGAAGTTTGTCAAGTTGCTTGTCACATTCATTTTAACTGGCTTTCACTTGTCATTTACTCCCTCTTACAAAATTAAACCTTGTAGGACCTAACACTTTCATTGCAGTCTCAGACTGCTAGCTTTCTTTCTTTTTCTTTTTTGTTTTTTGTCTACAAGAACCGATCAATGGTCCTCTAACTGGTCGAAGCAGGCCCATGGTTCGAAGTTTGCCATCATAAATAACCCAGAAACTCAGTTTGGGCCCTACAATTGTTGTCTTCTGCCATATCAAACTATCAATTGCATAAAGCATTCTTTGAAAAGTCAAGGCAGGCAAGTTTTGCTCATAAATTACTTCTCAATATTAATTATTTGTTCTAAAATATTTTTTAAAAGGTTTTTTTTTAATATATTAAAATACTTTTTTATTTATATTTTATATTAGTACATCAAAATCATTAAAAACACTTCAAAAATATTAATTGAATGTTTTTTAAAGTATAATAACAAACAAACACTAAGAACTAAGAACATACATTGACAATTGAAATAAAAGCCAATAAATGACAAGATTATCAAAGGCCACCAAAGCAATTAACTATAGCACGCAAATGAATCGAAACCTGCAAATCAAAACAAGAGTACACTAGCACGATAGGTGCAGCCTGCAGGCCTGCAGCCTTGTTTCGAGGTTCATGTTGATTAATTGCGCATAGGAAGGATGCAAGAGTACCATACATCATAATTAGTCAAATATCAGTTAATGGCTATAACAACCTCAACAAAAAAAATTATATAAATATTAGCAATATATGTAATAGTAATTTATCTCCCCGAATTAAATCATATAAATATTATTTTATATATCATATAGCCAATTAATTGATTATATATAGCATGAACTTTGTTCATATAAATATATTTAATTTTAATAAAAACTTATTTACCTTTAATATTTATCAAATATTTGATTAACGAGTCTAGAGTAAAAATAAAGTCATTAGAATAAAAATATTTTACAAAAAAAATTATAAAATTATTATAGATATTGGATTTCTATTTCATCAAATTATTATTCATGAATGTTCATGGTCAATGCTCTATTTAAACTAGATATTAATTAGAGTTGTTGAAACTAATACATATTATTTTTTTTAATGAAAGAAAACAGTTGTTCTCATAAATCGAGATATGAGGGACACCTAAAACTAATATGTAGGTGCTAGTCATATAACATATACACTGAACTGGCCTGCATGAGAATTTCATATGAAAAGATCACATGTGTCTATAGAAAGACTCATATGAATGTTGTGTAAATGATCCTTAAACTTAAGATTACTAAGTTATCTTATATAGAAAATATTATGTTTTGATCCTGGTACATATTGTTTTAATCAAGGGTTATAGACATGTAAATATTAGGTATAACATGAACTATATGAAGGTATTTAAATAATCAAGAGAGGATTCATCATCTTAGGTGAATTAGAGAAAATATTTTATATATTCTCAAATAGTATTAATTGTAAATCCTTATGCAAGTAGAATAAGATTTGAAAAAAGTTTTAAATCTTATTCAAATAATCAATGACTATGATGTATCATCTCAGGTGAATTATGAAAAATATTCCATATGTTCTCAAATAGTATTGATTGTAAATTCTTGTGCATGTGGAATAAGATTTGAAAAGAATTTTAAATATTATTCAAAGAATTAATGACTATGATGTTGAGAACAAACATGATTTGACAGAGTAGACACACTCTATGCTATAATGTTTAAATCAAAACATCGTTAATAAAAAGATAATAATTACACTGATAAATTGGTTACTAAAAGGTTAAATCAAACCACTTATGACTTTTCTAATATTTAGAGTATCATGACTGGTTGCTAGACATTGTATTTGATCTTGAAATATAAACCAATCAATTGTTGAATTGATAATAAATTAATTTATTTAATCCTATTTTATTTAGGATTGTGATTTATATTTAGGTCAACTTATTAGGAAAACTAATAGATCACATACATAAAAACCATTGGTCAAAAATTAAAATGGAATGATTAATCATGCATGACTTAATTGTAAATAAATTTTAGAAATTGAGGACTAGATTGTAATTTATATAGGGAATTATAATTCTAGACCTAAAAAAATCAAGTAAAGACTGAATTGAATAAATTTCTAAAATTATTCTGAAATAATATATGTAATATTATTCAGGAACAAATCAATACTTCATCATTTATTAAGTTTCCAGGTTTTCCTATAAAAAAATATCTTGCCTATTATTTTTTATATAGTAAATAGTACAGAAACTATAAGTTATAGAATACATGAAAAACATTATATAAAAAAAAACTAGCGTTCAAAGGTATTGCAATCCCTTACCCCTAAAATGATTTAAGAGATTTCTTATTAGTAGTTCGTGTGGATTACCTTAAAACTTGGATATGGTTTACAACAACTCAGCCTGAAAGCAATTACTCAAAGTCGAAAAAAATATCTGATCTTCAGAGTATGTTAATATAACAACTCTAAGTCTATTTAACGGAATCTTGGGACTCCTAAAACAAATTTTAAATTTATTGTTTTTGCTATTTAAATGTATTTGGAGAAACCAATAATAAATACCTCACTTTAGCAATTCCATGTGCAGCAAAGTATATTATGTAATCAAACAGAAGTTGTTTCAAGTCTCATCAATAGCACAGGAGTCCATCTGCCTAGATTTCCAGTACTCTACTTCTCCAACAAAACTAGCTGCATGGGGAACATACCAGCATCGTGCATTCAATGGATTCAACGAACGGAGGGTAAACCTGCATTTGTGTTTTGCCCAGCAGCACTGCAAATTTCCAGAAGAAATTATTTTGTGAACAGTGTGGAAAATGATTGGTGTCCCCATTGAAGCAGATGGCTACTGTTTTGAAGGGTTAACGGAAGGATGGTGTGGCAGAAAATGGGCCTCGCAATGAGCTCCAGTATTGCTAAGTTGAAAAGGACAGCTTCCATGACCTAATTCGATTACTGGAAATTCAATATGGCTGTATACCTGTATATATATCCCTACATACTGATGGATGGATAGAGACAGTTTCCATCGCCATAACATCAGGCTAAAAAATACTTAAAACCCTAAAAGGAATGACAGAAAGACAACTATATTATTTAGTAAGTGTTGTTCATCAACAATCAAAGCGAATACGTCCATTAATTTGGATTTTGGACTCTCCAGCCATGAATACTGTTACTTTTCTTCCCAGCTCGTGGCCATTCCACGAACAACTGTATGGTTTCATTTCTCATTCGGCATTGGAATTTCATTCCATGTCACACTTGCAAGGACAAGGGGGACATGCGCGTGCGTAAAGAAAAGGCAGGCAGCCTGCTGGGCTAACAGCAAAATATATACAAGTTGAATACGAAGTTCTCTAAGGAATATATAGATATACCGATTTAAAAAAGTACGTAGAACTGATCAATATAAAATAGAAATACTTTAAATATCTATAGAATTATAAACATGCTTTTAAAATTGATATTTTATTTTCATAAATCTCTTTTCTACTTCTTAAAAAAGAATTAAATCTTTATCATAAATTCTATATTAAATCTTCGTCTAACTAACATGGGATTGGAAGTGGTGAAAAAGATCACTCTATTATCGATCGTGCAAAATTGAGTGGTTCTATCCGTGCCTGAATATGACGTTTATTTACATATTTCCAGGACTGTCGTTTCTTACCTGACCTCTCATCACTTCACTTCACAGCGGTGGTAATGCCACTTAAGGTTTTGGAATTAATTAATCTAACGAGGTAAAACCTGCAGGAAGGGGATGTAGCTCAAATGGTAGAGCGCTCGCTTTGCATGCGAGAGGCACGGGGTTCGATCCCCCGCATCTCCACATGGGTTTTTCTTCTTGATTTATTAACCATTTTTGCGAAGCCCAGTCACATACATAGAAAGGCCACTCCATAAATAAAGCCCAAATTTGAGTCCATCAATCTGTTGATTGATAAATGGAGCTTCATTTTGCAGTACTGGCTTTGATTCTATGAGTGTGTTTGTGAGTGTGGTAGTGGTTGTTTTTTAAATAATTTTTTTTATCAAAATACATGTCAATGATATTTTTTTATTTTTTAGAAATAATTTTTAACATTAAAACGAGCCAAAAAGTACAAACCGCACTCAATTTTAGCAAAAAAAAAATTCAAAATTTGACGAAACACATGTTAAAATGCACAGCCAAACACTCTCTAAATCCCGTCCATGAATCTTCAAGATTTGTTTGATGGCTATCTACTGGGATCATGTAGGCATTTTAGTATCAGAAAATTATTTTTCTTCTTTATTTTAAGTTTTTTTTCTTCATTTTCAAATTGAAAATTATATTCATTTGTTAAAAACGAAATATTTTTTTTCCACTAAAAAACAAACTACCAGGATTATAGCTATTCTCATGAAAAATAGAAAAAAATAATTTATAATAACATCTTAATTTTTTGTATTTAATGCTATTCAAATTATAAATTATCAAAGTTATTTTTACGAACTAAAAAAAATCTGGTAGTTCTAAGAAAATAAATTTACGATATTTATCAAATATGAAGGATTAATATGATAATATAAAAGAAAATATTTTTAATGTTTTATGTTCACAAAAAGTGATTGTGTAAGATAGAGAAGTATTGTGTTATTTCTTAGAACTTTTGTGCGTTTAGAAAATGGGAAGAAATTTATATATGAATATTGTGAAAACCTTAAAAAAATATTTTTTTAATTTCAATATAATTTCTAAAAACCTTAAATAAAGAAATATTGAAAAAAATAAATAGTATTTTATTTTTAAACGACTCGTAGTATATTAGACTAGCTCAATGGTCTGCGCTCTGTAACATAGCATAGTAAAACAAAATAAGTGCCAAGAAAAGAGTATAAGCATTGGTAATGTGTCTGCTAAATATTTATGCACGTCACCAGATTCAATATTTTTTTTATCTTATAGATTATCTCTATTTAATTATATGATAATAAAACACATAATAATTTCTTTGTATTAAACATTTTTTTTAAAAAAAAACATGATAGGTGTGTGGGACCAAAATAATTAAAGTAGATCATTAATAACAAATGATAAAATTGTGTTTTTTTAAATTGAAGGACAAAACATGTATTAAAAAAAAAGGAAAAAGTAATAGAACGGATGTCGTGAATTAACTTGTCAAACCTAAGGCTTGGGTAATGAATTCGATTGGGTTAAATGAAATTTTTTTGGAATAAAATATAAAATGAAGAAATATTAAGAAAAAAAAGAAAAAGAAGCAAATTGAAGCCCAAACACGTGGGCTTGGTGACTCAACGTGCTGAGGCCTTAAAAAAAATCTAGACACATGGGGCTTGTAACCTAGCCCACATTCATATTTTTAAAAAAAAAAATTAAAGGGGTGTCTTTGTTTTTGTTTGGAGAAATAAAAAGACAATGTGTCATTTGTTTTCTATAGAATTTAGTGACTAGGGGTCGACGAAAATAAGGGTTTAGGTTTTTCAATTTTTTAAAAAACTCATTTGACCCAAACACATCTTAATGACCTTAAAAAAACCCATAAAACATCTCAAAGAACCCAAAATCAACTCGAACTTGAAATTTTTTATATGGTTAGATTAGCCTCATCGTGTAATTTGAAGGTAAGAAAACACCGAAGAAAAACTTTCCTTTTCAAATAAGACCTATTAACACCAATATCAATTATTTTGATAGTTAAAATAGTTGTTAATGATAATTTTTTTCTTTGCATGAAAATCGAAAAGCCTCTCTCTCCTTTTATAAAAAAAAAAAATTTACATCAAAATTAAATTCCTCACAGCTAAAGGGACTAGCGATACATTAACTAAAAAACATGAAGAACTAAAATGAATATTTCAACTGAAATTAAAAATTACTATTAATTTTACCAATTATTTTCACTTTGAATCCACCCCTCTTCTAAAAAAGCAATTATGCAAAAAAAAAAAAAAAGAGAGAGAGAGAGAGAGTTCAAGAACTAAATTAAAGAATTATATATAAAAAAATACTTGTTTCATTCCACATTAATTTGTAAAAGAGTGCATAAATAAAAGGCTCCAATGATTTCGCCTCGCAAATTAGTTTTTTTGTTAATATAAAAACAATCCAATTACATTTGAAAAAAACGAGGTTATCAGGAACAAATGTGCCGGCCGTGTTATTCCTAATCGCTTATTCTCTGGCTCGTATAAGGTATATTTTTTAATTTTAAAAATATTTATTTTTTAATTTTAAATTAATATCTTTTTATAATTTCAAATTATTTTGATATATTGATTTTAAAAATAATTTTTTAAAAATAAAAAATATTATTTTAATATATTTATAAATAAAAAATACTTTAAAAGCAACCACACCAATACTTTTAAATAATAAATTAAATATATATTTTTTAATTAAGTTGCATCCCCTAAAGCTAGATTTTCGTTTTTTTAAGGAAAAAAGAAAAGAAAAAAGAAGCCGCAGATAAGCCTTAGCGTCATGCTCTCCCTTTTGTTGAGTCGGGGCCCAGACATCAAATTCGAGCAATTTCCAACCAGTGGTTGAAAAACGGGAAGAAATGCAAGCAAAAGCATCACCCATGAAATTGGAATGTATTCTCTTTACCTTTCAAAATCACTCCTGCTAAATTTAAAGTGTATAATTTAACTAGTTAGATTTTAAATGTATTTTTTAAAAATTATTAATTTAAATTTTATAAATCTCAAAACCATTAAAAATTTATATAATTATTAACTTCAAAACCTATAAAAATAATTAAAATACATATAAGATACACCCACGTTAATTTAAAAAAAAATTTAACCCTTACTTGTTACTTTTTTTCAATACACAATTATCTCCCCCTTTTATTTTTTAATTATTATTATCAGTCAACCGAAAGCAACTATTTCCCTCCAAGAGCTTGAGAAAACGAAGATTTGAAAAGGTAGCAGCCCAGTTTGACCATTTGGCTGTAGTTAACCTTTCAACAACGAATCACGCCTCAACCGCTGTAGTTAGCTTTAATTTCTGTTCTTTCTATTTCTTTATGTTACTATCAAGATTGTTTATCATTTTCAGAATTTTTTATTGTAGAGCATACAATTTCTTTGAAGAAGAACTCATGGTGAAAGATGATTAGTTTACCAGCCCAGCAGCTCATGTATTTACCGTTAATCACAAGGCTATTCTTGGATGATTTTCATTTCTGAGTATGTTTTCTTGTTTGAGTTATGGAATTCTCTAGGACGAGTAATTGAATTTTAATTGGCTTGTCTGTGTTGTATTGTGTAATATGTAATTTAAAATGGGCATTTCTTGGACTTTCTAAAAAAAAAAGTAGGCAAATTCAATTTCATATAAAAAATAACAAAAAATATTATGTTAAATATAAACAATTGATTGTTGTTAAACTGGCATTGATATCCATATCACTACAAGATTTCAAAGTTTTACCGACGGACATATTCTGTCGATATGAGATTCAGAGTTTGACGGTAATTTTTTTACCGACTAAATCGCCGACAGAAAACATCTGTCAGCTTACTGTTCGTCGGTAATACCGGATTCCGTCGCTAAGTTTATCGGTAAAAAAAAATATTATCGATGGTTTTACGTACGGAAATTGTGCGCCATAAAAAAAATTCCCGCTTGAAATATACCGACGGATTTATTCCATTGGTGATAGTGGCATATCCAGTAAATATGTTTCAGCTACCGGTTAAATGCTGACGGACGGTATCCTTCTGTAAATTTGTCGGTGAGTGTGGCATTTTCACCACTATGTGAAATGCTGACGGATACATTCCGTCTGTAAATTCATCGGTGATGGTGGCATTTCCTGCTCCTTGTCAAATGTCGATGGATATATTCCATCTGTAAATCTCTTGGTGGGTATTTTTAAATTTGTTTTTTAAAAAATTTATTTAGAATAAATAATATAAATTAATAGTAAAAAAACCAATTATGCAAATAAAATTTTATTAAACATAAAAAAAAGAAATAAAGTTAAATAATATTCATTACAAATTTAATGTGTTTAAAAAATATATTAAATTAGCACAATGGTGGAGCTGGAGTAGCAGGAAGAGGCTGGTTGTTATACGGCTAAAAAGGAAGTGCACATGTATCACCACTTTGTCCAGTCATGTTCATGACCATTAGGTGGAATTGTTCATAATTCACCGAGAGTTGCTCGTATTTCTCGGTGAGATTAGTCGTGTGTTGTTTCAAGGCCATGATATCCTCAGATTGGGTGCTCGAAACTGATTTAGAGCTCCCAATGGTTGAGACACTACAAGCCGCCCACAAATTCTCAGCGGTAGTGTTGGAGAGCCCGTACACCAGATTTTTATCGGGTCCACCGGACGATTCTACCTCCATCCATAAATCCGGATTGAAATCTGGATGGGTCAAAGGATCGTCCCCATATCTCTCCCTCAATCGGCTGTTTTAGGTCTCCTGAAAATGAAAAAAGAAATCATCATATTCAATTCAATAAAAATAATAACTTACAAAATAAAATGGTTAAACAAACATACCACAAAGTGTTGAACGCGGTTGTCAACAAACTATTGCGCCCTCTTTTGGCGGTCTTGACTCCGCACATGCGTATCAACAAACAGCTCCATTGGACGGCGTAGACATAGGTAGATAGATTTGTTATGTTGACATATTTTGATATTTCAATTATTAGAATGTTGTATTATTTAAGTATTTTATATTCCTTTTGCATGTATATATGTTTATTTATTTGTTTTCCTGATGCTACTTGTGATTATAAAATATGAGAATTTGTTGTATTTAATTATTGTGGTTATTGCAAGTATTTTTAAGGAAGACAAACGTTTAGATATAGTTCGTTAAATAAGGAAAACTCTGCCAATATTTTATTAAATTATAAATTTCTTACTCTCTAAAATCACTAACTAAATTAAATGTAGGATTAATAAACTAAATAATAAATCTCATAAAAATCAAATTTTTTTTAGATTTAGATGTAGAGGGATTTTGTTGTTGGATTTTCATGGAATGGCTGAGATGATTTCTGGAATTTAATTAATATCATGATTCAAACAACGACGTTTAGTTAATGTTTTGGTTTTGAAATGTGACATCATTTAATTATCACGGTTCAGAAACGCAATACAAATTATATGTCGTATTTTTGAACCGTGACATTAAGTAAATGTTGTGGTTTTGAACCGTGACATTTAAAATTATGATATTTCAATATAAAAAAATTTGCCCATTCTTTTTTACTTTCTATGCTTATTGTCCAATATGTTACAATCAAAAGATAACATAGAGCTTTGCCAAGTTTGATTGCATAAAAGATGGAAGAATTATGTTGAATTACTGAACAACTATTGTGGCTAATAAATAGCCTTACACTGAGATGGAAAAGGAAAAACAACCACCCATAATTTTAAATCCTATAATCGTGGTGCATGACTACTTTAACAGAAAACAATCTTGTTCCTTAAGTTAAGGAGGAGATATTCAACTTAACATAAATAAGCTTAAAACAGGGGAACTTTGACTCTAACGATAATTCCATCATCCTCCCTTAAACTGAATGCCATTGTCATTCAGTTTATACTTGGATATTCATGCACTCCCAGTAGACTTCGCATTTTCAGAAAAACATTAAGCTTCATCGGCTTTGTTAGAATATTTGCAACTTGTTGCTGTGTAGAACAATGAACTAGCTCTAGAATCCCATCCCTAACAAGATCTCGAAGAAAATGGAATCTTACATCTATGTGCTTACTACGACCATGCATCACAAGATTTTTTGAAAGTTTAATCTCTGATATATTATCATAAAACACCACAGTTGGACTGCTTTGCTCTTGATTTAGGACTGTCAGAATTCTTCTTAACCACATGACCTGGCATGCGCTTGATGCTGCAGTTATGAACTCGACTTCAGTGGTGGAGAGAGTAACCACTGGTTGTTTCTTTGAAGACTAAGAAACAGCTCTTGAATTCATGAGAAAAGCATATCATGAGGTGCTTTTTCTATCATTTTGATCACCAGTATAGTCACTATCCGAGTACCCTACAAGTTCTTCACTTCCTTCTTTTTTGTAGAATATCCCAAAACCAGTCATGCCTTTTATATATCTCAAAGTTCTTTTTATTGCTTGGAAGTAAGAATCAGTAGGACGCTCTATATACCTGCTGATCAAGCTGACAATAAACATTAAATCAGGGCGTGTGGCAGTCAAATACATAAGGCTTCCCACTATTTTCTTATAGACTATGCTATCATCTTCCACTCCCCCTTCATCTTTCATGAGTTTAAAGCCAGGAACCATTGGGTTATGTACTGAGTTACACTGAGCCATATTGAACCTTTCCAAGATCTCTTGAGCATACTTTCGTTGAGTAATGAAGATACCATTTGCCTTTTGTAATACTTCAACGCCAAAAAAATACTTTATACTCCCAAAATCAGTCATGTCGAACTCAATCTTCATGGATTTCTTAAATTGTTCGAACATGGCTTCATCATTGCTAGTAAAATAAGGTCATCAACATAAAGGCACAAAATCAAAATTTTACCTCCACCTGCAGTTTTAATGAATAATGTATGCTCATAAGGACATTTGATGAAGCCTTCTTTGATGAAATACGTTTCAATGCTACTATACCAGGCGCGAGAAGCCTGTTTGAGTTTATATAATGCCTTTTTTAGTCAATAAACCTTAGATTCATGCCCCTTCTGTTCATATCCTGGAGGCTGCTCAACGAAGACTTCTTCAGTAATTTCCCCATACAGAAAAGCCAACTTGACATCAAGCTGGTAGATCACCCAAGATTTATGTGCAGTAATGGATATAACAATTCGTATAGTGTCCAAGCAAGCTACTAGTGCAAAAACTTCAGCGTAATTTATTCCATGATGTTGACAATACCCCTTAGCAACTAGTCGAGCTTTGTACTTGTCCACTTCTCCATTTTAATTGAATTTTGTTTAAACACCCACTTTACTCCTATGGTTTTTCCTCCCGATGGCAGCACTGTTAAATCCCATGTGTCATTCTTCTCTATAGCTTGTATTTCTTGATCCATGGTTTTTCTCCATTTCTCAGACTTCACAGCTTTAACAAATGTAATGGGATCTCCATCAATGAACAATGCTAAATGTGCCAGGTTAACAGTTTCTTCATCTGAAAGGCCTTGTTCGGTTTCATAGTCTCTTATCCATACTGGTGGTCTTCGTGCTCGTATTTCATGAGATGGGTGTTCTTCGTGTGAGATATCAATGTTACCTCCATCGAATTTAGTTTCTGCATTGGTGCCAGATTCTTCACAGTCATCAGACTCTTCTCCATTTCACTCATCTTCTACTTCTGCTTCATTTTCAGTCTCCCACTCGAGTTCAGTAAATATGGCTTGTTTGTGATCATCATCCCAGTTCCATTGCTGATCTTCTTCAAATACCACATCTTGGCTAATAATTATTTTATTTGAAATCGAATCAAATAACCTATAAGCCTTAGATTCCTCACTGACCCCCAATAAAATGCATTTTAAACTCTTGGCATCAATCTTTATTCTCTTGCTGTCAAGTACATGCACATGAAAAATGCAACTAAAAACTCGAAAATAGTCCACTGATGGCTTGTGCCCATTCCACACTTCTGTAAGTGTTTTGTTCTTCATAGCTAGAGTTGGACAATGATTTAGAATATGCATCGTTCAATTCACTGCTTCAGGCTAGAAAGTCTTAGGAATTTGCTTTGCTGTCAATATGCTTCACACCATATTCATAATAGTGCGGTTCTTCCTTTCTGTGACATATTCTGTTGGGGTGTATAGGCAGTCGTCAACTGTTTATGAATACCATGCTCATTGCAGAAGTCGGTGAATTCCTGTGATGTAAATTCTCCCTCACGGTCTGTTCTAAGGTTCCGTATGTAAGTTCCAGTTTCCTTCTCATATCTGGCTTTATAAGATTTGAATATGGAAAGAGCTTCTGATTTCTCCATCAAGAAGTATACCCAAGTTTTTCTGCTGAAATCATCGATGAATGTAATAAGATACCATTTTTTGCCATTGGAAACTGGATTGATTGGTCCACATATGTTAGCATGCACCAAATGAAGAATGTTGAAGGCTCTCCACATACTTGCTTTAGGAAATGAAACACGATGATGTCTTCCCACCAAGCAATTTTCACAAATCTTTTGGGATGCTTTAAATGGAGGTAACCCTGTCACCATGTTCTTTTGTTAGAGCACTTTGAGCCCATTCCAGCTGAGATGTCCATACTGACAGTGCTAAAGATCTGCTTAATCTGTGATTAGTGAGGAGAAGCATTTTGGTTCCTTTGGTGTGCAACGAGCAAGCACAGTAAACATTCTGTTGTGTGTCATCTCTATTTCCATGATTAAACCCTTTTTCTTTGTGAAATATTTTGCATATTCCATGTTGGATAAGGACTGTCAGCCCCTTTTCCTGTAATTAGCCGATACTCAACATATTATTCTTTAGGTCTGATACGTAGAAGACTTCTGTGATTACATGCACAAACCTATTTACTTCCATTCGAATTTTTCTTTGCCTTGTACAGTAATGCTTGAGTCATTGCCAAGCTTCACTGATTCTCAAAAGCTTTTGTCAAGATCAAAAAACATGTTCTGTTTTCCACACATATGGTTACTACATCCAGAGTCAAGAAACCAAATGTGCTACATTGCAGTCTCGTTGGAATTTATAAAAGCCATCAACAACATATCGTCCTTTGTTTCAGCATAATTCACCTTCTGTTCCCTGTCTCATTTAGGACATTCCCATTGAAAGTGCCCTAGCTCATGACAATAGTAACACTCTAGGATGGATTTGTCGAATCCAAACCTACCCCTTCCTCTTCCTCGTCTTCGGTAAGTGCCTCTGCCTTCACCTCTTCCTCCTTGCTGGAATCCATGAGTGATTCGAAGTGCTTGTTCATCGTTCACATACTGGCTGATCTGTTGTTCATGCACCAAGAGGTTGCTTTAAAGTTCATCTATAGATATTGTGTCCAGGTTATTGGATTCCTCAATGGAGCAAACAACGTAATCATATTTTGACGTCATAGACCTCAAAATCTTTTCAACAATGACCACATCATTCATTTGTTCTCCATGCGTTCGCATCTTGTTAGCTATGGTGAGAGTTCTGCCAAAATAATCATTAACTGATTCTGCAACCTTCATATGCAACATTTCAAACTCTTTGCGAAGAGTTTGCAATTGAGCACGCTTGACACGTGTTGTTCCTTAATACTTTTGCTTCAAAGAATCCCATATATCTTTCGCCGTATCTTTCTTCAAGATGGTTTCCAGTATCGATCGATCAATGGCTTGGAACATATAGTTATTGGCCTTGAGATCTTTCAGCTTCTGATCTTCATACGTCTTCTATTGTATCTCACTAAAATTCGATCCTTCTGCTGCAGCAGTGATCCCTGTCTCTATCAAGTTCCAATATCCTTAGGAACGCAGAAAATTCTCTATCAGCATACTCCAATGGTCATAGTAACCATCAAACCTTGGAATGGCAGGTTGCACGAAGCTATTCTCAAATGCCATGTCTCTGACTCTTCACTTTAATACCTGAATCATAAGTTTTGATCAAACCTCGTGTGGAGGCTTTGATAATGTTACAATCAAAAGATAATAGAGAGCTTTGCTAAGTTTGATTGCACAAAAGATGGAAGAATTATGTTGAATTGCTGAACAACTGTTGTGGCTAATAAATAGCCCTACACTAAGATGGAAAAGGAAAAACAACCACCCACGATTTTAAATCCTATAATCGTGGTGCATGACTACTTTAACATAAAACAATCTTGTTCCTCAAGTTAAGGAGGAATTATTCAACTTAACAGAAATAAGTTTAAAACAGAGGAACTTTGATTCTAACGATAATTCCATCACAATATGCCTAAGATTGATGAGGTAACAAATCACAACCTACCCGCTTTGTCACGTGGTAATTGATAAGCAAAACAAAGCAAGGCATATAAGCAGAGATGACAATTTAATCTGAATATGATGGATACTGACTCGGTCTGACCTGAATGTGGAGGAATTTTTTGGATTCGATTGATAATGAGTAGGGTATGAATATAGTCAAACCTGACCCAAAACCTGTTTGAGCCCAATCCAAAATATTTATTTATATTATACAAATGTATTTGTAGAATATTTAGATTTTTTAAATCCAATATAATATATACATATTTTAATATCGACATAAAATATAAGTATAGATGAATAATATTTATCATTTAATAAATATATACCTGCTTCAAATATATGTGTGTGTGTATATATATGTATGTATAATATATTAACTATTTTATTTTTTATTGATTAATAAATAATAAATATTTATTGGATACTATAATTTACTGAATAATTTTTAATTTTTAATTTTTTTAATTAATAATTAATAAATAATAAATAGAGTATGAATATTAAGAAATTGTATAGCCGCTGTCATGTAGTTCCATTTTAAATACGCGACGGTTTCGTTCATTTCGAAGTCACTCCTCCTCCACAAATCTCTCTCTCGCTTTTGTATTTTCTTTCAACGCTCAGCGAAAGTCGGAGAGAACCCTAAATATCTCTCTCCTGTTTCGTCCTCCAATCACAGCCACCAATCAGGTTAAACACAGAGAAACATTCGGTTCTCTTCTCTTCAAATCTACTCTCATTTGCTATCATTTCTATTTGTTTTCTCTTAGATTTGTTGATTTCTCCAAAGCTAAAATCGAACGATCTCTCTCGTCAGTTCTAATCAGATCCTGTTTCTACAATCTGTTTTATTAGATCTGTTCATCTACTGCTTGTTCTCGTAAATCTGATGTGCCGCTTCTGCATTAGTTTTAGGCATATATATTGATTCTTGGACTGTCGTCGTTGTTTTATTTATCAGATCTGATTGTATTTGTTCGAATTGTGGTGGATCTGTTTAACTCTTATTTTCTTGCTTTGTTCTCTTCCAAATTTTGCAATACGAAAAATTAATTTCAGATCTGTTAGAATGTTACACGTTTGAGTTTGTCATGATAATATTGGAATTTATTGCGAAAGCAATTCACTCATTTCTTTCACTCTCTTAATTTTCTATCTGCATCTGTTATTTTTTGGATGTTTTAACAAAAAATGTAATTCAACTAATTTATTTTGATAGTTTCATGGAATGTCTCACATCACGTGCTCATCTAATTTCAGTGTTTTACACTTTTAGATGAACTGAATTGAGCTGTTCATTGAATTGATGTTGTATTTATTGGCTAGCCTCAATAATTTGTCTCTTAGCCTCTTCTTTTTTGCTTTTGGTTATTTATGTTTTTGTGCTTATTTGCTTGCTATAAATGTGAGTTTGGCTTCGTAGTTTTGATTAGTAATTTTCTGTTGAGAACTTGGGCTCTTTGGATTCATGTCGCCCCAGTATTCTTGGAAGAACCCAAAACTTATTTGTTTCACTTTGTATGATGCTCTACGGTAGTTATTATCCCCGTAAATGTTCCTTGCTCTGCTTATACAGATGGTGCATTGTCTGAATTTAGAGTTTTTAGCCTCTTGCGAATTTTACCTTTACGTGTATCATTACGTGTCAATTTGCATAGGCCTAGGCTTTTTTTTTTATTGCCTTTAAAATAAGCAGTTTTTAACAGCTTGTACTTGCATCTTTGCAGGGAAAGGCAAAATGGCCGATCAGATTCAACACCCTTCTGTTATGAAGAAAGTAGCTGGCCAGTTCCTTCTTTCCAGCGTTTCCCAAGATTTTGGTTGTGATGGGGCTTTCCAGAGGCCGGCTCTATACCAAAGGCGTGCTTATGGAAACTACTCGAACCCTGCTTTCCAGTACCCCATGGGACGGACATGTGCAGTTGCCACCGATTTATCTATTGTTCCATCAACTGCTTCTTCTGTTCTTGTTCAAGCCCCCGCAGAAAAAGGTTTAGCCAGCTTTGCTATTGATTTTCTTATGGGGGGAGTATCTGCTGCTGTATCCAAAACTGCTGCTGCTCCTATCGAGCGTGTTAAGCTTTTGATTCAAAACCAGGATGAGATGATTAAATCTGGCAGGCTCTCTGAACCCTACAAGGGCATTGGTGATTGTTTTAAGCGAACAATTCAGGATGAAGGGTTTGGGTCCTTGTGGAGAGGAAACACTGCCAATGTCATCCGTTATTTCCCCACTCAGGTATGCTAGCATCTTCAAGTTGATATCTTTTCTATTTAGATAACTTTTTTTTTTATAATGAATTCTATGCTCATTGCTATTGTGAATCTGTCAGGCCTTGAACTTTGCATTCAAGGATTACTTCAAGAGGCTCTTCAACTTTAAGAAAGATAGAGACGGCTACTGGAAGTGGTTTGCTGGAAACTTGGCCTCAGGAGGTGCAGCTGGTGCTTCTTCCCTTCTCTTTGTCTATTCATTGGATTATGCTCGAACCCGTCTGGCCAATGATGCCAAGGCTGCAAAGAAGGGAGGAGGGAGGCAATTCAATGGGCTCATTGATGTCTATAGGAAAACAATGGCTTCTGATGGTCTTGCCGGGCTTTACCGTGGATTTAACATTTCCTGTGTTGGAATCATTGTCTATCGTGGTCTCTACTTTGGAATGTACGACTCCTTGAAGCCAGTGCTTCTTACTGGTAGCATGCAGGTTAGTGGAAACAATTGTGCTCATCTGTCTAATTATTGTGGTTGCAAGATTGTGTTGGCCACTAAAGTAGGTTTACATTTTAGCTGCTGAAGAGGGTGTTTGGGAGTGTTGGAATGGTTTTTTATTTTGCTTGAAAATGCATTAAAATGATGTTTTTTTATTTTTTAAAATTTATTTTTAACTCCATCATATCAAAACTATATAAAAACACACAAATATTTTAAAGCAAAAACAAAATCAAATTTTTATAAAAAGCGGGTTAAACCGTAGCCTTAAACGGGCACGGAATTTAATCACTTCTTGAGACAGGAATGGTGTTTTGTTTTGCTTAGTAAATGCATTTAGCTCTGTTGTAAATGTATTTGGCTTTTTTATTCCCTCGTCACTATAAAATCTTTGACTAGTACCACCGTACTAAATCTTGTGCTCTTAATTTCAGTGCTTGAAGCCCAAGATTTTTTTAATTATCTACTGGAATTAATTGTGTCTGCAAGATGGTTGCTTTATCTTTTATTAATTTTGAAATCGGATCACTGGTGTAACTCTTTTTGTTCAAACTGCCAAAAAGCTTTCTGTTGAATAAATTAGTGTTTTTGGGTTTTTAACACTTAGTTTTCTGTTCTGATTTTTACAGGATAGTTTCTTTGCTAGCTTTGCCCTTGGTTGGCTCATTACCAACGGTGCTGGCCTGGCTTCCTACCCCATTGACACTGTTCGTAGAAGAATGATGATGACATCTGGTGAAGCTGTCAAGTACAAGAGCTCACTTGATGCCTTCTCTCAGATTTTGAAGAATGAAGGTGCCAAGTCTCTCTTCAAGGGTGCTGGAGCAAACATCCTCCGTGCTGTTGCTGGTGCTGGTGTCCTTGCTGGTTACGACAAGTTGCAGCTGATTGTATTCGGCAAGAAGTATGGATCTGGTGGTGCTTAAACAAAAGCTGAATCGTCAGTCACATTTTTTCTTTTAGGGGTTAGATGGTGATGAAAATCTTGACTTGTGAGAATTTAGTCCGGCGAATTTTGCTTCAAATAATTCAGTTTTAGGGGAAGCCGCTCCCTGAACCAAAATTTACATTTTGGATGGAATTTTTTTTTATTTCAGAAGAAGCCTTGTGATGGTTGTGGCCGAGGCCACAGCTGCTTCTTGGAATTTTAGTTATATAATTTGAGGAATGCATTTTACAGGTTACGTGATAAATTTACTTTTAAAATACAAAAATAAACTATCTTTTAATATTCTCACCATTTCTACCTATCTGTGATCATTCCAATTGAAATATCTTCACTTCCTGTAATTTTCAAAAGCCTCGGTTTCGTCTTTGTATTTTATTTTTAAATCAGTCATTTTAAAATTCCTTTGGTCCTCGTATTTTTATAAAAATTCAGATAGTGAAATAATCTTTTCATGATTACTTTTTAATCATGTATTGATTCATTACATTTTTTTTCTTCTTATGCCGTGTATCTTCACGTTACATTATAATTATATAAATTGTACATATAACAAGTCATCATACCACATGTTTTATTACATCTAATTAAATTTAAACATACTGTAAGAGTTACTGGTTAATCTCCTCCTTTCAATATCATCAATTTCAAATTGCAACTCGTTGTAATTGTAAATAAGTATGTAATATCTATGTAGATGCGAGGAAGGTCCATATCACACTATAGCATGTGGATGGATCTGAAATGCTGATAGATATATCAGCATTCCCAATACTTTTACAATAAATAATTTTATCTTTCGCTAATGCTATTTTAAGATACTTGTGGGTGATCTCGAGATGTTTTGGGTGTGTTTCGCAGTAAAAAAAAAAAAAAAGTTGAAAAAAATAAAAATTATAGTTGGTATTTGCTAATCGAGAGTCACAAATAAAAATTACCACACATGAAATTGTGTTATATCCTAAAATATTTTCTTTTCGATGTTACTTTATTATTCTTTTTTTAACTGTATTAAAAACCCAAAAAACTCCAAGAACTGTTATTGTGGTTTTTTTGACAGCAAAAAGCTATTCTATTATTTATTGTCAATAAGAGGTGTGATGTGTCCTCGGCAAATTATCTTTATTATATTTCAATTTATTTATTTTTATTTCTAATAAAGATAAAAACCATGAATCATCCCAAGTGATTATTTACATAAAAGTACTGATGAATAATAGATTTGTGTTTGTTAAAGAAGGGCACAACAGTACCTTTAAAATGATGGCATTATTTAGAATCATCATATATAATATTCCGTACACCAAACTTAATGAGATATTATATTCTATGATCAACCTTTCTTTCTTATGTTTTTTTTACCAGCTTTTAGTTTCAAATTAAATAAACTCAGTCCCACTCTCTCTATCCGCAAGACACGTGTATAACTGGTGCGAGAAAGAGTACCGATTCCTTGCTTGCGAACTAGGCTTCTTAGGTTCCATGTTCTCATGACATTAATTTAATATTTTTTTAAATAAATATATATTTTAAAAGTCTCCCAGCACTGTTAAAAATGGAATACAAAACCAGCGATTAATCGGATAGCTTTTTTTATTAATCTGTTTTATCCAAGCAAAGTTTTTTATTAAACAGTTAAAAACTTCAATTTGCAGAGGAGAGATAGGTTATATGCCAAAACAATTGATACAATGCGATTAGAGGTGCGCAACACAATTAAAAAAACTGATTAAACTGAAAAACAAAATTAAAAAAATTAAACCAAGAAAAAAAACAATTAAAATTTAAAAAAAATCGACCGGTTTGGTTTTATAGGCTTGAAATAAAAAAAATCGAATCAAACCGAACTGAACCTAATAAAAAAACCGAACCAAACCGGAAAAATCACTCCATTGCAATTTTTAAAATGGATAAAATATCAAGTCAAACCAGAAAAATCACTGCATTGATTTTATAGACTTGAAATAAAAAAAATTAAACCAAACCAAATTTAAATAAAAAAATCAAGTCAAACCAGAAAAATCACTGCATTGCAATTTTTTGTAATTTTTAAAATGGATAAAACATCATAACACAGTTTAAACTAGCTATTTAACACGGATTGCGAAGAAAATTGAACAAAACAATTAACAATTTAAACTCAAATCAGGCACTTTTATCAAGTTCTCAAACCCAAAATGATTTTTTTAACAAAACCTAATAACTTCTCTAGTTGCTATCCTTCAACCCCAAATCAACCCTAATAACTTGTCAAGTGTCCTCAAAACAATAACGAAATCTCATGTCATACCTTCGAAGTCCCACCATTTGTTGCAACTTTCAAGTTCACCTTATCAGAGGTTTTTTCTGCAGTGTAATTTCTGGAGCTCTACAATCTGGCGAGAGTGCAGAAATAGAGTTTCTGGAGAAGGAAAAATGTGAAATTAGGAATAGAGCTAGATAATTTAGGAATCAACAATATATTTTGTATAAACTTGTAAACTTGGGTGCAAAATCATGATTTTACATGATTTTAACTAAATTTACTGATTTTTCACGAATTAAGTCTAATTATACTGGTTTTTGAGTTTTTAATGTAATTTTTCACATTAAATACGTATTGATTCATTATAATTATATAATTTTATAAATTAACACGTGATTTTAATAACAATAAAAAAAGTTATTACCCCTTTATTTATTACTTATTTATGCCAAATTACTTATTGGTTGATTTAATCATCCTTGAATATTTTTGTCAGTTCAGTACTTAAAGATTGATGTTTTCAAGGGTGAGAAGAAGCCAACTTCTATCGTTTGGGTATGACCAGCGTTACAAAAACCATATCGTGCTGGTGTTTGTTTTTAATTTTAGGCTAGAAAGTAATTTTTTATTTTAAAAGTGTATTATTAAAAAGTAAATTATTTTTAATATTTATCAATGTTATAGAAAATAAATTGAAAAATATTTTCTAGTGTTTGATTATAACATGGAAAACAGGCTGAAAAATAACTTATTAATACTTTTTTTCAAGTTTATTAAAAAAAATGATGAAATTTAACATATAAGAAAGTTGAAAGGAGATGAAATTTAGAAAAAAAATTTTAATTTAATAAATTATTTCAAATAATATAAATAACAATCAAAAGAGTAAGAATTAAATCTAATAGATAAAAATGTTGAAAGATAATGGAATTTTAAAGAAAAAAATATAATTTCATAAATTATTTTAAATAAATAAATAGTAATAAAAAAATAAAACTCAAATATTATAGATAAAAAATTTCAATTAAAAATAAGAAATGAGAAAAATAAATAAGAATCAAAAGAATAAGAATTAAAATTGATATAAAAATTAAATTATATCAAATTTTAAAAAGTAAAATTAAAAATAAATAAATTAAAAAAAATTTAAACAAAACATATAGTAATAAAAATATTAAGAACTAAAATTAATATAATCAATAAATAACATGATTTTGTAAAATTTATAATTTCTATAAAGTTTATTATGTTTAAAATAAAAAAAACTCATTCCTGAAAATCAAATCTATATTTTTTAATTAAAAAATATTTTTTTATCAATATATTTTTAATAATGAATAAACATGAAAAAGTTTAGAAAAATAGTTATTAAAAGACCGCTTTCCATGAAATAGTAGAAGAGGTGTTATTAATTGTGGTGCTGTTTCTATTGTTCATATGGGTACCAGAACTCTCTTTTAGAATTTGGATTTTTACGTGAACAAATTGTAGGGATCATTGCACAGCTTTTACGGCAAAGATTGTGCAGACGGACGGCACTCTGATTAATGCGATGCGGCTGCTCAGATATCTCACCAGCTCCGCAACCGCCTTTAATTACTTCTCTTTCTTTGTTCACAGCCAATTTTACGACAATCCTCCATCCTGAAGTTTTCACTTCCTAGTTTTTTTCTATATTGACAAAAAAAAAAAAAAACTATGCTAAGATAAAAACACAAGGCAAACTTTGCAACAAAATTTACGATCGTGGGATATGTGAAATTGCGCACAAATCATATGCAAATTGTACACTCAGGTTCAACATGATCTTGCTCGAAATTAACTAGATTATGCAAAAAAACTCAGGGGAATTTATAAATTTTTGGTTAATAATCCCCCGGTCTTGGAATAGCTTTGAGTTGGTAGGGAAAGCGAGTTAAATGCAAGAAAGTAACGTGTCTGTCTGTACGCTGCAATAAAAAACTCATGCATAAAAATTAAAAAGCGCCACTGAGCAGGTGGGAGGAGAGAGAGAGAGTTGTGCTGTGTGAAAAATACTGATATATCTATCATCTATTGTCCATTCCCTCTGCTTTCACTCTACACTCCCTCCCTCCCTCCCTCCCTCCCTCTCTCACACACACACGCACACACACACGCACGCACTTCACATACCACATACCAACACACGGAAAGAGATTAAGAAGAAGAGGGCCTCTTCTTGCTTCCCATTCTCTCCTTTTCTTCTCAGGTGTCTTCCCTCCCCCCCCTCTCTCTCTCAAATTTTCTTTCTTTTTTTTTTAAAAAAACTCTTTCTGTTTTTTTTTTATATATATAAATTTATCTCTTAACGTTAATCGAGAAACTGCTTTGAATTTTGATCAATGTGATTACCCATTTTCCTTTTTCATTGCCTTCTCTCTCTGACTTCCCTGCTTTTCTTTATTTTAACTCCGTTTTCTCTGTTAATTAACATTATAGATATCTTTGCAGAGTTTCTAGCTGAAATGCCGAGCCTTTTTGCTAAATGAGTTGTAGTATCATTAAAAACAGTGTTGCAGAATATCTGTATTCTCTGTTTGGTTTCTGAGAAAACCAAGGTAAAGGATTTCTTTTTCGTTTTCTCTATTTTTATTTTGTTTGAATTTTGTGGTTCATTTCTGCTGCTTTTGAGGTTTGAGAGTGTAAGAAAAGAGATAGAAGTTATGGGGTTCTAGGTTCTGCACAGCTAAGTTCCTTCAACATTTGCTTTTCAAATTTAGTTTGCAAAGTGAGAATTTTTCTCTTGTTTTCTGTGGGGCCCCCCCCCCCCCCAAAACAAAATCCTGATTTTTTCTTCTAGTTTTGACTGCCGTTTCCATCTTTGTGAGTTTGACCGTTTTAACATCCTAAATTTGACAATTTAATTGATTATTTATTGGCTGACATGTTATAATTCAGTTTTTTTTCTCTGAAATTAAATTATGAATTCTTACTGTTGTTTTCCAGGATTATGGAATTTTGCCAGCGCTGATGGATCTTGATGTTATTTAAAGTTGTGTTCTTTCACCTTTTACTATACAGGCAACAAAAGGTTCGTTACCATGCCCCACTTTATGATTGATGGGTTTTATGGCAATAGTTTTCTGATGGGAATTTGACGTTGTTAATTCCTGTCGACTTTGCAGCTTTATGATTTGTTAGAATTGGAGCTAATTTAGTGGTGACAAAATGAATGGGAATCGACAAATGGAAGTGCATTATATGAACACCGACTTTCCTTACACTACCACTGAAAGCTTTATGGATTTCTTTGAAGGACTAACTCATGCTCCAGTAAATTATGCTCACAATGGACCAATGCATGATCAGGTACTTGGTAATTTTTATTCAGTTTTTGTGTTTGAAAAGAAAAGAAAACCTATGAGATAAGTTTTCCAAAATAACTTGTCAGGTTCTTCGTGCTTCAGGCACTGTTTTAAATGAAAAGAGATGTAGGTTGTTTTGTTGATGTATTCATCCTTTTCCAACATCATAATGTAAGGTTCACACTTTAATAATAGTAATGTAAGGTGCACACTGTAATGAGGTGGACTGCCCTTGAAGTAATTGTGAAGCTCAAAATGCTCTACTTGCGTGCTTGTTGCTATGGCTCTATTTTCTATCCTTTATTATTCCTGCAGTCTGCACTATTGATGAATGAAAATATTCATGATTCCATTACACGCTTAGGTACTCTGTTGAATGTTCTTAGCTAGCATTTTCGGTTTTTTTTTTCTCCTGCTATTTGGTTTGGTTATGAAATGGTAGCTGCAACTTCTCTTATAATTCATTTTCCCTTTCTAATGTTGTCTATTCAGGACAATGCATATTGGTCAATGAATATGAATGCATACAAATTTGGATTTTCTGGTCTGGGGAGTACTTCTTACTATAGTCCATATGAGGTAAATGATAATTTACCAAGAATGGATGTGAGCAGGATGGCTTGGGAATACCCTTCAGTAGTGAGTGCTGAAGAGCCCACAACCACAGACACACAGTTTGAAGGAGATGCGAACATGGGAGTGCATGCCATACCTGAAGAAAGTTAGAAGTTTGTTCCATTTTTGTATTTCCTGTTAATTGATACATGATGTACAATGGCTTGTCTTTTTTGTTGATCAAGGATCTTCCAATTTACTAGTTTTTGGCTAGTTCGAGTTAGAAAGCATCTATTTTTAGCGGCGTGGTAGATGTACAGTAATGCATTTTAGGTTTCATAACTAAAAGGGATCCACAATGTTTGTCTCTTGCCATTTGATGTTTGCGTGGAGCTGTTTTCTTGTGTTCAGTTTTTGTGAACATCTTTCTGATCTTTTGAATATTGTGTTGCTCCTGCAGGCATTTCAAATCAGGTAAGCACCAATAGTCCACAGGTATGAAGTTCTCTTTCTGATGTAGTCTTACGCATTTGCATAAATTTCTTACTGTTAGTTTATGTTTATGACATGTTATGCTCCAGTTCCTGGCATCATCTTCAACTTGCTCATTACTTAAAAGTGTCCTGGGCTTACAAGGAAAGAAGTTCGTCGTAATCTTCATTTATTGATTTATTATCTAGTCAAAGTGCTATACTACGGTCATCATAGGACAACTCGATAAAGCAAATGAATCTGTATTATGATCCCTTTTGGTCGATTTTTTAAATGAGATGATTGTCTTTCTACAGAATATCTTACAAACTTCAAATAACTATTGATTTGTTATTTTCAGCATCAGATCTCATGCAGTTTACTTGCTGAATTATAGTTGCTCACTACAGTGCCAGTGTTAATGTACAAAACTAATTAAGCCTTCAGGTTTTTCCTTGAATTTTTGCAGGCTCTTTGGCAAGATGATGTTGATCCAGATACCATGACATATGAGGTATGGTTTATGTAAATTGTCCTGTTAGATTCCTTGCAATAAATTGCGTTTATGTATTATACAAACCTTGGGCAAGCATTTACAAATATCAGTATATATTTACCCTTTTCTTTTGCTCTGAATCGGATATACATACATTAATAAGGATATAATATTTTCTTTCTTTACAACCATCCCAATTAATTACTCTTTTCTGTTTAAAGAAATAGAATGTTGAATGCCATTATTTAAAGGCATAGACTCGGTGTTTCTTCAAAGTTGCACAATACTTGCATATTAAATTAGGGTGAGCAAAAAAATGCAAAGGGTTTTATTGGAGAGTTTTGATTCACTTTAAAACTGGATGGTGTTGTACATGTTATGCACATCTCCAAGTGTTAGTGTCCTCTTATATCGAATGCTCTCAGGATATTGTTGCTATTAGCTTAAAGTTTAGATGAAGATTTTATAGTGGCTATGTTTTCTGTGCCTCAGGAATTGGTCGACCTAGGTGAGACTGTTGGAACTCAAAGTAAGGGTCTATCTCCTGAACTTATCAGCTTGCTTCCAACCTCAAAATGCAAGTTTGGAAGCTTCTTCTCAAGAAAAAGATCTGGGGAAAGGTAATGTTTTGCATAACTGAACTGTCCATTAAATTTTTTGATAATATAAAAGGCATTAGAGGCAACTTAAAACTCACATAGCAAGTAATAATGAAATTATTAGACTCTTATCAAGGTAGCTAACTGGTGCAAAACTCGTTGCTTTCTGGTCTTTAACCCTTCAGTTAATCTCTTTTAAGCTGTTCACCATTTTCTTATTTTACTATTGTTGCGAGACAGATGTGTAATTTGCCAGATGAAATATAAAAGAGGGGATAAGCAAATAAAACTGCTGTGCAAACATGCTTACCATTCTAAATGTATTACCAAATGGCTTGGCATCAATAAGGTCAGTCCATGTCGCTTCAAAGCAAAAGTTTTCTGAACCTTGCAAATTCAGCTTTTCATATCTTGTCTCGTACTGTTCTTGATGTGTTTTGTCAGGTATGTCCTGTTTGCAACGATGAGGTATTTGGAGAGGAATCAGGGAATTAACAGATCTAGAGAAAAAGAAAATCACTGCTCTATCGTCTCCTTTTCTTTTATTTTCTTTCTATTTTTTATGGGTGGTTTGTTTCTTTTTCTTTTTGTACACGTAGGATGAGTCAAGAAACAAGGCAATTCCCTCATTCTCCACAGAAGTTTTGTTTACTATAGAAACCGTATCATCTGAGCTTCTATAGCAAGATAACTTGAGTTTTAAGCCTCGTGTTGCTGAAGTTTGAATCTGTGTATCTGTGAGCTTTGCTCCTTTGTCTGTGTTTATGTTTGTCCTCATGCCCCACAGTTTTAATCAATCACCCAGTAATCCTTTGGGATAGTGTCAGGAATATGATGAATAGTCCACCCGAAAGTCTTCATGTTGTTGTTATTTTTCATTTGAAAATATATTAAAATGATATATTTTTTATTTTTTAAAAATTATTTTTTATATTTACATGTTAAAAAAAATATTAATTTAAAGTAAAGAAAAATATATATTTTTTTATTTTTTTAAAAAATATTTTTAATTAATTTATTTCAAAAATGTTTTTGAAAACTAGAAGAGTAAACCCTCCAAAACAGTCTCAACTCTCAATCCTTGAAATGCATCCCATTAGCCTTTGTCCTCTTTATTAAGTTGTAAAATTTTACAAGTAGCGGAATATGCGATTGAGTTTTGTTATGGAAAATAACAAGGATGGATTTAGGTGCTCTGATACATTTGCGTTGTAGCTGTATATAGGGGTAAGAAAAAAATAAAAAAATTGATTAAACTGAGAAAATAAGAAAAAAAATAACTAAAAAAATCAAATAAAAAAACTAATTAAAATTTTAAAAAAACTGGCCGGTTCGGTTCGGTTTCAGTTTTATAAGTAAAAAATCAAAAATCGAACCGAACCAAAACTGAAAAAAAAAATCAGAAAAAAAATCAAGCTAAACCGAGTCAAAACCGAGCCAAACTGGAAAACTGAGCAAAAACCAAGCCAGACTGGAAAAAACCGAGCCAAAACCGGAAAAAACTGAGCCAAACCGGAAAAACTAAGCCACACCGGTTTGAACCGTTTTTTCCCTAAAAACCGAACTGAACCGAACCAAACCGAAACCGGTCGGTTTGAACCGGTTTTGGTTTGGTTTCGGTTTTTTTTTAATTTCAGTTTGGTTATTTTTTTTAATAAAAACCAAACTAAACCGAAAATGATCATCCCTAGATGTCTGTTGCATGCAAGTTTGCCATGCCACCTGCACTACTAGTTGATTAATGCGCTCTTGCCATATATATAACCAAAATATTATAGCGCATGAGTGTTTTTATTGTAACTATAGACACAAATTATTATGAATTAAATAATGAGAAAAGAAAAAAAAAGTGATATTACCTCTTTGCTTTTAAATAGAAAAAAAAAAGCCTTAGAGGGTGGGGTGCTTTGATTTTTTTTCACTAGTTTATTAGTCATTAAAATATTATTCAAAGGTGTTTAGGTTTTTATTTTTATTTTTTTTGAATAATGTACAATTAAAGCATGTTTTTGGCTTTGGAAAAGACAAAATAAGGTTTTTATTTGGGAATATTATTGTACTTTGACACCAGTTTTTGGGTAATTACCAAGGTCATAAGAGTGTTTTAATATTTTCATGTTGACTTTTTTTATTTTTAATCAAAAAAGTTGTTGGTGAGCATTGAGCACACGTCAATGAGTGGGTGGCGTCTCTGCCATTAAGACAACGCGTATAAAACCACTTGGTTGTAAAACCACTTGACAATAAACCTGGCCTTTCGTTGTTTCTTTGGATGCGCCATTAAGTCCTCTTTCACATGGTGTGACGCGTGACGACGTGGTGGTCGGATTGTTACCGATGGTCATTTTTTTCCCTTCTTTTCTCTCTTCTGCCAAGTAAAATGCATGGCTGTCTTTTTTTTTTTTTTTCAATTTCAATCCTCATTCTTTTAGTTTCTTATTTTGTTCTTATTCCTTTCATAGAAGTTTTGGTTTTTTTATTTCAATTTAGTCATTCAATTACAATTTCTCATATGTTTTGTTTTTTATTTTGGTATTTATTCTTTTGATTGTTAATTTTTTTTCTTGACCTTTTTGTTAAAGTTTTTCTTGACTTTCAATTTCATACTTCAATCAAAGTTTTTATTGTTTTTATTTTTTTTAATTTGACCTTTATTTATTTTTTCTTTTGTTAAAGCTATTTTTCAATTTGATTTAACCCTCCAATTGCATACATATTAATAATAAAATTAACCATGCTTAAATTAAAACAAGAAGATGTTTACTTGTTGAAGCAATTTAAAGTAATGAATCTTTTATCCTTAAAGCTTTATTACTCTTTCCTTATACAACTAGGATGCTTATAATATGCTTTTTAAGATTTCAACATCATCACCTTAGTTTAGAAACACTTTTAAATAAGGTATTTGAATAAAAATTATGTAATTTAAATATATTTTAACAAGATAAACTTATACTTTAGATTTGGAAGGAAAATCAAAGCATATAAAGGAGAAGAAAAATAAAAAAAATGAGGTGAGGAAGAGTATGTAAAATCTCAAAAATTTAAGTTAGAATCTCTTCTTTTACCCCATCTTTTTTATAGTGAATTTTTGAAATCAAGAGTATGAAAAATTAAGAATGATTAATTCCCACCAATATCAACCTTTAATTAACCACCATAAATCAAGAATTAAATCTAGAAAACTAAGGGTTCTTTAAGTAAAAAAAAACAAGAATTCTTTAAGACTAATTTCTCGTTCACTCATAATTTGTTTAATTAAAAAAATCCAACAATCTTTCACATGAATGGAAATTGTCTCACAAGTTTGAAAACGACTTACAAATTTGTTAAGAGATACTAATTTGGTGAAGTACTAAATCAAGATAGGCAGCTTTTGGTTTTGAACCTTTCTTAGTGAAATACTATCGGATTTACTCGGCTAAATAATGAATGTGATTTCTTAACCTTTTATATAAACCAAGACAATAATACTCATATAGTTCTTTACCTAGAGATTTTTGTTGTATTCATTTTGGCCTTGAATAACTTTTGGATTCATGATTATTTTATAGAATTCAACCTTTATCGAGAAATTCTCAAAGAAACGACTACATTTCTCACTCGTATTGGTGATATTTCATTAAGAGTATTATGTTATAATTCATTTGGTGAATCAAGATATGAAAATCATTAAGATCACAACTCACATTTTATCATGTTACAACTAGCACTCATTTCATCATAGGAATAAAGAATAAATAATAATTTTCCAGTGCTACTGAAAATGTTATATGACTTAGTTTTTCATTTGAACCTAATTCATGGAATCTCCAATCAACTAGGTATGGTTACTATCATTACACTTTTTCCATTCGATGAATTATGCATAAGTTCTCTAGACAAACCTTTGGTTAACACATTTGTGATATTTTTCATAGGCTTTACATAGTCAATGAAAATAATTCAATTCGAGAGCAAGTGTTTAACAATATTATGTCTACGGCGTATATGTTTAGACTTCTCATTATACATACTATTTTGTGTCATTCCGATTGCTAACTAACTATCGCAACGGACACAAATAGTTGGCATTGGTTTTAGCCAACATGGAATGTCCTCAAAGAAATTTTGCTTCCTCTCCAGCTTTATTAAGAGTAATAAACTCTGATTCCATCATGGACCTAGCGATACATGTTTATTTAGAATGTTTCAATGACACATTTATTCCACCTAATATGAAGACATATCCACTTGTAAATTTTGAGTCTTTAGTGTCGGATATCAATTTAGCATCACTATACCATTTTATTACTGTTGGGTAACCAATATAGTGTAGCTTATAGTTCAAGGTGCATCTCAAATACTTGAGTACCCTTTTTATTATCTTTCAATGATCCATACTTGGTTTACTTGTAAATCTATTCAGTTTAGTAATTGAGTAAGTAATATTAGACCTTGTGCAGTTTATAACGTATATTATGCTACCAATTATTCAAGAATATTCCAATTGGTTTATTTCATTACCTTTATTTTTGGACATATATACACTGGTATTAATTTGTGTTTTGACAATAATATTGTTATCTTTAGAAAATTTCTTGAGAATTTTCTCAATATAATAAGATTGGAACAATATCAATCCATTAGATCTCTTAGAAGTTTTTATTCCTAATATAACATTTGCAACACTTATGTCTTTCATATCAAACTTGTTCACTAACATTTTCGTAATAGACTTGATCATGTGATCATTGCTATCTAAAATTAGCATATTGTCCGTATAGAGACATACAATAACATAACCTTTACTATGTTTTTTATATAAATATATTTATCAACTTCATTAATTTTGAATTCATTTGACAACATAACCTTGTTAAATTTTTCATGTCATTGTTTGGTGCTTGTTTCAAATCATATAATGATTTGACAAGTTTACATACTTTATTTTCTTTTCCATTAATAACAAACCCCTTGGGTGTTCCATGTAAACCTTCTTTTCAAGATCACTTTTTAAAAAAGTTGTTTTTACATTTATTTGATGTAGTTCAAACTTATTAATAGCTATAATGATTATTAATGTTCGTACAGAAGTTTTCTTAACATGAGTGAATATGTGTAAAAATAATCAACACCTTCTTGCTGTTTAAAATCTTTAAAAACAAGTCTAGCTTTATATCTAATAATAGTGTCATCAACTTTCATCTTTCATTTAAAGATACATTTATGACTTAATGGTTTACTTGTAGGAGAAAGATTCATTAGTTTCCATGTATGATTATTCATAATGAATTAAATTTCACTATTGATTGTCTCCTTTGAATAGAAAGCTTCGGACATAACTTTGCCTCATAGTAGGTTTAAGGTTCATTTTCTAACAACTATGTTAAAAAACTAGAACCAAATATTTTGGTTTTTTTTGCCTTTTTACTCTTTATAAGCTCAATTTCATCATATTTTTAATATGATGATTACTTAAGTTAGCCTTAACCGTTCTCTTAAGTGAATAATTTTCTCATGTTTTTTTTTATGGAAACATATCTTCAAAGAATATAGTATTCCTTGATTCTATAATAGTATTAGGATGAATATACTCAATACTTAACTTGTGTACATGAAATCGATATGCACTACTATTGTATGTTTATCCGATAAAATACAATTCATAGTCTTAGGTCCTATCTTGATCTTTTTAGGATCATATATTGCTACCTTTGCAAGACATCCCCATATTTTGAGGTATTTATAGAAAAGTCTTCTACCTTTTCACAATTCATATGATATATTTTCTAACTTTTTATGAGGTACTTTGTTAAGTATATAATTGACAACTAGAATTGCCTCCCCCTACAAGTTCTGAGGTGCTCCTAAACTTATCAACATGATATTCATCATTTCTTTTAATGTTCGGACTTTCCATAATGTCATTTTGTTATGGTGAATAAAGAGCAATAGTTTGATGGATAATACTATTTTAAGAGTAGAATTCACTAAATAGTGTATCGTATTCGCCATCTCAATCACTTTTAATTATCTATATCTTTTTGTTGAGTTGATTTTCAACCTCTTTCTTGTAATGTTTAAACATTTCAAGAGTTTCATCTTTTATCCTGAGCAAATCGGTATAACAATACCTTGTGCAATCATTTATAAAATAATACAATATTGTTTTCATCTCTAGTTTGCACAAACCTTAAATCATCAATATCTGAGTGGATTAAGTTTAGAGGTTCACTATTTCTTTTAACTATTTGAAAAACAGGTTTTGTGAATTTTGATTCTATATAAATTTCACACTTATGTTTTTTCTAAAAAATTATACTTAGTAATAATTCATGGTTTATTAACCTTTGTATAAAACTATAATTCACATGACCTAACTTGTTATGCCATACATCACAACACTCAAGCAAATAAGAAGAAAATATGTTCATATTTTTGTTCTTATCGTTGGTTACAATGGTTATTGTATTCATTTTAAAAAGGTCATTTATAAAAATAATATAATACTTTTTTTCATCTCTAGTTTGCACAAACTTTAAATCATCAAATATCTTAGTGGATTAAGTCTAGAGGTTCACTACTTCTTTTAACTATTTGAAAAAAGGTTTTGTGAATTTTGATTTTACACAAATTTTACACTTATGTTTTTTTTCCTCAAAAATTATACGTGGTAATAATTCATATTTTATTAACCTTTGTATATAATTATAATTCACACGACCTAACCTATAATGCCATACATCATAAGACTTAAGCAAATAAGAAGAAAAGACATTCTTATTTTTATTATCATCATTGGTTACAATGGTTATTATCATTTATAAAAATAATATAATACTTTTTTCCACATCTAACTTGCACAAACTTTAAATCGCCAATACCTGAGTGGAATAAGTTTAGAGATTCACTATTTCTTTTAATTGTTTGAAAAAAAAAGATTTTGTGAATTTTGATTTTACATAAATTTCGGCTGTGTTTGTTTCTTGGAAAATGATTTCCGGAAAACCACTTTCCAAACTTTCTTGTGTTTGTTTGCCATTAGAAATATTGGTCAATGGAAAACACTTTCCAGTCAAAAGAGAATTTGGCTTGGTTTCCAGGAAAGTGTTTTCCTTTTATTTTGGGCGAAAAATATTTTCCGGAAGTTGTGAAAAATTTAAAAATGTCATATTATTTGTTGATTATATCAAATTTAGTCCTCAAACTTTTGATTGCTATATATATATATATATATATATATATATATATATATATATATATATATATTTTGTTTTGTATATTTTTTTTTTATATA
>Ga0325411_1000770_pt1 | contig 34410 bp, 22 predicted proteins | sample PopdelMetagenome_13_FD_206181 | JGI IMG/M metagenome (GOLD analysis project Ga0325411, IMG submission 206181) | Populus deltoides microbial communities from Bellville, Georgia, United States - Xylem-PdIQD-R4 | ecosystem: Host-associated > Plants > Phyllosphere > Stem > Wood/Secondary xylem...
TAAGATTCTCCAGATGATCCACCAATAAATTTTTAACATTCTGCCGACAATTTTTAGAATTAGCTCATGCATGATCTTGAACTCGGATATTGTTAATGATATTCAAATTAATGTTGTTGACTTCATAATCCTTCTTTTATTTATAACTATATATACCCAGTCAACAGTTTAAGTTGAAGGAATCAGTAGACGTATTCTGCCGTTCATGATTTTAAGCTGGTATTTAAATGCAAGATGGGATTGTGATAATTAATCTTATCTCTAAATCAATAATTAATATTGGATTATATGGAACATTAGAACTCAAGATGAGCCAGCGAAATCAATATCTAATTGACGGTCTACCTAACAGGTAGCGCAAGTCTAGTTAATTAAATCTTATAAGTTTAGCTTAATCCCACTAAAACAAATTATACAAAAAACATTATATAATTAAAAAAAATATCATATCATTAAAAAAAACTTGATAATTTGTGTTCATGAGACTCAAAGTCCAATAAACATAAAGAAAGTTAATTTGTGTTGTTTTTCTCCTTCTTTTTTCTTTTGAAAAAGATTGAGAGAAATTAATTAAGTCTATTGAGATTAAGAGGGAGAGAAAAAAGTATATTGAAAGAGAGCGTGTGACTTAAGTTGCGTTGATGCAAGGTAAAAAGAAAAAGGAAAGGAAAGAAAGGATGAATTTGTTATGGTAATAATTATTACAAAGATAATGATTGAAGGTGTGAAAAGATGCATGTAAAATTGTTTCCTAAGACCTTAAAAATCAAGAGTATTAGCATGATCATAAATATGTAATAATTAAATATTACACAACGTACGTATATAGTAAGGTGCGAGTCAAATTGAAAAAAATAAAGAAAATAAATTAATATTTTCGCTTTCAAATTTTGAATCCCATTTTGCACTATTTGTTAATGATTATCATTTGCGCCAATCATGCATCATTAATTAACAATTATCCTCATAAAATTTAACCCTTTTTATCCCTCTACGAAACATATATATTTAGATGATCTATATATTTATCAGAAAAAGAAAATTATTTTTTATTGGTTTTTTTTTAAAATCAATTATTTATTAATGCATGCTTGATGGTAAATAATAAGGTGAGACGAAAGAGATTTTGAGTCTAAGAAAAAATCAATTATGGCATAAATATAACGTTGATTAGTTCCTAAAAAACGTAACATATAGTCTTTTTTGAAAGATTTTTTCTCCATTTGAAAATAGAAAAATAAAATACATCCACTTCTTCCATCCTTGGGTGACATTTTCTATTGTCACGCCTCTCGATCGTACCAAGTCAAATAAATGAGTACACAATTAGCAATTAATTTTATATAGGAATTATTCAAGTTGACCTACGATTTTTTTTGTCCAGTCCAATTAACTTTGTACAGGAAGTATTCAAGTTGACCGGCAATTTTATATACGAAGTGTTCAAGTTGGTCCAACAAGCGAGTGTGAAAATATAATAATTGTTAAAATAATAGCTATGAAACCGTCGCGTAGCGTGTGACGAGCAACTTTCTTGACTTTATTATTATTTATTTTTACTCACTGATGTGAACATATTACTTGCGGAGTTGGTAATGTAATGTGAATTAATTAAAATTATAGGCTATGATAGGCCTCGATTTTTTAATTAATGTAACCTAACTTGTGATCATAGTCAAACTGTCCAAGATAAAATGCCTTTATGATTCACCCTTGCAAGCTAAAAAAAATATTATAATATTCTTGAAACCAAAATATTATTAATTATATATAACAAGCTAGGTGTTTCTTTAATATCTTCAAACTCTTGAAAGTGTAATTAATTTGCATTAAACCTCGAGGGTTTATATAATTTATACCACAATATTATAAAATTACTTCCCAATTGAATCCTTTATATATACCAAGCGTTATTTCTTTTTCTTTTTTTTTTTTTTAATACCAATCGAGTGACGTTATGGGACTCAAAGGAGAATGAGCTAATAGTTACGGGAAAACTCTTTATCGGGAGGTTCCTCCGAATCTTATGGTTAATTTACTACAAATATTTGTTCTTAAGATGGGAAATATATATAAGCTAGCCTTCGATCATCATTTCAAATCCAATCATAGTACTATGATTAGGATGGAGCGTGACATGGCTACAAACTCGAGCCATCTGATTAATTCACACACCTCATGTTTTGTTTCTTAGTAAAATAGTAAAAATTGAATTCTATTTTTGTGTTTTGACTAGCTAGCCGATCATCATGAAAATACAATCCTTTTGATTTTTTTATTATTAAAATAAATGAGTTTTCCTTATAAAATAAAAAGTTAATATATATATATATATTTATAATAAAATAAATCAAGAATTATATATATATATATATATATCAATAAATAATAACAAATCTATTGATCTCAACCAAAAATTGAACCAAAAAGTTAAAATAATGATGCAAATTAAGATATTTGATCTCATATCACGTCTAATTTTTTATTTTTTTTATCTAATTATAAAATAATAAATAGTCTAAATTAAATCATTTTGATTGTCGGAATCGTGATAATCAAATATCTTTCCTCTCTAGAGTTGTTTTTTTTGCCAGTTTGTTTCTCATAAGAGAACTGATAAATAACAAAAATTAACTTTATTATCAAAATAAAAGTTTCAAAATTTTAGAATTAGACATATATTATCTCCACGTGTCTTACATTTCATTTCATTCATTTGTCTTTTAATTTTATAGATCTACAGTCTAGTTTCATCCAATTAGACTACAAAGGAACTGAATTAAAAAAATCATTTAAAACGCCAAAAAAAAAAAAAGAAGCTCCATAACATAATCGATCCAGCTCTTTTAGTTTGTTTAGGTAAATAATAATTACAAGAGAGATGGTGAATCACGTAGAGAAGCAGAAGAAGTCTTAACAGAGGGTTAAGGGAATAAATTTATGAATCAAATTGATTTTTCAGATATTTTGTATTATTACAATATAATTTCTGAATGCACGATCTTTCAAGATCTCATTTTGCCCTCTTTTTTTTTTTGTTGTGGGCTTCGAGCCCTCAACCGACCGTGGCTGAGCTTTATTCACTTTATGGGCCCTACCCAGCTTCTGGTATCATATTTTGTTAGGAGAGTAGTTAAATAAATAAATAAATAAAAAAACCACCGATAATAAAATGCATAATTATTAAACGAGAGAATTAATCTAGAAAAGGATACATATTGTTTTTATTAAAAATATCAAAACAATAGAGTATCATTTTTATCTTGTTTTTTTTTTTCTTTCGATTCGATGCTAACCCAATTATACTTGGATTACGAGTCCACCGTTCCACCGTATTATTAAAAATTTCTAACTGGATTAATCAAGTTTTTTCAATTAATATTTTATTTAGTTCAACTAGGATCCAGTTTGAATTAATATTAGTTCTTGAATTTTCTAGATTAACATGCCCTACTAAATAATAGCTTGTTTAACTATTAAAAAATAAATTCAAAATTTTTAACCTGTCGAGTTGCTCAAAATTAACTTTTAATTATATAAAGGTCGGCCTTTTTCAAGCTTTAACGATGCATTTTATTTTTTGCAGGCCGGTCTTGTTTGGAGATGTGATTCAAACCTTTTTTTCAAAGAAATCAGCCGCAGAAAAAGCATGGGGATGCAGTCCAACCCGAGTTCCCAGTAGCCATGCCCATGCTGAGGAAATTGTGCTATGAAATGATAGTATAGCTTTATTTATTTTTAAACATGGTCTTGTCTTGCACAGATCTTGTTTCAAGCATAGTTTTTAAAAATGGTTTAACTTGGAGAGTTTATATGAAAATTCCAAGATTATAGTCAAGTTTTTAATTGAAATAGATATTATATTAACTTGGTAAATCTGATTTATCTCGATCATGTTTTATGTAATTCTGATTAATAATGTCAAATGTGATTCAAACTTGTTCACATGATATTAAGAAATAAAAAATTAAAATAAAACATTGTTATTTTAATAAAAATAATTAACTTAATACTGATAACTCAACATCTTTTGAGTTTGAACCTGGATCAACTGAGTTGATAACTATGGTTTGAAGTCAATATTTGAAGAGATGACGCAAGCCTATGGTATCCAACTGATGGAACCCACGATTAGCTCAGCTCCATGTCACCTGGACTCCTACGATTATTTCAGCTATATATCTATAAAAGCATTTAAAAGTACAACATGTATAAGTCTTAGATTTTTGTTTATAATTTTTTGTTCAACTGATCTTGCCTCCATATAAGATCCAAAGAAGGAAGAAACGGAAGATTTGCGCCAAGGATAACACAAAAGTCTGTAATCGTTCCAGGAAAGCTCAATGCAAAGGCACTGTAGACACTCTTTATTGCTGATCATAGCATGAATCCATAAATGCAATTTTGTTCTACAAACAAATTATCATTGTATAATTCTATAACTTCTCTGGCAGCGGATTCCCAGCTAGAAATGCTGCAATAAGGCCAGGGATCTCTTGGGAGATGTCAATGGTGTCAAGTGTCCAGCTCCTCTGATAGTTGCAAATGTTAGGATGTCATCATAAACTTGTGTCCATCCACCAACCTTAGAAGAAAAACTGAACCAATAACTTGTTAGTTGCAACAGGTCGTCTGGCTGGCCTTCTTTTGTCGGGTTCATGAAAATTTCATTGCTGGCTTTATTAAACCTGGAATCACTAGAGATGATTTGTCTAAATAATCTTGCTTTGACAGTTCATAAATTGCATTAATCTTTTCTGCACAGAAACGCTGCAAATAAGGCTAAGGATCTCTTGGGAGAAGTCAATGGTGCTAAATATGATGGTTGCAAATCCAAGGATGTCACCATAAACTTGTGTCCATCCACCAACCTGGGATGAAAAATGGATCAAATTGAACAGAAATGAAGGATCAAGTTTTATTGCAGATGAAATTTACTGCAGTTACATTAAGTTACCGCAACAGCTAGACTAATTACCTGCTTATCCTCAAACCAAGATCTGTAAGGCACAGTTGCATTCAATCCTAGCTCTTTTTGCAAATCCATCAACCAAAGTTCTACTCCCAGTAAAGGGAACAGCTGGATCTTGATCTCCACTGTAGAGGGAATTTCAACTTATATAATGGATAGATTGAATAGTAGTCAGATTTGCTATTGTAAATGAGAGATAAAAATCTTGTCGAGTTACCTGTAGACTAGGACCCGGATGCCTGAACTGACCCGTGAGCCTACAATATTAATTGTAGGCATCTCTAAGTTCAGCATATCATAATTCACCACGCTTCAAGAAGTAAATGACTTATTGAAACACCCTATTGTCATTTACACCAAAAAAAGAAGAACAGTAAGGTGGAACCTGCAAGATCAAGAAAGCTATCCTGCTTCAAAGCAGAGAGAAATATATTACCTGCTGCAACCTGTTCATCCGATGACTCCTACAAGCTTAGCATGAATAGCTTCTTGCATATGTTTCCTGTTCAAATATTCAGATGGCTTTCGTTGCACACAAACATTTATATTCCCAGCATCTTTCTGCATGCACAGAGAATTAAAAAAAAAAATAGCCCCACTTTAAAGTTAAAAGCAAAGGAAAAACAGCTTGCACCGATAGGGTGACACAGGGAGAGCTTATAGTCTTATCGAGTACCTCTTGTACTGATTTTGTGGGTGATGAAACTTGAAGCCTTGGTCTAAAAGGGTAACTGGGAACATCCAGCTGTGATTCACTAGATGATATGCAAAAGTCGCCGATGACATTTTAATGATCAACTGCATTAGGAATTTCTACTGAAAGTTTCTTATTCACACCCACACAAGCAGCAAGTTTAGAACCGGCTATGCTGAATTGATGAGTTCATAAGTAGCATCTGATATCAACCCGTGAGCCCAATAGTAGTTGTCCTCTGAGTTAAAATCCGTATTGAACTCCAATAAAGCATTTCCTACCTGAAAACATATGAAAAGTGAAATATTAGCACTCCATGAAATATGATTTGAGAATATGAAAGGAAAAAAGCTGATAATATCAGGATTCCGTGTTTCTATTCTGTACTCACAGCGATGGCCTTCAGATTGAATTTTAGTCCTGACTGAGAAATGAGGTATGTTAGTTGAGGGACATAGTGGCCTGTCATTATAGGATTAAAGTTAGGGAGCTTGATGATCACTCACTTTAACCAACAGATACAAATTCATAGTTGTTTCTTCCAGAAAAATTGCATGTTTTCAATCTTTACAGAACTCAAGGTGTCTGCATAGCTCTCTCCAATGATGTAGAAATGTCTATCCTTGTATTTAGGGAATTTGACAAACAATTTCTGCAAGAATATGAAACTGTCTTGTGCTGAAGAGAAGAAAGCCTTAATATATATATATATATATATATATATATATATATATATAACAGAAAGAATAACGTAAGGTTGATAAATTGATATAAACCATGGATTTTATCAAAAGACCAGGTAAGATGTCAACATATTAAGCAACAAAGTAGTTGGAGCAAGAAACTTGTACCTGTGATAGTGTCATTCACTAAGGCATAGAAAGATTGCTTGGCAGAATAAGAGAAACCAACCCCTGCTGGCGATTCCAGGTACAGCATGTTTGCTTCTGCAGCACAAAAGAAAGGAATGTTCAAACTCTTTGCAGGCCATAATTTGTAGAGAACATATCCATCCGGCTTATAAACCATCACTTGGCTGCCTAGGGTTAGGCCTTTTGCAGTCAACAGAACTTCTGGCGGAAGATTTTTTCAGGCAACCACTAGAGGTTCCCACACCAATGTTGAATCAGATTCAGATGGAGAAAGAAGTTGATGTGGTTGAGCTTGCTATAATAGATGATTTTGAGCAGTGACTTCTTCCACAGTTAGATGAGAATATGCCCTAGACAAATTGCACGGATAACCTAACAGATATATTTATAGGCCGGTGAGAGAGTTCTAGGTCTAAAAAAAGATCTGGTCGCACCAGACTAGAATAATGTCTCAAATTAGTCATAACATTTAATCCGATCGTTGGATCACGCTTAAATTTTTACAAGAATTTTTAAAGACTGTTTAGATATTAAAAATCTTTCCCAAGCCCCTTGATTTTCACAGTTTTTGTATTTTTCCTTGTTATTTTTAGATTTCCTACTTTTTTCAAATTTTCTGCTTCTTTCCTTTGTAATTTCAGATTTTTGTTTTTATTTTTTAGTTGAGGTAGGGTTTTTGACCTATTTAAAGCTTTGTAAATCTCCTAAAAAGAAAGACTTCAATATTGTATTTTTAAGAGAATAAACTAGCAAATTTTAAAAAATTATGTGTTATTAGTTTATTGCTGTATTTAAGCCTTCCACTTGCATCAGAAGTGGGGAGAAGATTTAAAATGGACAGAGTTAACAATTATGAGGAGCCTTTATTCCAACTAAAATCATTTCTGACCAGAAGCCCTCCACCACCGGGTCTGAAGGAGCCATTTTCAGAGAAAGCTTCTAATCTAAAAGATGAACAGCCAGGCCCTACAAAAACAACAGAAGAATTAACACAACAGTGATTAAACCATTCAACAAAAATGAATATCTTCTGAATAATCCTACTTGAGTGAGGATGAAATCTAAGTACCCCCATTTAGCCAGAGAACAATAGGCTTTGATGCTGGGTCACATTCTGCTTCAGTCAAGTAATAGAAAAGTGCTCTCTGTTGCTTCGTCGACAGTTACAACTCCTGCATACTGCTGGAAACCAACTTGTGGCTGCCCTGGCAATCTCAGGATTTTATCATCAATTGAGGATGCGGCTACTGCTCTTGATATTTGGAAGCATGGTGTTTAAAGAAGCAAATCTTTTTTTTACATCAAGTTAATCTAAAATATGTATCCTTTTTTTTAAAGAATTCCTTGTGCAAATAATTGATTGATTGTATCGTCGGATAGTCTTAACTTTTACTTGGAAGAGCCATACAGCTGGAATTATAATAAGATTTATTGCCTCAATTTTGTTTTATCAGAAAACTCTGGAAGGATAGTTAGTCCGCACTTGTGGCAAACCTTCCATTGACCCACAGAGTACAAGCATCCAGACGAAATCAATCTGAATATTAAAATACGAGATCCCTTTCAAATGACAAGAATGCAATCTCTGGAGCAGTTTAGAAGTGATATTGTTTAGGTCAGAATCTATGAACAGTTTAAATGTATGGGGTCTAGAAGAAAAATGACCATGGGATACAATCATTGTTCCCTTGAATGTTCGAACACTTCATTAATGGCTCAAACTTATAAAAACTTATTCAACTTGTATAAACATAGTCAATCTTCAAATGGAAGAATGCAAAATGAAAATTTCATCAGGTACACATTATTTCGATTGTCAAACAATCTTTCCTTGGTGCTATTTTTATTGATATGATGATGCATCACTTAAAATAAAAGGTCCATAAAATTAAACAAGAGGTTTCCCAGATAGAAACGCTGCAAACAATGCCAGTGATCTTCCGGGTGATGAAAATGGTGCCATGTGAGAGCCTCCTCTAATGGTGGAAAATGTCAGGATGTTACCATAGACTTGTGTCCATCCTCCAACCTGAGAACAAAAATTTAAGAGCACGAGATCAGGAACCAAAACAATGTTTACTTCTTAATGATTTGTAACTTGGTTTATCTTAAGCTGCAGCAACAGGCTAACCTGTTTATCCTCAAACCAAGGGGTATAGGGCACAGTTGCATTCAATCCCAGCTTTTTTGCCAAGCCTTCCACCAAAGTCCTACTCCCTGTAAATGGGATAACCGAATCCTGATCTCCACTGTATTTAAATTTGTGTTGTTACCAATGACAGTCTCTTGTGCTAGTTGGTAAGAAGAGATTTAAAGCTGCTTCATGTACCTGTATACTAGGACCCGGACGCCTGAATTGACCAATGAGCCCACGACATCAATTGTAGGTATCTCTAGGTTTCGAAGATCATAGTTGACAACACTAAAATGGAGTAATAAATCAAAACAAGTTATTCTCATCATGTACAGAAAAACACATAATGGTAAAACACAATAATTAAATACTCCAAGTCAAAGTGTTGGAATCAATCACTAATTACCCACTGCAGAAAGTCCATTTCGGAGTTCCGACAAGCTTGGCATGAAAAGATTCTTGCACGTCTTTCCTGTTCAAATATACAAAAGTTTCTTCTTGTACACACGGATCAATGTTCTCTTGAGCTTTCTGCATAAGGGGAAGAGAAATCCAATAATAAGTCCAAAGAAAAAAATGTAATGCTTGAGATGAATTGTTATCTCTTAAAGAACTTACCTGCTGACTGAGAGCCTCCTGCAATGATTCAGCAGATGAGAAAAGTCGGAATCTTGGTGTTAATGGGTTATTTTGAACTCCCAATAGCGATGCACCAAATGACAGACAAACATTCGCAGTGACATCATATTTATCAATAGCCTCCGGAATTTCTGCATTAAGTTGATCATTCACTTTCGAACAAGAAGCCGAAAGGAAGTTTCCTATAAGCTCTCTCCAGAGTTGTGAGGTGTTACAAACTGCACTGAGAAGTTCATAAGTAGGGTTTGATATCAATCCATGAGACCAATAGAAGTCGCCTTCCGAGTTAAAATCTGTACTGAACTCCAATAGAGGGTTTCCTAGCTGAAATGCCAAAAATCAGATAGCTCAGAGAATATCATTTAAAATGTGGGAAGAAAAGGAACTACTATCAGAATGCATGTTTCTGTGTTGCTACTCACTGCTATGCCCTTCAAATTGAATTTTAGTCCTGACTTCACTATGAGGTCTGCAAGCTGTGGAACATAGTGTCCTGTCAAGAAACAGAGTTCAAGATCACTGATCACTTAGACCAAGAGGCACAAATGTTTTACTTGTTTCTGCAATGTACTGCTTTCATTGAATTAAATTCACCTGCGTAGCTCTCTCCTGTGATAAACAAATCCCTATTCTTGTACTCGGGAAATTTCAGAAACCAATTCTGAAGGAATACAAAATTGTCTTGCACTGAAGAGAAAGCAGTGAAAAGGTAAGTAACTAGATTAAAGGTTAGGTTATGATGTCAGAAATATAGGCGACGAAGTAGCTAGATTAAGAATTGTGGTAACCTGTGATGGTGTCGTTCACCAAGTCATAGAAAGATTGGTTGGCAGAATAAGAGAAACCAACTCCTGCTGGTGATTCTAGGTAGAGCATATTTGCTTCTGCAGAGTAGAGGAAAGCTAACTTTTAGCATTTCTTTTTACTACAAAAACGGAAGAAAGCCATATGTGACAACCTTTGTTCCAGCTATAATCATTTCTAACAAGACTCCCTCCACCACTCGGTCTGAAGGGGCCATGCTCAGAGAAAGCTCCTGCTCCAACAGAGGAACAGCCAGGCCCTGCAAAGGAGCATAAAAATACAACAGCGTTTAAACAATATTATAAATAAAACACAGAAAATGATGACTAGAAAAATACTAGATGAAAGAAAATGAGTACCCCCATTTAGCCAGAGCACAAGAGGTTTTGAAGCTGGGTCTGTTTCTGCTTCGACAAAGTAATAGAAAAGAGCTCTGTCTTGATTTTCGTCTACGGTTACATATCCTGCATATTGCTGGAAACTGACTCTTGGTTGCCCTGGCAAACTCAGGAGTTTATCATCTGCAGAGGAGTCTATAGCTCTGCATATCTGAAAGAAAGTTGCACATAATACTGCCATAGCTATCCATTGCTGAGCCCCCATGCTGTCGACAGAGAGAGCTACAATGCTTGAAATCAAGCCTCAATTGTGTTATTTATATAGCAGTTTACAGTTAAGACAACTTTGCAACTTCATTTCTATTTCTAACGTGGTAACCATCGAAACATTGTCTAAGTTTCGAGGGAAAAGTCGCTCTTACACAGTCAAATATATGACAACGTCGTAAACATAACAAGAAAAAACGGCCAGGTGAATCAACTTATGCATTTCATAAGCTTGCCAAGAGACAAAATGCCATCCTCGGAAAAAACGTTTTGGGGGAGAGAGAGGTGAAGACCCCAGTACTCATGCGACAGTGTATACTTGATTAGCCATGAAATCATCAAAGAAAACAACGGTAAATCAAAGCTTGATCTTGATGTCTGACTTTCTTATTAACGAAGCAACAAATTGAGGGATGTAGCTCGCTGATCTCACTCATCTCTTTAATCTGAGCATCAATGAGAAGAAGCCTTCCCCATTTACCTTCTTCTTCGTGTATATCTGTAGCTTGTTCTAGCTGACATGCTTGCATCAGGTGAGGAAAAAGGAGAATATAGGCGTTTGAAAAATATCATCTATCAGTCGCAAGAATAATCTTCATTGCAGATGGAATGTTCAAAATCCAAGAGGTTCCTTAAAAGGATCTAACTTACCAGGGGTTACTAGCAGTTTTTAGAACGATATAATTCTGATAATATTTGTGGACTAGAGGCACCAGTACTTTTCACTTTTGCTGCTAGGGCCATTAACCTTCCCAGGTATATTGCAAATGGTTCATTTGTTAATTAACGCATGCTAGTCAAGTAAACCCTCAAACAGTTATTATTAAATTAAAAAGAAGAAGAAAAACTAATCCTCACCAGTGTTTCACTGTACACTGAGAGGAGAATCAGTGTGGATATGCACAGTGATTCATCTCTCTTTAGTTCCTTTAATGTTTTACACTTTGATCCCTCATTTTCTTTGCCTTCTAATTTGATCCTTAAAAATTGATTTGGTTTGATTTGCAGATGGTCATGTCCTTTCACTGTTGCTAAAGTTTTTCCACATGGAACAATGAAAGTCACTCAAGATGCGAAAGGGATATTCACAATGAATGGTCAATGTTTGAAGTACTATGTGAGTGGGGAACTTGTCGGCAAGAGGAGTGCCATCCTCCTTGATCCAAATTCAATGAAAGAAATAATCATCATACCTTCATGGTGACTAGCTTGCTAAAAAGTGAAGTATTCATGCTTTCTTCTTTTTTCATTTCACATCGAGGACAATTCAAATTTAAGTTTGGGGGAGTGGATATCCAGTTATGTTTAATGCTAGTGTCGGCTATGTTCATTCAATTTTTTTTTTTTTTTTTATTGAGAGATACGAAAAGTGAACTTGCATTTGTATGGGTCTGACATGTATTTAGGATTAACTTTACACTCTTAGGCTCTTTATTATGCTAAGCATTTCATTTTTTATTTGGAATAGACAATATCTTATAAAGCAAGATTAAGGATACTTGTTTTTTTGGAAATTATTGAAATACACCTTTTCTTGCAAAGTTATGCAAGTTATGTGACTATAAATAAAAGATGAGTAATGTTTTTCTTGTGATTATCTGTTTGATCTAGTTTTAAACAAAGTTTAAGGAAATAGAGTGATAATAATTAGATAATTAAATGGATAAATACATATGAAGTTCTATCTAGTTCAATATTTTGAGTTGTTTAGTAATTAAAGGTATTCAGCATAAATATTTATTTCTACATCAAATAGCAGCTTGAAATATGAGTATGCAAAACACTTTACGTGTGTAAAACTGGATATGAATATGCAAAACACTTTACGTGTATAACTTGTTAAGTAACTGGGTATATTCATTACAAATATTTATATTTGTATAAAAAAAAGTGACATTTTAAAGATCAAAAGGATCGGAAAAAAAAAACAAAATAAAAAAGTGAATGAATAAATATCTCTTTAGCTTGCTACCTTGTTTTTAGCAGTGAGAAAGAGTGATTATAAGATAAGTTTTGCATGATTGATTATGTTGGTTGCATGATAAATATGATTGAGTTTGAAATTATATAAAGATACTTTAACTAGAGAAAGTGGGTATGCATAGTTTTTTTTTATTTATTTGCTACTGCTTATATACTAAATTGGATTGCTTATGTACTAAATTGGAGTGGGATGTTTGCATGGTAGATCCATTAGGTGTGATAAATTGAGCCTAAATATGGTCAGGATCCTTTGTTTTATGGTTTTTTTTTTTTCGCTTGAGGATAAGCAAACGTTCAAGTTAATTTGAGGGCATTTGATAAAGAAATTTATTTCATGTATTTTTTTAGTTTTAATTGTTTCGGTTCAGAGTATTTAGTATGCTTTTTACCTTATCTATAATTCTAGGTATCTTTGGTATTTATTTAATTCTTGGAAATTCATGGTATTTTGAGGTATTTAACTATTGAATTAGATTGAAAATGAGATCATTAGAACAGACAGATAAAAAGTTGAGTTTAAAGATCAAATCTTAGTTTATCTGTTTTAGTCAAACTAGGACACCGATTAATTTTCAGGTTATAACTAGAGCTATACAACTCAATTTCATGTGTTTTTTACCTTCGTGGAAAGAAAAGGCATAGGCATATAATTTCTATGAGAGCTCAAAACCTAGTTCTGTTATTTTCAAGTTGTCATGTGAAATCTTAATATATGATTTATATAATTCTCTAACGTCTCTTTTCAAGTAAAAATTTTTTAGGTTTGAAAATTTAAACTTGTGACTATTTGATCAATAAAATTCTAATACCATGTTAAATAATAATCTCAATTTAAAAACTTAATTAAGCTATTAGATTAATTCCCTAAGATATGATTTATATAATTTTAAATTTTGTGTCACAAAAGGAGAATAGGCTCCAATTATTTGCTTGAACAATGGATCAATTATTTATTGATTAACCACAGACAGAAAGGCGGTTCAAAGAAACTTATAAATGATTGATTGGCAGGATAAGAGAAATCAACCCCGTAGGAATAGTATGTTTGCTTCTGCAGAATAAGGAAAGGAGTTCTTTCTTATACCAAAAAACATGTTCGGTTCAAGAGTGTTTAAGGAAAAGCTGTCAGTGGTCAGAGCAAAAATTTTCCAATTATCGAATTTGAACATTGTATTATATGCACAAATTAATTTTAAAAATAATCCTATTTAAAAAATCATTAAGATCAAACCTTATGAGTGCATAACTGCGTTACATGCACATGAATTTTAAAGAACAGCAAGTTGGAAAAACAAGAGAGATGGCGCCTTGGAGTAAACGACCGTTTCATGCAAGATTTATTGCAATCTTTATAGATTGTTCAATAAACAATTTTCTTGTTTACATTTTCCACTCTCAAATCCTAACATTTACAGATTAAAGATTGCAAAAAAAAAATTAAATGTCAGTGTAAATGTAAATATCGACATAAATTTCTGTCGATAAAATTATTAATCTAGTAATGATAGTTTTATTTTTATTTTGTTCAGTGAATTTAAAAAATAAAATTTATTTTTATTTTCAGGATGAACCCTAGCTTCAAATACATGCCCATAAATTTGTTCAGTGAATTTAGCTAGACAAGAGGCTTCCCAGATAGAAATGCTGCAAATAGTGCCAGTGATCTTGCTGGTGATGAAAATGGTGCCATATGAGAGCCTCCTCTAATGGTGGTAAATGCCAGGATGTCACCATAGACTTGTGTCCATCCGCCAACCTGGGAACAAAAATTTAAGGACACAAGATCAGGAACCAAAACCATATTTACTTCTTGATGGTATGTAACTTGGTTTGTCTTAATCTGCAGCAACAGGCTAACCTGTTTACCCTCAAACCAAGCTGTATAGGGCACAGTTGCGTTCAATCCCAGCTTTTTTGCCAAGCCTTCTACCAAAGTCCTACTCCCCGTAAATGGGATAACCGAATCCTGATCTCCACTGCGTTTCAAGTTTGTGTCATTAACATTGGCAGTCTCGTTTGCTAGCTGGTAAAAAGAGATGAAAAGGCTGGTTCATGTACCTGGATATAGAACCCGGATGCCTGATCTGACTAATGAGCCCACCACATCAATTGTTGGCATCTCTAGGTTACGAAGATCATAGTGTGTAACTCTAAAATGAAGCAATAAATCAGAACAAGTAAGTGTGATCCTGTATTGGTAATACAAAGTAATAAGAAACTACAGAGAAGAAGAGTAGGAATTATTAATTACCTACTGCACAAAGTCCATTGTGGAGTTCCAACAAGCTTGGCATGAAGAGTTTCTTGCACATCTTTCCTGTTCAAATATAGAAAAGTTTTATCTCCTACACAAAGATCAATATTCTCTCCAGATTTCTGCATAAGGGGAAGCAAAATCCAATTATAAGGAGAGCTGTAATGGTTATAGACGAATTGCCATGTCCTAAAGAGCGTACAGGCTGACTGAGAGCATCCTGTAGTGATTGATCTGATGAGAAAGACTGGAACCTTGGTGATAATGGATGATTATGAACTCCCAACAGCGTTTCTGATTCACCAGACGATAGACGAACATTTGCAGTGACATCATATTTATCAATAGCGTCCGGAATTTCTGCATTAAGTTGATCTACCACTTCCAAACAAGAAGCCGAAAGGGAGGCTCCTAGACGCTCTCGCCAGAGTTGTGAAGTGTTACAAACTGCACTGAGAAGTTCATAAGTAGGGTTTGATATCAACCCATGAGACCAATAGAAGTCACCTTCCGAGTTAAAATCTGTACCGAACTCCAATAGAGGGTTTCCTAGCTGAAATGCCAAAAATCAGATCTTAAGAGGCCAATGAATATCACTAGAAAATACAACGGTAGAGAAGCTAATATAAGAATTCGGAATTCTATGTTGCACTACTCACAGCTATGCCCTTCAAATTGAATTTTAGTCCTGACTTCACAAAGAGGTAAGCAAGTTGTGGTATATAATGTCCTGTCAAGGAACAGAGTTCAAGATCGCTGATACATTAGACCAACAATCTCAAGCTTTATCCTTATCCCTGTCAAAATATTTCGGAATGCGCTGTTTTCATTGAATTAAACACACCTGCGTAGCTCTCTCCGGTGATAAACAAATCCCTATTCTTGTACTCAGGAAATTTCAGGAACCAATTCTGTAGGAATACAAAATTGTCTTGTGCTAAAGAGAAAGCAGCAAAAAAATGTAAATAGCTCATGATTTGAATTAGATAACAAAATATTTGAATTGACTAAAGCAAGAACAGCTACCAGCTAGAGCAGGAAATGTGTTAAACCTGTGATAGTGTCGTTCTCCAAGTTATAGAAAGATTGATTTGCAGAATAAGAGAAACCAACCCCTGCTGGCGATTCCAGGTACAGCATATTTGCTTCTGCAGAAAAGAGGAAAGGTAACTTTCAGCAATTCTTTCAATCTGTAAAACAGAAGGAAACCTCCTGCTAACTCTAACAGAAAACGTACAATGTCATGTGGAACAACCTATGTTCCAACTGTAATCATTTCTAACAAGACTCTCTCCACCACTTGGTCTGAAAGGGCCATTCTCAGAGAAAGCTCCTGCTCCAACAGAAGAACAACCCGGCCCTACAGAAGGAACGGAACAAACAATATAACGGCAGTTAAAAACAATTCTGGTGTAGGAGAAAAAAACAAAACAAAAGAAAATTTGAAGCACCCCCATTTAACCAGAGCACAAGAGGCTTTGAAGCTGGGTCTGATTCTGCTTCGACAAAGTAATAGAAAAGAGCTCTGTCTTGATTTGCATCTACGGTTACATATCCTGCATATTGCTGGAAACTGACTCTTGGTTGTCCTGGCAAACTCAGGAGTTTATCATCTACAGCTCTGCATATTTGCATGAAAGTTGCTGATATCACTACCATAATTATCCATGACTGAGCCCCCATGTTGCTGAGAAAGAGAGCCGCAATGATTAAAATAATGCCTGCATTCTGTGATTTAAATCGAAGTTTTGCAACTTCACTTCTACTTATAGCATGGAAATCATCGAAACCTTATCCAAACATTTTCAGAGAAAAAGTTAGACTTACACGGTCACATAATATATGACATCAAAACATTACAAGAATTAACAGCCACGTGAATTAACTCGTGCTTTTCGTATGCTTGCCCAAAGACAAAGTGCCGTCCTTGGAAAACCTCCCAAGAATATGTTCGGGCACCATTAATTGGTTTTTTCCTTGAATTGACCATTAAGCAGGATAAATACTTCAGGACATCAACCGATTAATTGGTTGAGATTTGGAAGTAGATAATCCAGGAGATTGTATTTATAAGCAGTTCTATGATCTTGCTTGCTTGACCCAAAATGTCTACTGGGCTGCAAGTTTACTGTAGGCTTAACTAGGTTTTTCAGGAGGGATCCATTCATATTTTATGTGGCAGCATTCAAAAATTGAAAGTGGTGTTAACAGTCAATTCCTTAAGCCTTTATGCCATCCTGAGATCCAATGATCTTACATCCTGTTTGTTTGTTGAAAATTAGTTGTTTTTAAAAAATAAATTTTAGAAAAGTAAATTATTTTCTGGTGTTTAGTAATGTAATGGAAAATAAGTTGGAAAACACTTTTCAATATTTGGTTATGTCATGTAAAATGAGCTGGAAATTAACTTATTAATATTTTATTTTTCTCAAGTTTATTAAAATAATGAGGAACAAATCTTACAAATTAAAAAGTTGAATGAGAATGAAATTGAAAAAAAGTATAATTTCATAAATTATCTCAAATAAATAAATAATAATCAAAATAATAGAGATAAAATCTAAGAAATAAAAAAATAAAAAATGAAGAAATTAAAATAATAATAATTAACACTTCATAAATTATTTCAAATAAAATAAGTAACAATCAAAAGAATGAGGATCAAATTCGATAGATAAAAAATTTCAATAAAAAAATGATAAGGAAAAAGCAAATAAATATTATAAAAATGAGGACCAGGATTAATATAAAAATTAAATTTTAAGGGATGAAATTAAAAAATAAATATTCAAAACAAATATATATAGCAATCAAAAGTTTGAGGATCAAATTTGATATAATCAGCAAATAATATGATATTTCTAAATTTTTCACAACTTCCGGAAAGTGTTTTCCACCCAAATTTTACAGGGAAACACTTTTCTGAAAACCAAGCTAAATTTTTCTTTGACTGAAAAGTATTTTCTGTTGATCAACTTTTCTAATGACAAACAAATATAGAAAAATTTAAAAAATAAATTTCTAAAAACCGCTTTTCACAAAAATAAATTAAGCTTTAAACAAATCAAAACATGTATCAGAAGTGAGGCCAACAGGGCTAGCAACCTCGTATCAAACCATCCTCCAAAGTCCCGCCGGTAAATGGGATAAATGAATCCTGATCTCCACTGTATAATTTTAACTTTATGCTGTTGTCATTGACAGTGTCGTTTGCCATTTGGAAGAAGAGATGAAAGCTTGTTCACTTGCCTGTATCTTTGTAGTAGGTATCTCTAGGATCCGTGGATCCTGTTGTTCAACTATATGGTGAAGAAAATATAGCATATTATCAAAAATACATATTAAAACTATAATGGGAATTGATTAGTAATATATAACATAATTAAAGCATAGAATTAAACAGAGATTTTAAAACTTTCATTCGCTTACATTAAAATTCCCTCCATAACAAGAAGGAAATTATATATTTTTTTAAAAAAAAAAGATAAAAACAAAAACAAAAGAAGGAACAAAAATCCTAGAGGGTGGAGGCTTGTTGAAATGTAGTGAACCTTCTTCTCCAGAAAAAAAATTAAAAATTTTCATTTTCTTGCATTAAAATTTTGATCCAAATTTCGAAAGTGCTTACCTTAGAATTTTTTATTTAAAAAAAAGAAGAAGTTGTAAATTGGAGAAAATAAGTCATTGACAGATGGCAAAGGGTGTCAACAAAGCCCATTGGGCTACTATGAAATCTTTGAGTAGTTTCATGGGCTTGCCAATAGAAGCCACCGATGACTTTCCCTCTCCCTCCTTCGCAGGGATCCTTCACTCCTTTCTCATCTGATTCTCTCTCAAATTCACTTCGATCGAACCCATTTGACTGGAAACGGAAAAGGGTATTCTTAAATTGAAGCAAACGTGAGATTTATCCTCAAAGACTTCATTTTTCCAGGTTCTTATTTTCATGTCTTCTGTAAAGTTTTAATCTTTTTCGCCGTTTAGGAAGATTCGAATTTTTGTTAGGGCTATTGGCGTGATATTTAGTTTATAAATCATGGGTTTAATCTTTTTATTCATTTTATTTTGAATGAAGTGCTGGATATTGGAGTTGAGATCACAAGAAGGAATTTTCCCTTTTCAGATATTGTAAAAATTGTTGCTGTCATGGATCCAGAGGCTGCGAAGACTGCAAGAGACTCTTTGAATTTGGCATTTCATATGTCAAACCTTCTTGATACAGGACTTGATCGACACACCCTTTCGGTTCTTATTGCCCTTTGTGATTTGGGTTTGAACCCAGAAGCACTTGCTGCTGTTGTGAAAGAACTCCGGAGAGAACCTGTTTCATCTTCACTGCCAAATTCTAGTGCTCCGGTAGCTAAACCGTAGTTAGGTAATGGATTTGTAATGATTTCGGTAGAATGCAATGTAAGGTAATATGATGTTTGCTTGTTTGTTGTTCGGATTTTTTCTTTTTGTATTGAAATTCAAAATGCAGCGAACCATTTGTATTTTTTTTGCCCTCCCTGACTTGATGAGTTGTAGAAATTTGGGTACCATTTGTAGAGGAGTGGAGAGCTCTGTCTCAAACATAATTATGTGCTAAAGATGGAACTTGTTGTCTAAGCGTCCACTGTACTTTAGTGATTTCATCTTGTTAAAGCCTGTGTGTTCCTGACGAAACATGCGTTTTGATTGAGTTTAAGTTGTTTCGGTTGTTTCATTCATGTTGCCCTGTTAGCAAGAGAAATTTTAGTTTGTTTTCCACTGTTGTTGGCTGATTTGCCTCTCCTACTTGGTTTGTTTATGAAAGTTCTATTCTAAACACCTCCACATGTTGTGCCAGCAGAAACTGTTGTGTGCAATCTGGCTTTCTACTGCTCTACTGTAAGTTGTGAAAGATGGTAGGGATCGTACTTGCCAGCTTATTTAAAGAAACCTGCCCTTTTGATCTAGCAAGTTAGTGTTCCACCTTTTGTTTGTTGCAGCCTCTTCAATTACCAATACATTTTAGTAAATTACATTTCTAATTATATGCAGTTCTGTTGTCTGTGCTACTGTAGTCTGTCGAATGCTTGTAAGGTTTTGTGAATATTCGAATTTCCTTGCCGAACTAATTTTGCTCATGTTTTGGATTTTATAATGCATTTTATTCTGAACATCGCACCGTGCATTATATATCTATACCTTTTACCCTAACATCGCACCGTGCATTATATATCTATACCTTTTACTCTACTTTATGCTATAGAGTTCTTGCATCTCCATGACACTAAATGCGTTGACTGACCTCCAGTATGACTTTACCCAGCAGGACCATTGGGTTAAGGAAATCCAAATCTGACTGAAGCATGGTTGCAGCTTTTCTCTAGGCAGCAAGCGCAGATCAAATTTCGCAAATATTGAAGTTGCGGAAGTGCAATTGTTGATAGTTTACCTTGTTGGAAGTTTTAGATTTTCTTCACCTCTGCTTCAGAAGCTTTTCTGTAGCTATGCTTGAGATGTTCCTCTCCATTAGATCTATGACACATGCTGTGTTTGGAACTTCACCACCCCTTTATGCGTGAAATGCATTGAGATTGCATAACTTCTATGTGCTGAAATTTTTGTGGCCGGTGTCAACGTTGTTATATCTGGATAAACCTGTGATGGAATGAAGCTCTTGGGCATCAAAATCTAATTATTTCAATTGTATGTGCAAGTGTAGAAAGAGGCCTCATGTGTTGTAAGCAATATGAATATCATCATAGTCAAAAATTTGCAACACAAGAAAAACATCCACCTCAACACATCCATAATTTTGTTGTTTTTTTATGTTGTGTTATATTTAAAAAAAAATCAATTTGAAGTAAAATTGGATTTTAGTTAACAATAATTTTTAAAAAAAATATTATTTGTTTAAAAATACATTAAAATAATATTTTATTATTTTTTTAACATTATCATATTAAAATGATCTGAAATATAAAAAAAACTTATTTGAAGTAAAACAATTTAAGTGTATATTTGATATTGTGATGTAAAATGTTTTTTAAAAGTGTTTACTTAAAAATATGTTAAAATAATTTTTTTTTAATTTTTAACATCAGAATATTAAAATTATAAAAAAATATTAAAAAATTAACTTGATATTTTTTTCAAATTAAATATATTTTTAAATGCATATAAACATAGTTTCAAAACACAATATAAAGCCAGTACATAGAGGGTCTTTGGGCGTATAATAGTAGTTTGGGCGTATAATAGTAGTTTTTAAAGTATTTTTTGTTTAAAAATATATTATTAAAAATTATTTTTGATATTAATATATTAAAATAATTTTAAAATATAAAAACATTAATTTTAAATAATAAAAAAAAATGAAAGTTTAAAGAAACGCACATTGGAACGCAAGCGTTCGAAACGGCCCTTGAATTAATGGATGACACCAGGTTCTGACATACTGATTTCAACGTCAGAATGCTTTCACTGTATTTCCTTCCTCATCTCAACCGGATGGTCCCCAAAGGGGTCGGGAACAGGAGAGCGCCTGCGCCTCGCATAGTCGAATATTTTCTTTACTGTTTTTCTGCCACCGACATGATTAAAGCTGTATTTGCATTGGTAATGTCAATTTCCTTGCAGAAGTACTTTTTCGAGCTAAAAATAAATAGAATTGGGAATATTTGAGGATCTTTTAGTATTTTTTTTTATTTTTTTCTCTTTTTAGTTTATAAAGAAGTCCAAAATATCTTCTTCTTTTTTTAATCTTAACATAAGACTTTTATAATAATAATCTACATCTTAAAAATACTTTGAAAGAATGATATTATAAAGAATTCAAGATGACTTTTTATTTTAAATATTAAGATGTCGAGTTAACTCGGATTAACTTTTAAAATCCATAAATCAGGTCATAAAACCATGATAATTCTATATAAATCAAATCAAAATAAATTATAAAATTTCATTTCCAATAAATTCATTGTTGAATGATGAAATTAAAAAGATTCAATAAAAAAACAGTAAAAATACTTAAGTCTACCCAAATTAACTTACAAGACCTATGATCTTAGTCATAAAACTAGAATAACTTCACAAAAAATAAATCAAAAGAAATGACAAAGTCTAATCCATAATTAACCAAATGTTGAAGATTTTGAATGATAAAACTGGAAAAAAATCAATTAAAAAGTAAAAAAAAAAAATCGAGTCAACCAGGTTAACCCGTCAAATCTGTAAAATAGGTCATGAGACTAAAATAATCATGAAGAAAGCAAACAACAATAAATTATAAAGTCCAATATCAAATAAATCAAAAGTTGAACGGTAAAATTAAAAAAAAAATACATATATTAAAAAAAATACAATATTACATGGGACAGAATGAACGGATTGAAACTAGAACATCTTAGCCGTAATTTGACCAAGGAATCTTGAATGGGCCGAAATTCAGAACAAGATGAAATTTGTTTCGATTTGATTTTTTCTTTAAATGATACAAGATGTATTAGTTATTTTAAATGAAATGAAACAAAATTAACAACCTTTAACATATACATGTGAGAGTGTGTGTGTTAGCTTTATGGCTATAGTAATGATTTAATTATATTTTAATGATAACATAAACGTTGAACATTAATGTTACTAATTATTTAATGTGTTATATGTCAATAATAAAACATTGATCTGAGATAAGATGAAGGTCATGATGTATACCATCAAGCTTTTAAATGTCATGCTATAATTTAACAAATCTATTCCAATATAGTGCTTGTAAGATGCTTGTGTGTGACATGCATTAATCTTATTTTAATTGTTAAGTAAAACATAATATATGTCCTACACACACATATTATGTGTTGCACACACCCTTGCGATGATTTAGATAAATTTATAATATTTAAAAAATCATCAAACAAAGCAAGGAAATGATATGCGAAAGTAAAGAATGAAGAACTTGTAAAAGTAACGATTATTGATTTCGCTAATCAAGACTTTGTAATAGTATTTTTGCTAAATAACACTAGACTTGTTTAGGACACCTTGTTATACCCCCACAACCTAAACAAATCCAAAAGAACTAATCAACAAGCCCAAGATGCAAAGCAAGTGAAGACTTATTTTAAGACTAATACCAATTCAAGAATTCACCAGGTTTAAATCTGTCAAATCTGAAAATTTACAGGAATCGATTGACTTTTTAGAAATACTAGATGAATTAGTCGATTGCTTGTTTATCAGTGATAAAAACCTAAGAATTGTAGAAGAACTGGTTGACCGATTGGCTTGACAAATTTGAACCGGTCACCCATTTTAGCTGTAAGTGGGATTCTAATGACCAGTTTTTAGTGGGGTTCTAACGGCTATAAATAGCTAGTCTAACAACTAGTTTTTATTCTAAGCCTATAAATAACCCTTCACTTAGCCAAAACAAAAGTGTAACTCCTAAGACAAATATTTTTTCAATGTGGGATTTGAAACTCTTTCATATATATACTCTATGTTCCCATGAAAAAAGTTATGTTTTTTCAATGTGGGATAAAAAATTTTTTTAGTTTAAATACTTTAACTTAAAAGCTTAATATAATATCTTTTTAATGTGGAATAAAAAAAACTTTTAAAATATAATCTATATTTACATGGATTTTTTTCATATAAAATATTAAAAATTTAAATTTTTTTAATTTTTCTGGATTGATCTGAGTTGACCCGAGTTGATTTATAAAATCTAAAAACTGATCCCTTGATCGGATGAACCCCGGGCCGAATATAATAAGTATGGGTGTAACTAACCCCTCATAAGTAGATTTCTATTATAATAATAATAATAATTGTTTTGTTAATGAGTCACATCAGATGGTGATATCCACGTTCACCCCGTGGAGAATATAAATCTTTAGTTTGCCTTTCAAAAAGTTTGTCGTCTTGCCATCTGTAATATACATAGCATATTTAATTCTATTTGTTTTTTTTTTTTGGTAATGATATTTAACTCTTTTTCTTTAGATAATTTCAATTTAATCACTGTAAAAGATGAAATGTTTAATCTTTTTACTTAAAAATATTTCTTTCTTAACAAATTAATCTCTTAGAGATAGAAAATTGGCTATATCCCCCTTAACTTGGTCCTCTTCTCTTAAAAAAAAACTAATTTTTATTTTGATACTTAATAACTAAACCTTTTTTTTTCCCTTGAAAAGTTTTAATTTAATATATATGAAAAAAAAAAATTTAAGATACGAATGCATGTGTTTTTTAAGTGATTTCAAAGTGATTTTTTCTGTGAAAAAATAAATTAATATTTTTTTAAATAATATTGACATGAGAATTAGATCATTTATCAGTCTTATACTGCAGGTTGGTTCAATTTTTTTAAAATATTAAAAAAATATTTAGGCATTGCTATGTATTTTAATGGGAAAAAAAATTGTATATGAATTAATACAATATGTGCCAGTTAACTTGGTAAATTTAAAATTAATCTGGACAACTAGAAAAAACATAGTTTGATTAACGAAATTTCAAGACAATATTTTTTAAAATATTAAAATGACAACATAATTGAATCGATTTAGGTTAAATTAGGTTAACATGTAAAATCTACAAACCGTGTTATAAGATCGTGATAATCTGGTAGAAAACATATCAAAAAACATTTTGAATCTCAATTGTTAATTAACCTAATATTGAATAATAAAATAAAAAAATCAATTACAAAAAAACCCGAGTTAAACGGGTTAACCCGTTAAAGTCGTGATCTGAATTATGAGATTAAAATAACTCCATATAAAATAATCAAAATAAATTATAAATCTCAATCAACAATAAATTTAATATTAAAAAATAAAATTAAATAAAAAAAAAATGTCCTCCTTTCGTTTCTGTTAATTATGTCTGAACAATCCTAAACCACTGGCTGTTTTATAACAAAATCATAAAAAACAAAAAAGAAGGAAGAAGAAGAAGGGACATGAGGTCCAAAATATTCTGCTGCTCGTCCCCACCTCAAACACCATCAAAGCGTGAAGACATCCATCAACTTATTAGCTGTCAGCGTATGATACCCAGATACTGTTGTGTATACGTTTCAAAAATATTTTTAGTAAAATTTAATTTTTTTTATTAATTTTAAATTAATATATTTTTAGTATTTTTAAATTATTTTGATGTGCTGATATCAAAAATAATTTTTAAAAAATAAAAAAATCATTAACATGTATTTTGACACGAAAAATTATTTGAAAAATAATCATAACCACACTGCCAAACACACTCTTAATTACAAGGCTTGATGCACCAACCCAGAAAACTTTACATTTATAAACATTTAATATATTATTTAAATATATTTTTAAACAAAAATATTTTAAAAAAATTCAATGCTTGTTACTGTAAGAAGGACTTCCTAGTTCTGAACAAAGTAGGAAGCTTTTTAAAATAGTAATACCGTGGATAAACATCTCACACACAAACAAAAACACATCATCCATGGACACTCTGAAATCGCAATGTGCTGATATGTCTGCAAAATGTGAGGGATCCCTAAAGGGGAGGAATCGCAAAATGTTTAATGAGATTGCTGCCGTGGTGAAGGTGCAACAGATGTACAGGGGTTATCGCACTCGCCGCAGGATGGCAGACTCTGCTGTCGTTGCTCAAGAACTTTGGTTAGTCCATCAAAAACTTGGTTTCTGGTGTTTTTCTGGTATTATATGTGATGTACTAGAATTAGGGCTAAATTTTACTGGACACTAATTAACATTTGTGGTTTGTATTGATTTTAATTAAATTAAGGTGGCAAGCAATATACCACGCTGACTTGAATGAAAATACGGTTTCCTTCTTCAAAAACTCGAAATCAGAGAGTGCTGCTTCAAGGTGGAAACGTGTTGGATCTCATGCTTCTAAGGTCTCTCTACTCATTGATTATGTGTTATCAAAAATTGTCTTTTGTTTCTTGAGGACAAGGAAATTCTAAAAAGTTTTTATTTTTCGACTAATGATGCAATAAACACCAAGCATAGTGATGAACATCAACAATCTTGAATTGGGTAGTCGTGGACTCAACAATCTTCCATGGTGACCCAAGAGATGTAATGAATATTGAATTAGGTATAATTATTAAACCTGGATTAAATCAACTTACTATCTTGATTGACCTAAAACTTAGAGTGGATTGGGTTTTAAAAAAAACAAGCAAGGGTTTATTTGTTTAAATCCGGATGACTTGATAGATCCACTCATAACCTAATTAAATTTTATCTTAAGATTTTTATTTATTTATAAAATGAATTTATTTTTATTAATATAAATTAACCTGTTAAATTCCTGATCCGAGTTATGAATCGGGTTAGATTTAATAACTTTGGAACTATATATGAATATAAAAAAATACCAATAAACCGCAAGGCTGTTAATCAATTAATAAAAAACGAACAAGGTTTTTAGTTGCTATTTTGTTTTACAATATATATAGTTTTATGCTACCAAAAAAGAAAGAAAAAAAGAAGATATGCTATGTTTAATTCGTGGAAATTTGGACTATTTTATGGCAGGTGGGCAAGGGCCTAAGCAAAAACGCAGAATCAGAGAAATTGTATTTCGAACATTGGATTGAAGCTGTAATTACATTCTCTTCGCACTGCCAATTTTCCATTTTTTTTCTTAATAATTATTCTATCATTTGGATTATTAATATTAATTTGCAGTAATTTTGTTGAAATCTGATATTGTGATTTATTTTTATCTTTTTTAAATAATTGTACATTAATTTAGATTGATCCAAGGCATCGTTACGGGGCATTCTTGTATATGTATTTTAAGAAATGGTCCGAGACAAACTCCAGTCAGCCTTTTTTTTACTGGTGATGTACCTTTCCTTTCCATCTTCTGATATTGGAAGTTTTTTTTTTTTTTTTAATTTCATCGTTACAATTTTCTTTCATAAGACATTGTGGATTTCAAGCTTGCTACTCTTTTAGGTTGGATGTAGGAGATGGCAAAGAGGTTGAAGTTGAAGAATGTCCTAGGTCAAAGCTTCAAGAAAACAGCATAAAGTATCTAGGACCTGTATGCAATTTTTTATTATCAGCATAATTATAGCTTGAGTCATAAATTCTTTTTTTTTTTTTGAAGTTCCTAACAGTCTGCCATCTATTTCTTTCTGCGAATCAGAAGGAAAGAGAACAATATGAATGCATCATCATTGAAGGGAAGTTTTTTCACAAACAGTCCAGAAATCTTGTTGATACAAAGGGAAAGTGGATATTTGTTTTGAGCCCCACTAAGAGACTGTATGCTGGACAGGTGAGAGGTCATAAATTGTGCAGAAACAATTGATATAGCTAGTGTTTTCTCTTTAACTCTACTGTTTCTTGTATATTCATAAGCATCTTGATGCATTTTTTGCTGCTTGCAGAAAAAGAGGGGCAAGTTCCATCATTCGAGTTTCCTGGCCGGAGGTGCTACTATAGCTGCTGGAACGGTGATCATAGAGAATGGAAATCTTAAGGTATGTCAAAGTCAGAAAATCATCTTAACTTGCAATAATGCTTTTTTAATTTAAAATTTATGAATTATTGACAACTTAATCATTAAAATTCGGACACCTTATCAATCAATCCACAAAGAATATAGGTTTTAAGAATAGTTTTATAATATATTCTCTAATAAAAAATCCTCTTGGACATATAATGTTGCCCCAATGGAGTATGGGTATTGAATTTTCTACACATTGTATACAGGTCGATTTAAGAAATACAAAAGTTAGTATCATTGTCCCTATTAAATTCTGGCATCCATTTTTTTTAGCTTTTCCGCGTATTGGATTATTGGTGCGGTGAGAGTGGACCTGATCTAATTATGTGGGTTCACTCGTGACTCAGGTGATTCGAGATTTAAATTTAACCCATGACCTGGGTTGATTTTTAAATCGGGTTTAAGAAATATGGAATAAAGTTTGATAGCTTGACCATGCAGGAAACCTCTCTAGTTTTCATTGATTTTTGGTAGTGTTGTAGGCATGGTAGAAAAACTTTTATCAGTGAAGCCCTTGAGACATGTTACTATATATATATATATATATATATATATATATATTTTAGAGTGATTTTATTATAAAATTTTTTTGAGGAATTTTATTTGAAAGATTTTGTGAAATTATTTTTCTTTTTTGGGAGATTCTGTTGACGAATTCTTGGGATGTTTTCTTCATTGATTTTAACTCTGCAGTTCATTTCTCCAATGAGTGGACATTACCGACCAACACAAGAAAAATTTGAAAGCTTTCTATCATTTTTCAAGGACAATGGAGTGAATCTTGATGAAGTCCAGGTAACTTTACTGCAAGGCTTGGGCTGTTATCCATGGTAGCAAATTATTTTTTCTCGTGTTATGTTTCTGGTATCTCTGTTCTTTTTGCAGGTAAACCAGGCTATTGAATATTCCAGCGCCAGCGATTATGCAGCCAAACTGAGTGGAAGTGGGAGCGGTAAGATGATGGAAGTTGCCAAGATTAACTTAGAGCCTCCCCATGAAGAGAAGGATTCTAAACTACAAGAAGTTGAAAAGGAAACCAGAGATGAAAACAAAAGGACATTGTCGGAGGGTCTTGAGGAACCGAAGGCAACTATATTCGATCTTAACAAGTGGTCAACTGGATCTGGCCCGAGAATTGGTAGTATTGCAGACTACCCAGCTGAAGTGCGAGCACAGGCCCTGGAGTTTGTTAACTTATCTTCAAAAACTCCACCCGCTTCAATGCTGTAGGTGGATTGCTAGCCAAAAAGTCTGAATCTCCTTTTTAATGGCTTTTGCTTTGTGAATGACTAGAGCGGTAAACTGCTGTAACTTGTCTTTGTATTCTGGGAGTTCAAGGCCTCATAGGCTCCTGCATGTGTTTTAATATTATAAATATTAAAAAAAGGAAGCCCAATTTGGTCCTCCCCATTCCAGTCAGCCCATCCTATCCTATCCTACCGATAACCGTCACTAACTAGCTTCCGAACCCGCGCTTTTCAAACAAATATAACGGCTCTACCAGCTATTTTCATTCCTCACAGCACAAACAAAAAAACCCCCCCCCCCCCCCCCCCACTCTCTCTCATTGCGTTCACTGACTGAAGAAAGAAACAAGAAAAAGCAGAATCTTTCTTTCATTTTCTCTAATGGAAGAAGAAGAAGAAGAAGAATATCGTATTCTGCTTGCTTTTGGTGATAGGCGATATGCTCCAACAGAAGAATATCAACAAATTCGACAAGAACAATTCCCACTTGTCATGAATCTTGATGCTTGGAAAGATTCATCTACTTTTCAAGATTGGCTATCTTTTGGTTCACGACCAATCCGGACTGAAACCACCCTTGTTTGTTCTTTTACCACCACTATTGTAGGCCTTAGAGATGCAGAAATCAATGATCATGAATTGCTTCGATTTGTACGTTATCGACAATGCCCTTATGATGAGTATGCTATAAAGGTTTTAAATTCTAGCTCTAGAGAAATGGGGTACCTTTCTACACCAGTTGCTCAGGTTTTATCTCCTTTAATTGATCTTCGAAAAATTAATCTTGAAGGTGAGGTGGCTTTTTCAAAAGTTAGACATGACATGTCTATTCCTTGTGCAGTTAGAATCCTTGCAAAGGCAGCTGATGTACAGGGTGTTAGAAAAGAGATTTTGCCACTCGACTTGCTTTTACATAATCTACCTCGTGCAAGTTTTGGTTCATATGAGGATTTGGGGCTTAAAGAAAAGAGTAGGATTGAGAAATTGGGGACTTTGGAGCCACCAAAGAATGTGATTAAAGCTAAACTTCTTGATCATCAAAAGGAGGGGCTGTGGTGGTTGGTGAATAAAGAGAAGTCGGATGAGTTGCCCCCTTTTTGGGTGGTGAAAGATGGGTTGTATCTGAATGTTTTGACAAGGCATCAAACGAATAGGAGACCAGAGCCTTTGCATGGTGGGGTTTTTGCTGATGATTATGGATTAGGCAAGACTCTGACCTTGCTTTCTTTGATTGCTTTTGATAAAGTTGGCAATGTTACTGAAGGAACAGGCGAGGAGGACAGGTTAGAGTTTGTTTCTCGTGGTAAGAATTGGGGAAGGGTGAGTGAAAAGGGTACTGGAGAACAAAAAATGCATAGCCTTTTGGATAGTAATATAAAAGAAAGTTCTGTGCGCATGGCCGGGGAGTGTTCTAGTGCTTTGGTTGCTAAGAAAACACTAGTCGTGTGCCCTTCTGCTGTGTGTTCGACATGGGAAAACCAACTCCAGGAGCACACTCAAAAAGGTTCACTCAAGCTATACAAGTATTATGGGGATAACAGGACGAAGGATGCAGAGGAGCTTATGAAATATGATATAGTGTTGACCACATATAGTACCTTGGTTGCTGATGGATGTGAGCAAAAACGGTACCCTTTGATGAAGATCGAGTGGTGGCGAGTTATTTTGGATGAGGCTCATGTGATTACGAAGAAAGCAAATGAACAGCAAAGTCGGGAACTTGTTAAATTGACCGCTAGGAGGAGGTGGGCTGTTACAGGAGCACCCATCCAGAATGGATCGTTTGATTTATCTTCTCTGATGACCTTTTTCCGGTTAGATCCACTCTCTACAGAGTACTACTGGCAAGAGTTGTTGCAGAAACATCTTGCTAATGGAGATGAGAAAGGGTTCGTCCGACTGCAGGTAATATCAAGCTGCTGATTATATTAAATTCCGGTATTGTGAAATGATATGTACACCTAAGGTATTGAAAATCGAATTGACAGATGCAATCTGTAATGTTTAGGATTACAGTATGCAGATCTCTTGTCCCACTCGACTGAATGCTTCCGTGTTTTTGTGATTTTCTTTAAAAATTTTCAGGAATTAATGGCAACCATTTCTTTGAGGAGAATAAAAGACAAGGTTTTAGTTGGATTGCCATCTAAAACTATAGAGACAGTTTCCTTCGAATTTTCTGGAGAAGAACGTGAACTGTATAATCAGATGGAAGCAGATTCCAGGAATGTTGTTGCATATTTTATTGCAGCTTATAAACTACGCAGCCGCTATATATCTGTGCTTTTTTCAGTTATTCAACTTCGGCAGTTATGTAATGACTCGGCCTTGTGCTCTATGGATCTCAGATCATTGCTCCCTTCTGACAATATTGGAGGTATTGGAGAGTTCTGCCTGTTCATATTTTTGTTCAATTTGGTTTTTGCAATTTCAATTGCTTAGAGAACCAGAAACTCTTGCGATGTCATTTGGAAGATAGTTTTTTAGACAGTGCTATCACCGAAGAGTCTTACAAAACTTCTGCAGTCCCTGACAGTATGATTATAGCGTGCTTACTATTTGATCCTTGTTTCCAAGCAGATGGATCCAAACATCCGGAATTGCTTCGAAAGATGATCGATGGGCTTCAAGATGGTGAAGATATTGTCTGTACGGTTTGCCTTGATCCACCAACTGATGCTACAATCACAATCTGTGAGCATATATTTTGCAAAAAGTGCATTTGCCATCACCTACAACAGAAAGTAACCGAACAAACCTGCCCAAATTGTCGGCGTCCTATTTCTTTCCCTGACCTGTTCTCAGCCCCTCCAGAATCTTCGGATCCCGAAAACCCTAAAAAACTGTCAAGAACAATCCCTTCCAAAGTCTCAGCTCTCATAAAACTCTTGAAGGAATCTAGGGTTGCAAACTCAATCAGTAAATCAGTAGTTTTTTCACTGTTTGATAAGATGTTGGCATTAATGGAAGAGCCTCTGGAAGATGCTGGCTTCAATACATTGCGGTTGGATGCATCAACAGATGAAATAAGGCAAGCTGAAATAATCAAGAAATTTAGTTCAGCAGGAGCGGACACGGTTCTGCTTGCGAGTCTCAATACTTCAGGAACCGGCATAAACCTCACAGCTGCTTCCAACGTCTACTTGTTGGAGCCATGGTGGAACTCAGCGGTTGAGGAACAGGCAATAAACCGTGTTCATCAATACGGACAGCAGGAGAATGTAAGAATTATTAGATTGATTGCTCAAAATAGCATTGAAGAAAGGATATTGGAGATGCAGGAAAGGAAGAAAGTGGCCAATGAAGCTTTTGGAAGGCAAGGACGACCAAATGAACAACAGGAGGCTAGCATAGATGATCTCTGTCTCCTCTTATTCTGATGAGCATGCCTTGGTTTTTTTGTAGTGTATAGTTTTTGGACATATAGAAATCCATCTGTAGTTTGTTTTAGGTGCCAGTGGTTGTTAGTTTCTTTTCTTTGCTTAATAGTTACAGGTTTGCTAATGATTTTAGACTTTGCTCTCTGCTGCAATTCTTCTTAACCGTTAGTTTGAACTCTCTATCAGTTAGCACTAAAAAAGAAGAAGAATAATTCATTTTCAATCCTCTTCGAAAGGAAATGCTACTAAGTTCTCCTTTAATGTGAACCTTTCTATAAAGAGCCCTTTGCTCTCTGCTCACAGGCAATTTCTGAACTTGCTGATTCAGCATGTGCTATAGGCAATGGATTGAAGCCAGGATCTTCTGAAACATTATGTCTTAGATCCATCCTTTAAGCTGTTATCTTCCGAAACACCATGTTTTAGATCAGGATCAAACATGGATAATAAACCAGTGTTAGTAATAAGACATTATCACAAATAATTTTTTCAGTTAATTTAAACAGTGGCAAATAAGGATGAAATGATAGAATGTCAACTTCCTTGTTTATGTTTTCAAAATCTTTTTTGTAGACTAAATTGCTAGAATTACAATTTCACTGATCACTAAACAAATAAATTCTATAATACCAACCAATCAATTTTGGTTTATGGAGTATTTTTTTGTGTGCTAACCCGGGTATCTTCATACCCTTTTTAAAGGGTGAAACTAGTCACATTCGGAGTTCGTAGATGTCCCTCCTAACAAGTGCGTTTCTTGGGAATCGAACTCGTGTTCTCATCCTTATAGAGATATAGCGGTGCCTTAACTGTTAGATCAACACTTCATTGATTTTGGTTCATGGAGTATAATTTTTATAGTATAAATTCTTAGTTTTTGGCCTTATGAGGATTTGGGGCTTGAAAAAAAGTAGGATAGAGAAATTGGGGACTTTGGAGCCACCAAAGAATGTGATTAAAGCTGAACTTCTTGATCATCAAAAGAAGGGGCTGTGGTAGTTGGTGAATAAAGAGAAGTCTGATGAGCTGTCCCCTTTTGGGTTGCATCTGAATGTTTTGATAATGCATCAAACGGATAGGAGACCAGAGCCTTTTCATGGTGGGATTTTTGCTGATGATCATGGATTGGGCAAGACTCTCACATTGCTTTCTTTGATTTCTTTTGATAAGGTTGGCACCCTTCCTGAAGCGACAGGTAAAAGGTATAGGGTAATGTCTGTTTCTAGTGAGAAGAAGAGGGGTGGCCTGGTGAGTCGACTGGGAACTTGAGGACATAAAACACTTACCCTTTTGGGTAGCAATACGAAATAAAGTTCTTTGGGCATGGCTGACGAGTCTTCTAGTGCTTTGGTTGCTAAGCAAACATTAATTGTGTGCTCTTCTGTCGTGTGTTCAACATGGGAAAGCCAACTACGGGAACACACTCATAAAGGATCACTCAAGCTATACGTCCAAGCATCATGGAAACAGCAGGACGAACGATGTTGAGGACCTTAAGAAATATGATATGGTGTTGACCACATATAGAACCTTGACTAATGAGTGCTTTCGACGTATGCGTTGCCCTTTGAGGAAGATCGAGTGGCGGCGAGTCATTTTGGACGAGGCTCATGTGATTAAGAATGCAAATGCCAAGCGAAGTCGGGCAGTCACTAAATTTACTGCTAGGAGGAGGTGGGCTGTTACAGGAACACATCCAGAATGGATTGTTTGATTTATTTTCCCTGATATTGGCCTTTCTCCAGTTAGATCCACTCTCTATAAAACGCTACTGGCAAGGCCTGTTGCAGCCACTTGCTGATGGGGATGAGAACCTACTGCAGGTAATATCATGCTGCTGATTATATTCAATTCCTGCACTCTGAAACTTTGTGTGTCCACCCTAAGGTATTGACAATGGAATAGACAAATGCACTCTGCAATATTAGGATTACAGTATCCAGGATCTCTTGTAGTACCACTCATCTGGATTCTTTTACGTTTGTATGATTTTCTTTAAAACAATTTCAGGTTTTAATGGCAACCATTTCTCTGCGGCGAATAAAAGACAAGCTTTTAAATGGATTGCCATCTAAAACTGTAGAGACAGTTTCCTTACAACTTTCTGGAAAAGAACGTGAACTGTATGATCGGATCGATGGAATCAAGTTCCAAGGATTTTGTCGATTACTTTATTTTTGCTGATAGACTACGCAGCCTGTGATGTCTTGTAAATGAATTAGTAGGAAAGGGCAACCAAGCCCTTGGAGGCTTAAAAGTAAGTATAATTAAATGAGGGGTATTGTGGTAATTGAACAATAGTTGATAAATATAAATAGAAGAAAG
>Ga0325411_1000771_pt1 | contig 34402 bp, 32 predicted proteins | sample PopdelMetagenome_13_FD_206181 | JGI IMG/M metagenome (GOLD analysis project Ga0325411, IMG submission 206181) | Populus deltoides microbial communities from Bellville, Georgia, United States - Xylem-PdIQD-R4 | ecosystem: Host-associated > Plants > Phyllosphere > Stem > Wood/Secondary xylem...
CTTGGCTCAGTTGCTCAATGCCCGTCTCACCAAATTCCACTTGCTTCAGCTCTATTCCTCACAACAAACAACTGGTATGTCTTGTCTTTCAAAAAACTATAATTTCTGATTCAGACAGTTCCTTTCCTTCATGTCTCTTGCTTTTCCCTTCCATGGTTACTTCTTTGTTCTTGATATGAAACGTGAATTTGGTGTACTTTCCATGGTTAAATCCGCATTTGTAGCTAGGAACCCAAATGTGAAATATGAAAAAGAAGCAAGAGAGTAGGAATTTGAATTTATGGGATTATTGTAAATGATTTGAGCGGCATGATCTTCTTAGTATATTTTCATATGGTTTCTTTATCCAGTAACTTAGGCTGGATTTAAGGTAGTCCAGTTGTATTACAGCAAACATGATCTCTTAGTGACCAAATATATGTGAAAGTAACTAGTTACTGAAAGCCAGTAGCAACTATTAGGTGTCATGCTGATAAGGAAGAATGTAGGATTCCAATGGATTGGAAACTGAAATTTCAAGTATAGGCACAATGCCGATGGTCATTAGGGCGCCATTGGATTTGAAAGAGATGGTAGAAAGGGACCCATTAAATTCAAATTGAATGGCCTAATGGCCATTGGCATGGTGCTGATGTGCAAGCATCGGCTTTGTAGGAATCCCACCTAGCAAACACATGCTAGCTTAAAGGTTTTTGCTCTCATGACGATGTTACCTCTAGTCTTCTTATTAAGTAGCTTTGTGTTATGAAATGGGTTATGTGTTATGTTGTTGTACCCTGAATGTTTTTTGGATGATAAAATATCCCCGTTTTCTTATCTGATATGCATCTTTCTGTCTTATCATTAAGCCACTTCAAATTGCTTCTCACAACATATTTTTTTATGTAAACATAATCAGACTAAAGCTTTTGCAGTTCCGAGGAGAAATGCAATGGCATTGATCTTGTCAAGTTACATTTTCTCAGAAGTTGGTTTCAACAATATTGCATTTGCTCAACAGTCTGTTGGGTTCAGGGAATACATTGATCAATTTGATGGGTATTCATTGAAGTACCCTCAGAATTGGATTCAAGTTCGAGGTGCAGGAGCTGATATATTCTTCAGGGATCCTTTTGTTCTTGATGAAAATCTCTCAGTGGAGTTGTCGTCTCCTTCGTCGTCAAACTATAAGAGTGTTGAAGACTTGGGTCCTCCAGAAGAAGCTGGAAAAAAAGTACTTAAGCAGTATTTGACTGAGTTCATGTCTACTAGACTTGGCGTCAGGCGTGAATCAAATATTATTTCAACATCCTCAAGAGTCGCAGATGATGGAAAGCTTTATTACCAAGTTGAGGTAAGTTGTTATGTGTCGAAAGAAGTCACGGACATGCATGACAGAGCTTATTAGCTAGTGATTATTGTGGTGAAGATTACTTTCCTTTTAAGTGCATAGAACTGTTTCTAATCAGACCATCATGTTATCAGGTGAACATCAAGTCCTACGCAAATAACAATGAACTGGCTGTTATGCCTCAAGAAAGAGTAGTTCGTTTGGAATGGAACCGGCGGTATATGTCAGTTCTTGGAGTTGAAAACAACAGACTGTATGAGCTAAGATTACAGACACCAGAAAATGTATTTGTAGAAGAGGAAAATGATCTTCGCCAAGTCATGGATTCCTTCAGAGTGAATAAAGTGACTGTTTGATTAGTTGAGTTCTTATAGATTTATCCAACATTTTGTACGTTGGGATTCATTGTTTTTGTTGTTGCCTGTGCTGCTTTCTTTATTTTTTATTTGGAAGTGTCAAATTGATAGTTTGATCTATATCCAATGTCAAATTTGTCTTGCAATAATGTTTTCTTCATTGCATCATTCCTCCGGTGTTTGTAGTATTATCAAGTTGATGCAGAACATGTTCCATCCTCTATCTTCAGTGCTTCACTCCTGCATATTAAACTATTCTGGTGATGCGAGTCTCAACGTTTAATTGTCCTGAGTTTGTCCACAGGGACACTGCAGGACTTTTTATGACGGGAAAGCAACATCTAGAAACAGAGAAAGGATTGACAATGAGAGCCAACGCTTTCAGTGATGAAAAAACAATCACAATTAACTTTGTTAAAAAAAATGTTATACGAGTCCAAATTGGAAATTCTGAGAGTACCGTGTAACTACATGGATCAACTGGCATTCATACTATTATACATGAGAACAAAAAATTCATATGCCAAGCAGCAAAACAAATTGGAATTTATCTTGATCGGATACAAAAATCTATGACCTGACTTCATATAGTCCTGATCTTGTGAGAGCTCGAAAGCCTTTATAAAGACGACTTGGTACAACCCTGAGATCCAGTTTATCTAATTGCAGGCCAGAAAGGGCAACACCCTGGATCCTAAAACCCACTCGAAATGTGGGAAATACATGAAGGCGCTCTAATCCTGTCTCAAGCATGAGTGTTCCAGACAATGCAGGGGCTCTATCTTTCGGTATTCGATCAATTGACCAATTGCACATCTGCACATACATGTTAACAAACTAAATAATCAAACTCAGCTTGTAATGACCAAAATCAGCCATGGACCAAAAACAAAGAAAGATAGAATCCAGCCTGAAAGAATTTTCCTTTTTCATTTTCAGCCCAAGAAAATAAAATTCACAGCCCTTCTTTATAACTCAGCTGCAATCGAAGATTTGTCATGTAATAATATAAATGTTCAAAAGAGTGGCACTGAATTAGCATTTTCATTATCTTTTTTCTTTCTTTTTTTACCTTTTGCGCTGCATAATGAAAAGTGTCAAGATAATTTTTCTCACCAAACATTAAAGGTATCACGAAGTTACCTTGTTTGTGAAGACGGTCACTGCTCCATGGTTTGCAGTCACGTCAGCTGATAAAACACATGAAGGCAGTTGAAATTGCACTGTTATTGAGTCAACCATCTTTCCAGGGTCATTTCGTATTCCAACCATCACATTGATGCGGCATGTCCCAGCATCAGATGTAATCTGTGGCTTTACATATATCGGGGTACTTTTCAACTTTTTAACCCTGGATAAAGGAGATAAGTTATTTAAATAGAAAAACTACAGTATACATGTGGACAAAGTGACTGAGAAGTAAGAGACATAAAACTCTAAGTATTGCCCGCATCTTTCCCAAACAGATCTATCTTGAAGATATATTACATGATAGGAAAGCCTCAAATTAGTAAAAGTTAAATGACCACAAACTGGCACTAAAGAAAAAAAACTTTTAGGATGTGCTAGACACTATGAACCTGTAACTCATGAGCTTAAACAGTCCATCAGGAGGCACAAATGATAGGATATGATGGGATTCCCATGGTCGAAACCGAACACAGGGATGAAATCTGACATCGTCCATAATAGATGGGTTTGCAAATGACAGAGTCAATTCAGGAACACCTGTGATATGGGAGTTTACTTGAACTTCACCATAAATCTCACACTTTACCAAGACCCCATCCCTGAAAAATGCATTTGAAAGAGAAGATTGCTTACCACTTCAAGTATGAAACCATACAGGATAAATATAAGAAACATTCAATAATAACAACCATAGAAGCAAATTTCTTAGACCTTTACTTGACATGGAATTTCTGAGAGCCTCTAAAGTAAAATAGTTCGTATGGAAGTGAAAAATCAAAATAGTAACATAATATTCTCAACACCAAAGAATGGCAAGTGACACTCCAGATCTGCATTCAATACAAGAAACATATTGAGGCAGTCAGACAGCCAGTGATACTCATGAGATAGTCCCCTTCCCCATTTGTTATGTACTAGTGGCAAATAATTTGTAATGGAGACTCTTCGTAATGTCAAGTCATATGCGAAGTACCTATAGGAAAACTCAAAATTATGCACGTTGAATTATAACCATGTATATGGAGACACTCAAATAACCAGTTTATGGGAGCTGTACCTAATGCAAACAATTAATTTCCTAGAAAAATTTTAAGAACATAGCTGTACCTATTTATAATTGCATCCATTTCTTCAACAAGATCAACATAAACTTCATTGTTAGCATAATTTATGTCTGTTGTTCTCCACGGAACACAAGATGCTGTTGCGCCTGGAAGAGTATTGCTCACATTTGAACTGTTACCAGTCACAACACTCAGCATTTTGCTCACAATATTTGGTGGAGCTATCATCTCCCTCAGGATATTAGGTTCTGTGGTCAGGGGGAAGCCATTGTCTATCATCTCGTCCAAAAGCTGCAAATTTTAATTAAAATACTGGTTTGTGACCACAAAATAGGGAAAAAAACCAGGGAAAGGAGGAAAATCTTGAACCAAACGAGAACTTTCAGATTCTGGATTTACCCCTTTTAACCTCAACCAATGAAAGAAAAGCACCTTTATTTTCAATCTTTTATTCAGAATTTTTTTCACTGTAAAAATTATTAAAAATACAAGCTGCAAACACAGTTTTGTATTGTTCATATATAAGGTGAAATATGTCATCTTTTGGTTTTAATACCATATAAATATAGAGGACACCCGGAAAAACAGTGTAATTACTATTAATTAGAGACATAATGTATTGAAAGACTGGCTTTATATTTTCAAACAAATCTTAAGGTTGATTCTCGAGCATACCATTGAAACCTTTCTCTGAAGTCCCAAAACAAACAGTCTAATCACTAGTAATTGGATCCTATACATGAGTCATGACCATTTTCAAACAAATATTAAGGTTGATCCTCGAGCATAGTGCTGAAACCTTTCTCTGAAGTCCCAAAACAAACAGTCTAATCACTAGTAATTGGATCCTATACATGAGTCATGACCATTTTCAAACAAATATTAAGGTTGATCCTCGAGCATAGTGCTGAAACCTTTCTCTGAAGTCCCAAAACAAACAGTCTAATCACTAGTAATTGGATCCTATACATGAGTCATTACCACTTCTCAGACCAGGCATTTCCATATAATCCCAAAATATAGCAAGAAATTATGTTATTCTATTAATTCACATCAAGAAACTAGAAGACCGAATATAAAACATTATGCAGAAAAGTACCTCATACACAATGACAAAGTTATCCTTTATCACATCTTCATTCAACCCTTCAAGGTAATCTGAGAGGACATCAGCTACTCTGCAAAGAAACTGAAAATCTAGTAGGTAAAGGGCAAGTATTTCAACACATACATAATCACACTGCAATCACAAAGCACATAAACCTAACAATATCTACCTCAATGCCCATCAAAGGTGGCATTTCAAGTTGAGTGCAAGCTAAGAAAGTGATTCCCTCCCGGACAATTTGGAACAAGTAATGCGTGGGTGATGCAATAACTGATTGTTCCTATCAAAACAACAGAAGAGAAAATGAAAAATACAACATAATGGCAATAGCAACAACAACATAGAAAAACTGAAAACAACGCAAAAGTTCAATTGAAAAAAAAAAGCTTTAAGAAAACAAGGCAAAAACAGTTAATATAAACATGAATCCTAGACCAAAGCTAAGATTGAAATCAGATCCAGAAGTTTAAATCCCAAAATGAAGCAAAACAACATTGTCAAAAGCCACACAGGTACCAGAATGAAACCCAAAAAGATACTAGCTTGAAACTAAACATGCCAAAAACAGAGAACATAAACCTCAATTACACAAAAATAAGAATAAAATCAAACCCAGAAGTTAAAACTCCAAAAAGAAGCTAAAATAAACATGAATCACACAAAAAAAATCAGATTATACCAAACCCAGATTCCAAAATTGCAAAACAAATCCAGCAAACAATGCTAAAGCTTCAAAAGTACCTTAAAGGAATCACCTTGAGAAATGACTTGATCCCAAAACCAAGCACAAATGGATCTATCTACTTTATGCCCAATTAGCTGTTTCTCTAGCATTACCTCCCTGTCACAAAATATCACACAAAACACACAAAATTCAGTTGGTGATATTAATCAGATCAAATAAAGATGAAGGATTTATTGTTTATGGATTTGAAAGATTTGTTTTTGATGGATTTTGAGACTTGCCCGGAATCTGAAAGAATAAATATACACTGCAACATTTCTCTCTGTGCTGCTGCTTGTTTTCTTGATCTTTGGAGGATGGAGGAGGTGGAGAAGAGAATTAGAGGGAGTAAGCAGTAAGCAAAAAGGTATTTCGAACGGTTTTTCTGTGAATGAGTTCGGTAAGAAGTACAAGGGAAAACGTCGAAATTGCCCTCTAATTATAACTTGAATCTCATTTTAGTCCTCAAATAAGTTTTCTTATCTACAAAAGGCCCTTTGAGTATCTCTATTGAGTTTTATTTATTTATTTTGATTTGAATCCGTCACAATTTTTTTATGGTAATGGACAAACTCCTGAAACATAAATGGAAGTCATTAATGGATCTGAATAGAGGGATTCAATTGAAAATGTTCTTAAAACAAGAATCTGATTGCAACAAAAAATCGTTTAAGAACTCAATTGAGAAGCCTTATTTAGTTGGGGGATTTACTTGAGGTTTAGTCAAATTATAAAAATCTCATTTTATTTATGTGTTTTTTGATAAATAAAATCTTGGAACAAATAAAAAGTTAGTCTCTTCCTAAAACAAAAGAGAGGATTGAGTGAGTAAAACCACTTTCTCTTGTTTAAAGTAACAAACAAACAGAGGAGTCCTTTTTCCTAGTTTGAAAACAAAATTTTATTACAAAACTATTCCAAATTTAATTTATTTTCTGTTTCTTTCTTCATTTTTCTAATCGAACACAGCACCTTGTAAAGCAAAACATATAATAAGAGTCCAGGAAAGCCGAAGTAGAGAACAAAAATTGACAACGCTTGAAACAAAAGACCTGACAGAGAGCATGAAACTTAGACTAGCTCTTTAGGGCATACTTATTTTTGTTCCTGGAGTTAAGATTTGTGTTTTACTAGCTGCTTGTTTAGTCTCAAATCTATTATCGATATATTTATTTTCTTAACTGGGTTTAATCTATTGTTATGCCTATGCTTTCCAGTTGCTTTGGAGAGTTTTGTCAGGCCTTGTTCTAAAGACCTGTTCTGTCCTCTGTTCAGCCTGCTTTGCTTGTTCTGCTGCTTGATTTTATCGGTAAATAATTCATCTGGATAGATTTGAGCATGACAACATGTGAAGATAATTACTCTCGCTACTCTTGGCGCAACAGCATTGTATAGGTTTCATTGAAGCCTGTTAAGACTGCTTCACTGGTTCGTAAATCGTAAGCATTTGTGCAAAAAGGGAGCTAAAAACATGATATTAATTACACTCAACAGCAAAATTATTTTTCTAACATTATCAGTTTTCGTAATTCATTACACAAATCATGAACTGTCTCAGAGGTCAACAAAACATATATACTGTATCCTACAGAATTTCAAAGAATCAGCCGACTCAATGCTCCCAGTTTGTATACTGCCGACACCAATTTTCAACGTCTCTTGAACAAGTGCCACCATTTTCGCTTTATGCCCACCTTCTGCAATGAATGACTCATACAACACTGAATGCTGACTGTATGGTAGATGAGACTCGAGATGCAATGGTCTGGGTTGCAAACTGCTGGAACTGCTTCTTCGCATCTAAAAGAAAGAAGAATAACTCTTTATTTCTTTGCTGATAATTACAAAAAAAATGAATAAAATAACCAAAGGAGTTTAGGTAACAGACCCAAGCGATCAATGTTATAGAAACAGTTAAGGTGCTAGAAACACTTTTAGCTGCAATAGAATTAGTTGATAATTCTATGGTACCAGGACAAGCACAGAGTAAGTTAATCAAAATGAGTTACAGTGCAAGCAGCAACTAAGTTCATCCATATTTATGGCCATTAGCAAGGTTACTTCAGAAACTGTGATGGATCTGCAATCATACCAATTGTTTAGTTTTCCCCTCACCTCACACACTTGCCTAGAAGGAGGTTATATTATCTAAAATAGCATAAGAACTAATTCAACTCAACTCTGAAGTTAATTTGATCTTGATCCTAATGACAAGTTAATAGGTTCAAAGCAGAACAGCTTATGAGGCCGATGGCATCATGATGCAGATATTGGGCATCTGATAGGTTTATCTAGTAATGTACTCAGCAGTGAAGCTGTGTCACTTGGGAACCCATCAATGCCTTGCCTATCTTGGCATTTTATTTAGGGTATGCTAGTGATCAATCAAAACCTAGTGTCACAGCCTCAACATAGTCCTTGAAGGCTGGGTCAGATTCATCTACACCAACAGAAATTTCAAGTTCCTATGGTCCACATCTACTTTCCACCATAGGAAATACATGGATAAGAACAATACCCGACCTAATGAACAGCACTAAAGACAAATTTAAGCAAATGATAAAAACTCTGAAAACCAAAAAAAAATCTCCTTGCTCACCTTTGCGACATTTGGTGAAGCCAACAATGTTTGCAATGCTGAGAGTCAAGCATACTCCAACAATGAGGCAGTAATCTGGTTCGAACCTTATGAGAGAGAAAATTCCAAGCACAATCCAGGCAGCTGCCTACAACGTTAAAGGCAAACAAGATCAAATGTAGAAAGGAGAGGAAAACAAAAGATCAAATGTACAAAGAGAGGAAAACCAAAGATGAGTTTATATCTGAATTTCGACAATCAAAAAAGTGCAAAAAACCACAACCAGACAAGACCATTCTATAACAACTTATAAAAATTCGTCAATCAGGATCTTGTAAAAAAGAGATGAATAGTTTAATTTACTTTCAGCTGTGCACTATCTTGCATTTCTTTAGATCTTGACTAGTTTTCTTTGTACATCCAATCCCAAATGTTTTACAATTATGATATGCCAAGGATATTTTCAGTCAGTACCACACAACAATAAAATCTTATTTACTTACTGCTAGGTAAAGAGTCCACCAGAACAGCCACGAGTCTTTCTTGTTCATCCGGGCCAATGACTAATGCAAAAACAAGGATAAACATGGATGAGATTCATTTTGAAAATCAAACAATCAAGCAAGAGTTTTGAAACTGACCTCTTGGTCGAGGGATTCAAATTTCCACACACTCTCACCCAGATCATTTATCTCATTCCACCACCTAAGGCCAACTAGAATCCGACCGCTCACATTCTTAACCACCCAAAAATCAAGAGCAGCAAGAAGCACAGTCACCACAAAAATGATGACAAAGCTATTAAAAAACAGAGTAGAAAGTATGTAAAATGCCAAAGCTCCAGCCTGCAGAAAACAAGAAACACAAGGTTGTCATTCTGTTCTATTGAAGTTAACTGAAAAAAGCTAAGCTTGTGAACACAAATTAGATACGTGACATACCTTAAAGAGAACATGAAAGAAACATGTCTTTGGATTGGCATAATTTTCAACAGGGGGCTGTCAAGAGAGTTAAACATAAATTATTCACGTGGAAAAACAAAATTCAATCAAATCCCAATCAGGATTCCACTTCATATATATAACAATACTCCCATCTCATAGAACCGAAATCAACAAAGGGGAAGACATGCTAGAAGAAGCACTACACTCTCATTCCAAATTTCATAAATTCAGTCCTTATCATTAGACTCCAAAAGAAATCTCAGAATTAAAAAATTAGACAGCAAATATATGCTATAAGATTTGAATTCTCTGTCAAAAATTAAAGATCTTGATCATTGAATATATAGTAAATTACTGAATCCTTCATCACCAACACAAAGGAAAACAAAACAATATCCCAACCTGATTTCTACTAGAATGATTCAGCACATTGAAAACAAACTAAATACGTCATTCGGTATCCATTAAAATGACTTAACACAATGGCAATTTCTCATTCGGGCTTCGATTAAAATGATTATACGAAACAAAACAAGCTCAAAATCCCATATGAGTTTCTATCAAAACCACCAAACCATGAAAAACAAATGCAATATCCCAATTGGGTCTTCACTAAACAAAACAAAATGCCTTTTCCTTTCTCCAAACTGACCCCCACATGAGATTTACAATGCCTTTGTCAAACTTGAAATTGGCCCATCAAAAACCTTGGCTTGACAGATCAAAACCAATCACATGGGCACTTACAGTGCAACTCGACATCAAGATCATTAGATTTCTCAAAGACACAATATTCAAGCTCATAATCTCCAATAAATAAATAAATAAAAAAACAGATCTAACAAACAGTACAAATTCATGCATAAGTTAGAAGGTTAATCGAGCCCCAAAATTGTATGCTACAGGATGCAATGAATTGTTGAGAAAATTAAGAGAAAGAGAGTGGGTTAACTCACCTGGATAGGATCCATTTTAGAGATTGTCTTCTTCTTCTTCTTCTTCTTCTCGTTTGCTCTGTGAGTTTGTTGATTCACAGAGAGAGTTTCTGTTAGGGACCTTTTTGTTTACGTTTTCCGCGTGGATCCAATATATTCAATTCTTCATATTTATGAATCAGTCCTTTTAGTTTTACAACGTTATTCTAATTACCCAAATTCCATTTAAGGAAAAACAAAAACTTCAATTTAGTCACAAATAGATATACTCATTCTTAATTGAGTCCCAATTCCCAAACCATACATTAATTAAAAATATTAAAGGAGAGTGTTGGCTCATACTTGTCTTGGCAAATGTCAATTTCTGCTGTGGGCAAGAGATAAAGAGTAACTTATCCTTTAGTCTCTGGATTTTTTATATAATTATAACTTAATCCTTCATGTTTAAAATATATAATTTAACCCCTTTACTCTGGTTGACCATTGTCTTCGTGCTAATTTTTCTCTTGGAACTTGAATGTTGAAAGAGTAAACTTTGAATTTACTAAAAAGAGCCCCCTTTCTTTTTAAAATTCCATTGTCAACAAGAATCAAGGGACTAATTTATACTTTGTCAAACATAAATGATTAATTAGTAGCTAGCTTCAAAACTTAGGGGCTAAAAAAAGTAGTAATTAGAAAAAACAGAAGGGGATGCTAATTCATTGTTCACTTGAACACGTTGCACTATGATCAAGAATAATAAATTTACTATATTACCTTTAAAAAAAAATGTATGCTAATAGTTGGGTTGTGCTTGTCTGTGCAATAGAACCATTTTGGCTATTTGAAATTGATCAGGGATATGATATAATTTTTATGTTCTTTTTGCATAATAGAATTACATCAATGCCCTTAAAAGAAAAGATATGTTTGTCTTCTATAAAGGGGTATTTTTGTCTTTTTATTTTGCACTATAAAACTATCCTATTACCTTAGAAAAAAAACTGAGGAATTTTTTTTTGTCCTTTCATTTTTAGAAGCACACTCAAAAGAACTACTTTCCCTTAAGAGTTTTTTTCTTAAGCCTAGGGTTACCGGGTAATTTTTTTATTGCGACTGGTTTTTGTGTTATTATTGAGTGGGGCACAAGCAGTTTAGTCTTTTTAAAAAATTAAAAAAAATTAAGGGTGCACGCCTAGCGCGTGTCAGCTACTCCATCATTTTTGAATGACACGTGTGGTTGATTCCAGTGATTAAAAGGATTATTTTTGGGTGATGTCAGTCTCATCGTAGAATCTCCTCATGAATATATGGCGCGTGCATTGAGAAGAACTTTGATTTGGCATCGACGAGCATTTTTTCTTTTTTCTTGCCTCGTCTTGGCGTCTCTTTTATAGACATGTTTTAATATTTTTTTTATTTAATTGGGTTATCTTGAGTCTTTTGTTCAGTTTGTTTTTCCGGAATGTTATTCTAGCGACACCTCTAACCTCTTCTGATATTGTTATTTAGATTTTTGTGATGGATGATGTACATAATGCAGTAATGGTGGGTTTCGATGATTTTTTTACTCTTTTTTTTCCGGGTAGCATATTAATAGCTCTTTTATTTTAATTGATTATTATCAAAAAAATATATATAATTTATTTATTATTGTTTTTTATAATTTAAATCAAATTATTAAACCATCTAATTTTATTGGATCTAATCAAGTTAATAAAACGAGTATAGTTTTTTCTTGCTTATTTTTTTTAATATTGTTATCATCAAGAGCATCCTTTTTGTATTCTCAAATATTTTTTTACTGGTACATGGTGTCGCACGGGTCACCGATACAGTAGGTTTCTTAAACAGAACAAGAGGTGGTGATGTTGTGCATGAATGTGAGGCTGTGGATATAACCAAAGTGGAGTGGATGATTGTGTCATTGTCTTATCCTAAATTGTTAGAAACCAAGAAAAAAAAAATAAAAGAAAAGGATAGACGGGGCAGAACCAGAAACTTTCAAATTTCTGTTTCAAGAAACTTGGAAAGGCAAAGAGAGGATAGTAGTAGTAGAGACTAGAGAGGTACAAGCATACCATGGCTAGGTTGGTGGCTGTGCAGCAGCAAACTCAGCCTTCTTTCTCTCTTCTTCCTTCCTCTCTCTCTGACTTCAATGGCACCAGACTCCACTCTCAAGTTCAGGTATGTCTTGCTGTTTATCTCTTTATTTGCTTAAGATTAGTGCATGTCTAATGTCTTAACAGTTGTTTGCTTTTTCTTGCAGTGTAAGAGAAGGGTATGGCAGACAAAGGGAGCATTACAAGTTTCAGCATCAAGTTCCAAGAACATTCTTATAATGGGAGGCACTAGATTTATTGGTGTGTTCTTGTCTAGACTTCTTGTCAAAGAGGGTCATCAGGTAGTCTTATCCTTGTCTCTTTTTAGTATCTTCTTTCAATTTTTCACGTTTTGGTATCCATCAATTTTCAATGGAAAATAACTGTAGTGGTGCTTCTTGGCAGGTGACCTTGTTTACCAGAGGTAAAGCACCAATTACTCAACAGTTGCCAGGTGAATCAGACCAGGATTATGCTGATTTTTCTTCCAAGGTATTTATTACCCTAATGGGGATGAAAAGACTCTTGCTTGTTATTAGTTTCATCTGTAAGGAAATGAAGGTACTAGTGCTGGACTCAGTAGGTTAAGATTTTAGTTACTGATCATGATTTTCTAGATCTTGCATTTGAAAGGAGACAGGAAGGATTTTGAATTTGTGAAAACCAGTCTTGCTGCAAAAGGCTTTGATGTTGTCTATGACATAAATGGTATGCAATGTCTTATCAGTACATCTTTTCTTTACTTCACAGCAATGAATTCTGACAAAATGTTCTGCTCTTTACTTCTGATACCTATTTATCTTTTCGAAATGTTTTTAGGCCGCGAGGCGGTTGAAGTTGAACCTATACTGGATGCTCTACCAAAGCTAGAACAGTAATCTCTCAACAGTTTTTTGATGATTTTGTTTACAATTCTAGAAGTCATGTGCATGATCATTTCATTGCTAGCTTTTATTGAGCCTTTAATTGGTCCTATGTCACTTGTTTCGAATTTCGGTATGGGTATGGGTTTGATTCTTGGTATTGATAATGAAATTCCCTAAACCTTGATAGCTTCCATGCATCTCATGCAAAACCACATTTGTTATCTTCAACACAATTAGTTGACACAGCCGATCTTTAATATTGCTACATAAGAGAAATTCAACATTTCAGAATTGCATGCTGCATAAGCATCTCAGTTCTTCGGCAGAAATTCAATAGAAAAACTATTGTTTAATTACATGCTCAAAATCTTGTCTTTTCTATTTAAATATCATGCAGGTGAAATTTGATGAATTATAGTTAAGTTATAAGAAATCAGGAAACTTTACAAACTCTGTAGCCTTTCCATAACTGCTGCTGTCTTTGGAAATCTGACGTTATGTTAATTCCCAGGTTCATATACTGCTCTTCAGCTGGAGTTTACCTCAAATCTGATCTTTTACCGCACAGCGAGGTAGGTCTGATAGCAGTACTTATGAAACTCATTGAACAATCGCAAAGAACAGGTTTTCTTTTTCTGAATCTTCTGGTAACATATCTCTTCTAACTAGGTATTGTCTGGTTACAGAAAGATGCAGTTGATCCAAAGAGCAGGCACAAGGGAAAGCTTGAGACAGAGAGCTTACTAGAATCAAGGGGCGTCAACTGGACTTCTATAAGACCAGTCTACATCTATGGGCCCTTAAACTACAACCCTGTTGAAGAGTGGTTCTTTCATCGGTTGAAAGCAGGCCGCCCGATTCCAATTCCCAACTCAGGAATTCAAATGACTCAACTTGGTCATGTAAAGGTAAGAAAATCTTCGATTCCATCATGCATTTCAGTTATTCTGAAAGCCACTTTGGCATGAGTAACATGAAAGCAAGTTTCTGACCTGATGAGTTCAAAATTTCCAGGATTTGGCAAAGGCTTTCATTCAGGTTCTTGGTAATGAAAAGGCCAGCCAGCAAGTATTTAACATATCAGGAGAGAAGTATGTCACCTTTGATGGATTAGCTAAGGCATGTGCGAAGGTAATTCTGGATTATGCACTACTGACTATATACTAGGTAGTTAAAGTTTTGTAGCTCTTTCTGTGGCTTTTTTGCTGAATTAACGTATCTGACTATATCGTTTGATCTTTTTTCTCTCAGGCTGCTGGGTTCCCAGAACCTGAGATTGTTCACTACAACCCTAAAGATTTTGACTTCGGGAAAAAGAAGGCGTTTCCATTCCGTGACCAGGTAATTTCTGACAGAATTTTCGATACCCAAATTAACGTTATTAGCTTAAAACATGGTAACAACTACTTTCTGTCTTGTGTTTAATGCAGCATTTCTTTGCCTCGATTGACAAAGCAAAGCATGTTCTTGGATGGGAACCTGAATTCGACCTCGTGGAAGGTCTTGCAGATTCTTACAACCTTGACTTTGGCAGGGGAACATACAGGAAAGAGGCAGATTTTTTCACCGATGACCTGATTCTAGGCAAGAGCCTTGTTCTTCAGGCCTAGATCATTCATCTTCTTTTCTTCACCTGTTTCCTTTCCTTCTGCTATCTATTTTTCTTCTCCACTCTTCTCTGTATTCTATTTGTTTCAAATTTTCCCACAAGTTCAACAATAACAACAAGAAGTTGAAATATTTGCAATATAAAAATGAGACTCAAACTAGACCAAAGAAAACGAATATGCAAGAAACATAAGTGGATGATCAACTGCAACTGAGACTGCTGTTAAGAAATTTGTAGAAATACTTCAGTACAAGTGGATGATATATCAGCAAGCCTGCACTAATGACATTGCTAATCACATGTTTTTGGAAGTAATTCTGAATACAGTTTAGAAAAGCCTATCACATTTTCAGCATTCATAATCAAGCTAAGATGAGCAGCAGGTCACCATAAAAAGTTTCCAACAAGTGACTCCATGAGCTCTCCTGACAACTATAATCATGGTTAAACAATTCGTACTTACCCAAGTGCAATCTTCCAGCAGTCACTGTCTTAGCAGAACAACAATAACAGAAGTTGATGCTATTTTTTTCCCATTGGAAATGATTTTTCTTGCTAATGTTTCAATTCAGAAATAAGAGTAAGGATCACAAAAAACATTGAAGCTATGATCAATGGAACAAAACAAACATTAGAGTCAATGCAGCAGCCAGGCAAGATCATTTTATTGCATTCATAATATTCAATCAAATTCATACAAAAGAATGTGTAATAGAGTGGTGCTACCTGTTTCAAAACTTACATTCTGAATATAAATTGAACTCTCTGCATCGTCACGGTCTAATTGCTGGATGTGTCAGGAAACTACTTCTTATCCACATATACTGACACTCTCATATCCATTTCTTCTTTCAAATCTCACAAGTTTCTTAAATACTGTATTGTCTTTCAGATTGTTGATATCTAATTCGTTCTCATTATTATTAGTATAACTTCACCTTTCTTTTTAAGAGCTGATGGCTTCAACCACTTTGGTGATGATCCTAAATCTTTACTGATGAGACACCTCCAGGATTCCTGCACTCCATATTCTTCCATTTCATACTCTCCAGTTTGTACTAATCCTTACGATACTCACAAGGCTAATTGGTCAATACTACCCTCCGACCTCCGCCCATTGTTAAATTCAAGAAAGCTGTAGCCGCCTAGTTTTAGTGACCAAATACGCACTCCAAGAAATTGGACCATAAATCATTGCTGCTGTTACGATCTCTTGAGCCTATTACAAATTAATGCTCCTCATGTAATTTCTTCTTTCTTGGAGTTGATGTTCATCAAAAGAAGGAAATTCTACTTGGTTTTATCTCCTACAAAGAATAAGATTATGGACGACTCCTAATTTCTGAAACAAGTAACAAGACATTACTGAGGACAAATATTGGTACGTAATGCAAAAGATTTGATGTCAAATGCCCAATTTTGACACCCCGAAGTGTAATGGTTAAATCTAATCAACTCTGTATTCAACTACTTGATTGGTTCAGGATCTTTCATGGCAGGTAACAAATAATAAGTTCATAATTTATTCATCATAATGTTTTGTACATGCATATACAGGCTTCGACACGAGTAGCGGGATTATCGGTTGCGTTCTCATCAGGATTTGTTAAGCTAGCCTCCCACTTTTGATCCTCCATGTTCAAGACTAGGATTGGAAGAAAATATACACAGCTTTCAAGAGAGCTAAAAACATTTGCGGGAGGGAGAAGAGAATTGAATAGCAGAAAACTACCAAGACAGGAGAGTGACCATTGGTGAGAAAAAGCAACACCATGACAGCTGAAGTAGAAAAAATGGACTTGCCAAGTCACCTTGGAAATGGCCTGTGTTGACATTGCCAAAAGGAAATTGCATCCATTAACAAAGCAAAATTTATCCCGATAATAATATTGAAGATATTCGTCATAGAATTATTAAAAAAAAAGTCTGCAAAAACAACCCAACAATTGAAGCTACAAAAATTAGTTCTTCCTATTCACCTTCAAAATGCATAATGGAGGCAGTGCTCTCTCTATTGCACCAACAGTCACAATTAAGAGTGATTGAACTATCAGCATATGTTGATGTTCTCCACTCCATTCTCTCTTCAAATGCCATAAGAGTCTTGGATGAATTAACTTTAATATTGTAGAAGACTAGTTCCTTTTTCCAAGAATATTCTCCAAGTACAAGCTGCCCTTTCTTTGTGAGTGTCAATGGCTCTATGAACGGGTAGTGCGGCCACAAATTAATGCTGCACATTCGAGTCCAGGACATTGAAGAGATCTGCACTTAGAGTCACTTGGACCTGTATATGAATGTGCACGCCTGAGGGCTTAAATACAAGAGAAGACACCACTTTAAACTAACAAACAAGATTAATGATTTTTTGGCCCTGTCTTGTATATAAAATATCTTACACTTCTTATTCCCGAGGGCTGTGAAAATCCTCGCTCACATGTTAAACTCGATACGGAATTCCTTCAACCCCATATTGTTTCATCTCCATAGCCAATAATGTGGCTGAAAATGATAGCAATATGCACGAAGATCCCCTCTCAAGCAAGCCACACTAAAACAGTGACTTTCCTGCCACTTGGAAGGAGGTTGTGGCACTTCCATGGATTCATCCTTCAAGTCAAAACGTAACATCTTTTTAAGCTCTGAACTAAACCGTGTGTATTAAGTAATTTGAGGAAAATCTAGGATGCACAATGGCCTTGTGTTGGTCATTTAATAGGTCCTCCACGCATTTGGTTTCCCCTCCTCCATATGCTTTTCATTTTGCTGCTACTTTTCAATCTTCATATGGCTGAAGTGGAACACGTGATGAAAGGCCATCACTGGTCGTGACTGGTGAGCGATGCTCGTAGATCCCATAAGGTGCTGACATGGACCACATGCCATGTTAGCGACCATAGAATGTTAACCAATTTTGATCAACACTTTTCGCAAAACTCCCACTGAGCAAAACACCCATTTGTACAGTTCAATGCCTTGAACATGTGTTCAGCTTGAAGACATGAGGTGACATTTAGGGAGGAAGAGACGGAATGGCGGAGATTAAGAAGACAAAAGACACATCTCCATGTATTTAAAGTCCAAAACTTTACTCTTCAACCAAACAGATTTCTATCTCATCTATCCTAAAACACTTATCAAACACAACCACACAACCTTAAACACATTTCTTGACAATCTTCTTAATACTTGCAAAGAACTTGACTGATGCCACTCTCAAAGCAAAGTCTAAAAAACATTTCAAACCGCCAGATAAAGTGAAACTGAATGATAAAAAATGAATTTGTAAATAAACCTACGTGAACCATTCACCTATGTACAGCCACAAATTCTGCAGCAAAAATGTTAGCAACACAAAGAGGTCTCATGAACGTAGTACTCCAAAAAAACAAAACTATACATTAGGATCTACACTCGAGGAAATGAAAACGTTGTAAAGTACATAGATCACATATCAATCATCATCTGATAAACAAACAACCTCGCTTGTTGGGTTTGTCAGCACACTATTTAGCATGCTAAGCTTTGGTTGAGCCAATGGGTTTGAGTCAAAACTCAAATCAGTTGGTGTGGGGGAACTCCAGGACTGAGTTGCATTTGTACTTGTTTGATTATCTATATCCATTAAAGATTCAAGTCCCTGGAGAGATGTCATAGAAGGTGAGATTCCCATGCTTTCACCACTATTTGTTGTCGTCTGAGGACTTGATTGTTGTGCAGTTGCAGGACCTCGTGAAGGAATCTCAGAAGGTGTGGGAGAAGTTGATACTTGTTGACTGTGCATCCCGCGTGCTGAAGGTCTAAAATGGTGCAGGTGTGGGGCAGGAGCTCGAATCTCATTACCGCTTCGGAGATTGCTTGTGGCAGGAGAGTTGGAGCTGATATGTGGTCGTCTGGTTGAGATACTTGAGAAACGTCCTGAGCTATGAACAACCAGTCGTGGTGGGGCAGGAGGGGAAGATGTTGGAGTTGTTTGCAGACTAGCTGCTGGAAGACCAGTTGAATACGAGCCAGTAACAATATAAGGCCGAGCAGTGGGTTCCGATAGCTGAAGCTGCTGCTGCACGATACTAGAGTTTATCTCTGCATGCCACCGACATTTGAACCAAGTTTAGGTTCCAACCAATCAAGACTCAAATGGATTCCTAATTATGTTTTCACGATTCATCTTTGCCTTGATATTAATTCCATATTTTCATTTTAAAGAATATTACCAACCTTGCTGCCTGACAGGGGTGCTAGATGCCTTATTATCCATGCACTTGCTCCTGAATGCCTCGGCCAAAATCTTGTTCAAGAAAACTTTGTTTTGATTGTCAGCCATCTCTTTCTTCTTACGGAGGAATTCAGATTCTATCTCCTGAAGTTTAATATCATGCTTTCTACGAATTTGAGCAACTACCTCCTGTATCTCCTTCTCGCAATCAGATTTCAGCTGCAGCTTCTGCAAAAGAGAAAAGATAAGGAATTCAAATACAACGGCCAAAAACCAAAATCACACAGAATACAACTGGGTAAAAAGGAAACAAACTGTATCTTCATGGATCTTGATTATTTGTTCTGTTTCTCTGCATATTCTATCCAATTCATTCTGCAATGGATCTTGAGACATAGATACAGGCATTCGTACAGCGGGTGCAGTAACAGAACAATTACTAATTATAGAAGTGACAGGTGCAGTCATCATGTTTGAGATACGCGTCCCTGATTCACCAACAGCTATTGAATTAGCAGGCGCCTGTTCTGCAAATGAAGTTGTAGGCTGTGAACCAGCAGAGGAGTCCATGGATGGTAACAATTCTGTGACAGGCGCGTCACTATGAGAATGATCAGAAGCTACAAAAGGTTGGGATGCCAAAGCATCAACTTGTTGGAAAGCAATCTGGTTATTACAAACTTGTGCAACTCTATCTTCCAATCTAGAGGATTCAGTTGGTTGGCCATTATCAGAGGCTACAATGTGCATACTGTCAATCTCTAGCTGATTGTGGCCATCCCCCACTTCACGAACTCCTGATGGATCCACCTCATGCTGCTGGTTAACAACATTGTTTTCAGGCACTCCTAATCGAACCTCTCCAGTTTGCTGGTTGACTGCCACCATATCATCATAGTGAGGCTCTTGATTAAGAATACACACCACTCCATTCCACTGATCAACTTCAATGGCATTATCAGATACCATGCCAGATACTCCATCTTTCTCCATAATTCTGTTAACATCCTCTTCAGCTTCCAGAGAAGCAGTTTCAGGCACTTCCAATAAAACTTCTCTGACATCCATGCATGAAGTGGATCTGGCGTAAGGTTGTCCTTCAGATGGTGAAGGATTTACAGAAGCAGCATTCTCCAGGCCACCAGTGGAAGTGACTATCCCAGTCACCCCCAGTGAAAATTCTCTATCAGGCACCATTAACGTAACTCTATCAGAACCTTTTTCAGATGAAGATTTATGAATGGTGTTCTCAGGACCATCACTAGAGCTGTTAGCCTCAAGTACTCTCAATGTAACCTCTAAATCAGGGATTTGTTCTTCACATGGAAATGAATTCACAGACATAACATCCTCTGAAACACCCCTCACAGTTGCAGTCTGAGGCACTTCCAAGGGAACTTCTCTGTCAAGCATGCTGGATGTGGCCCCATCAGAGCTCGGTTTGGATGCAGCTAATACCCCAGGAAGTGCATCCTCACTCGAACTCACAGTTTCAGGAACTTCCAGTGGAACATCATCTGGCATGCTCCGGGATCGTTCGGGAGTCTGTTCTTTGCAACAAGAATTCCAAGTGACAAAGTTTTCTTGATTATATCCAGACTCATTTGCAGTTGGTTTCTTTATTAATTCAGCATGTGCCCAGGACTTAACTCCTTTAATCCATTGAGCCTTCCTCTCTTGTAACTTGTTCCTTGTAGCCAGTTGCAATTCCAAAAGATTATTAAGACGCATATCCATCTGCCAGTTAAGATCTTCAAACTTTTTTGCATAAACATTATCCAGTACCTTAAGTTTATCTGTTCTCTCCAAAATATTACGGTGTAAACGAATAACAGCTGCCTCTGTTCTGTGCATATGTTCAAGCTCTGCCTTCTCTTCCTCGTACTTCTTTTCAAACTCTTCCATTTCTTCTTGTTGCCTCTGCAATAGCTTCCTCATCTGTTTGTCACATTTCTTTTCAATATCTTTGATACTTTTTGAGTAATCTTTTTGTGCCAATCCTAGATGGGAAACGACCTGATCAATGGAGAATTCCTGGCTAGGTCTCAGGTTTTCAACCTCTATTCTCCCCTTTTGCATGTTTGATGGCTTTGACAGTGATGATCTTCCATTTGACTGGTTCTTGCTGTGATCTTCAGATGAAAACTCTGCAGCTTTTGGAGATGTGGCCACCTTATAAGTCCCTGTATGATGAAGAAATGCTTTCTTCAGACATCGCAACTTTGAATAAACAAAATCTGCCTCATCTTTCTTGCAGCCAAAATTCAGATGCTGTTTTGCAAGTGCAAGTGATTCTTTGTGACCAAGTTTGTGCTTTAGCATGGAAGCTGAAGTCCAACACTGCAATTTGAACATCAAAAAATAAAGCAGGCTGTCAGCAAAAGGTAGCGAACACAGATATAGAAATGCTCAGGCACGTACACATAAATGAATGCAGAAGCACCAGAAAGGTAGGCATGAGGAGAAAACGGCGGCCGGGGGGGGGGGGGGTGTGGTTGAATGGCAGCACCAAATTTCTTAAATCCAATTGGTAGGGGATAAAAAAGAAAATAATTCATTGACACTGTTATATCCTTCCTATGAAACAAATAGAGGATGTAGTAGAATATGAAAAACATTTTTTTTCTCCAAAATAATCAGATATCATAACTTCTAACCTCAATTCAGATGAAAAGTCCACTCTATATATTCCTTCACTGCACTAAAACAACCACCTTATTCACAAAGAGAATAAAAGGTGCATTCAACAAAAAGCATACTAGCATGTTTGGTTAGATTATTTTTTCAAAAAAAAACCTCCCATATGTTACCTCAATATTTCAGGTCATATACTTGTATCTCTAGCAATCCATCCTCTTTTTAGTTATTACGTGCTATTGTTTTAGATCTAAGGTGAAAAACTGACCACAGCAAAGGATACTTGAAACCAGCTTGTCAATTTTTGAAACTCGATCATTGTGAGATTGTTAAAGAGAAAACAGTCACATTGAAAAAACAGGAGTGAACTGAATTGGCAAAGGCAGATAACACAGCCATACATTTAAAGATCTTTCAAATTCAAAACCAACCAAGAAGATATTGAAACTATTGCAAATGGAATGGACATTTGCGAATTCTCCTTAACAGGACAGGCATGTTAAACCATCATAAGGCACAGTTTTATAGTGGTGACTAACTGATTATATTTTAATCAGAGGGTGAAATATTTGCATCACAAGTAAATAAAAAGATCAAAAAGCAGGGAAATATACAAAAAAGAAGGTTCTAACCAAGGATATCAGAAATGCCTGTAATATGCTAGCTGGTTCTCTACTGATATGGTGATTATTCAGCACATATTCCAGAAATCGTTCCACCATGACCTTGACATTTTCCTGAAACAACAGTGAAACATATCAACATAATGACATCTTAGATGAAAGACTGCTGCATAAGCTTGAGATCATTTATGAAAATATTGATGTTTGCTGATCCATGACCCAGAAACCTCCAACAAATTCATAACTGCAGAGTAGCTGAAGAAATGTAAGCAGTTATTAAAGTAAAAGAACCCATCAAATGCAGTAACCATATTATTTCCCTCACTTTTGGCAGAGTGCAGATAAAATCTGGTTAGTTAAGTATTGGCAAGGTATGCAAACTAAAGCCAGAGAGGGTTTCCCTTTATTTTTAAAGTTTTCCTCGTTCCTTCAGAAGTGTTTCTTTGCATTACAAGAGTCAATCAAAAAAAGGAAGCAGTGTTACTTTGTGGCCCATGAAATTTGCCTCTCACAATCGAAGTAAACACTTGAGGAGACAGAGCAAAGATGGCAGATCATCATTATCAGAATGCTTAAAAACAAAAAATAACATACAAATTTTCCTACTTCAATAGAGGACAAGGAAGAAAAATTATGATGCCATTTAGAAAAGAGCAAATAAACAAAAAATAAAAATATTTGATGGTGATGATATTCAATTTCAAGTAGTAATTTAATTAAATCAAAATTCAACAGTGTAACGATGCAATGCTCTCTAGGCTTAGAAATTCATAGTATGTTTATCTTATTAAGACCTCAAACGCTTATTCAATAGTTTGGCAATCGTAGGGAACATTGCAAGGATGATAACTTGCACGCACAAAAAAAGGTAATGTATTTGCAGGATTTTTATTCTTCTTTATTTCTGTCTACAAAAATCAATTCTGAAACCATCAAGAATAGCACTGGATAGGCAGACCGAATATACCATATCAAAGATCATACTGCAGCATTATGAAAATATATTAGAGAAACTAACTTCTTCAGAGAGATGAGATACATACTGGGAGTTGCAAAATTTCACAAAGTTTTGTTATCTCTGGCTTCAGAATGAGATGGAGACTCTTCTCGGAATCATGCAAATTCATTCTTTCATTATACTCAACCTTATTAGCTTTTAGTACTTCTGATGAATTACTATTCGAATGTCTGAAGTTGGAAACATGATTTGTAGCAGTAGTGTTAAGACGGCCAGTTGAACTTGGCAGGAATTGAGACATATCATGCACTGGGGCTCCAGAAGTTCCTGCAGAAATAGAGACAGTTTATGAAAGTAAATTAAGAAAAAATTGAGGAAATCCCACAATGATTGCCACCCGATACTCTGACAAGAGAACCATCTGCATGTACAGGATAAGAAACAAATCAAAACAGTTAATCAACAGTGAAATTAACCATTTACCTATTAGAGCAGCTTTTAGAGAAGGTGAATTAGTGCTATTGTTGGCCACTTTATGGCGCTTCTTTACAACTTCATCACCCTCAACTACAGTATTCTTCTGTATATCGTCAGCATATTGAACCCTTTTTCTGTTCCTCTGAGACAAACCAGAACTATATTTCCACTGTGGCTGTTTTGCCTCAAGCAGTTTTTTCCAAAATATATGAGGCAGCTCTTCATCCAACAATTGAATTTTTCGCTCACCATGCAATGGAAAATTAGTAGTATATATTCCTTGATTTTGTTTAACTTTCAAAATTATTGAGTTACTTGGAGTATTATCTTTTCCCTTCTGAATTATTATGGTTAAGAACTCTTGGATAACATCTTTCAAATGTGATTGCTCAAACAATGTATTTCCACTCGAGGCAGTGTCATTGCCACAATGGAACTCTGATAATTTTTCAAAGAGATACGAAGCCCCCCACATAAGCAGCATGTGACTAGCAACCCGGCTTATACCGTGTAAACTACTCTCGAGTGTCTTATCTTGCCTTGCAATGATTAGAACTTTTTCTTCCACAGTGCAAGAAGAGTATAGACGAAATATATTTATCTGGTCAAACTGTGAATGTAATGTTATTTTTTGCAGGCTCCTTATATCAGTCATCGGGTTCCAATCGCTAGCAAATATGATGACAGTATCCACAGATGAAAGTTTGATGCTGGAACTACAAGCACGGGTTTCTAATAAGAACACAAACCTCCCTTCCTGATGATTATTGAAGAACTTCAAAGCAGATTGCTTCCTTGAAGGGAGTACATGCTCATCAACACGTTCATAAGAACCCTGGCCAAATCTTTGACGCACAAAGTCATCCAATATATCACCAATATTATCCTTTCCAGAACCTCCACTAGACTGCAAATCAAAACCAATGTGTGAGGTGTGAAAAATATGCTCAGAAAAATAGGAGTAAGAAAAAATGTACCAAGGTAAGAACAAACATATGGATAAGTGCAAGGAATAGTAAAACAAATATATGGTCTGTTTGCAAAGGTCATCAAGATGACAAATCAGACAGAATCTTTTTAAAGTATCATAATGATCATAAGCAATGATGTAGAAAGCATTCTTGATATAAAAAAAACGTGAGCAACAATTTCATATTAAATATGAAGTATCTTCACAAATGCATATGATCAAATTGAGAGTGAAAGCAGAGAAAATGGACCCCTCTAACATGACTTTTTTGGTTAAAGTTAAACTATGCTCGAGAGTTTGAGATAGGAATCAGTGAAAAAGGGTCTATACAGAAGACTCGGTGTAAATATTAGAGTTGCATCCTCGTTCTTTATGTCAAGGATTTTAATGCTTACCTCATATTGGAAGGGCACAATAATGTCCACTCCAGCTAAGTTATTCTGATGTTATAAGGGGAGACGGAAAACTATTTTGCTGTTTGAAAAAGCTAAACAGTGTTTTAGGGCAGCTCATATGCATTATAATATACCTATTGGCCTGTACCCTCTGGTGTTGTTTAATGGCTTTCATTAATCTAATAACAATTAATATTTAAATTCAACATTAAGAATCTCCAATCAGAAGAGGCATCAACAAATAAAAATCCCCCACGCCCCCCTCCAGGAAAAAAAAAACAAAAGAAATATAGCAAAAAGCAAATCCAATACTCTAGTCAACAAGGCTAATGCATCAGAATCCAAAAACCTTAACTTCATCACTTCGAGCTTTAACTATGACCCAAATCATACTCCTCTACACATATATAATCTCCAAAACCACACATAATTCAGTCAGTTAGCCACTAATTATCTTTGCTACTCAATCTAAAAGGTTAACACACCATTGAAAACTTCACATTAGACACGGTTGACAAGTTTGCAATAAACATGCTACATTAACATTCATGAGAATAGATGATATTTATTGATAATACTAAAAAAAAAAAAAGGAAAATGAAACTTCATTCAACATAAATTTGAAAATATTTTTCATAAAGCTTCTGATGAATTAATTCTAAAAATAAATAAATAAAAATTTCAACAAATCAGATGAAGATTACATGACCCATGACTAATAAAAGGATTGGCAAGAATATTGATCTGAAAACAGCTATCACAAAAAAAATATTATTAAATATCTTAAACCCAGGAGTACACATACACCAATCTAACAGAATACAACAACGTAAAAACGCTGAGAAATTTATTACCATAAATCTTCAAATAAACAGTAGGATCTTAATATCAGAAGGAAAATTTGAAGAATGAAGCTTCATCTTGTTGAAAACACTTCAGAAAAATAAATGGAAACGTGAAGAATGGTTAAAGAAGGTTGTTGGCGGAAAAAAATGGCCAAAACCTAGGTTTTTATAGCATAACAGCTGTTTCCATTATGCAACAAGTCATAGCAGTTGTAATGGAGTGGAATGAAAAATAAAAGGAGTTGAAAAGCCGGTTGTGAAACAGTAACAGTTTGCCTGAATCAGATTCAGATATGTAAACTATCCTGTTTTAATTCCATGATTGATTATCCATTTCAAAGGACCAGTTGTTCAAGTAATTTCTATAAAGCAAATCAACATAATTATTAGCTTACTTTTCCTCAGAAGATTGCAGAACATAGTGCAAAAACTACTGGCCTGTTTCTTGGATGAAAGTCAATGTAAGAACTTTGTCTATTACTCCAATACTAATAGGACTACGGTGCTGAACCGATGGACATAAATATTCAAAACAATCGTCATATAGTAGCTAACAATACTTTCAAATGCACGTAATCAAGACTTTGAAACAAAAAGCATCACATGCAGAAGAGCTTTTTAAAAACAAAAATGATATCAGTAGATGGTAAACCGTGTACCTGAAAAAGGACCAGCACTCTTAATCCTCTCTCTTTTAAGCTGAAAAGCATCTCACCCAGGAGTTGCAGCTTGCCACTTGCTTTTATTCCAATATCTAAAATGTCAGCTTCTTTTCTGTCTTTCGTTAATGAAATTTGTAGTGATGGATTCATGATGTAGGGATGATCGCAACACTGTCCACAATCACTATGCATGCATTAATTGCTATTGTAAATGCACAGGTACAATCTAGTTTCTATCTATCTCATTGGCAATTGTAAATAAATCATAATTGTAGCAGATACAAAAATCATGTAAACCAAATCAATGGGTGACATCTCCATGATTGAAGAAACTGTTGAGAATTTTAATCCCATAGTTAACCAAAACTATGATCAATAAATCATGGTTTTCTGATAATTCTAAAACAAGAAATTGGCTATCCCAGATTATTAATAACTGAAAACAGAAATAAAAAGAGAATTTCTAAAGCTTGTGTAATCATGTGCAGGGGTTTAAGAGTTTCCAGAGTCAAAAAATACCCAATGATATAGATTAATTTTATAGGTGAATTAGCCCAACCTTGCGACAAGAGATAAGAATATCGCGGAGGGCACCAACAGGATCATTCCTTGAGGACGAGCAAAGTGATAAAGATTTTGAAAGTAAAGTGGCACAATACTGCTCAAGCTGCATGGGGGATAATTGTACAGGAACCCAATATTCTTTAAACCTTGAGGGGTCTGGTCTGGGACCGTTTGCAATGTATTTTGACAACTGGTCCTTCAAATTGCCAGTCTTAGGGCTTAAATTAGTTACCAAGTCTTCACTGCCATTTAGATCACTCTGATGAACAAGCAGAGACAGCAGGTGCTCAGTGATGCCATCCTACAAATCCAGTACATTGAATAAGGCACCTATAAAAGGGCTGTGGAGGCCAAGAATAAGGCACCCGATGGACAAAAAGAAACACATGTGCACACACCTTAAGCTGACCATTTACAAGGAGAAGCCGCATAGCAGTCCTTAGCATCTTAATTTGTTTAAAATGTGAAAATATTCTAGAGCTCTGGCACTCATCCACTATTACAGCTTCCCATTTCATTGATTCAAGCACATTTAGATCCTGCAGAACAATATAGAGGTCGATGATAAATGCCATAGCAAATCAACCAATAAGAGTCTCCATAATTGGCAATAAATTTTTTTATTAGCTAGTACAGTAGCATAGACCTCTCTTTCTTTCTCTTCTCTTTTCTTTTTCTATCACAATAAATTGCATGAAAATCATCATGCATGTCACACTACAGAAGCAGCATGAACAGCCTCCCAGCATGATCAGTAGGGTATATTATCCCAAGGAGAACTTAATAAGCAATCAAATTAACATGAGAACTGATCTCTCAAATAATCATGAATGCTGACCTCAATAATAACTTCTGGTGATGTTACAAGTATTTGAAACATAATGCAACCGCCTTCACTGTAAAACTCCAACTTCCTAATACTTTTCCGTATGTCTTTGTTTCCATGATAAACCACAGCATATAGAGATGGTGCCAGACGAAATAACTCTTCTTCCCATGAATGAAGTGAAGCAGAAGTTGTGATGATGAGAAAAGGCCAAGAGGCATTGGATGACAATGACAAAATAAAAGAAATCACCTTTGTGATTTGTTCCTGCAATAAACTCATCATAACTATCCACATGCAATTAAGATAATCACAAAAACTAATGATCATCTGAACCTTGTCAACAATCTTTCTCAACTACCGTGGTAGAGTGTCGAACCACTATAGCATGATAAATTGAATGTTTCCAAGAGGAGGGGGTAGGTGTAAATCATAAAAAAGAAACATGCACAGTAGGTTTTATATAAGAACATAAATAGTATAGACAAAAATATCATTTGATTGCATTTCAAAATGACCTAAATCTGATCTTTTAACTAACAGACCATCATTTGACCATCCTCAAGCTTGCATCATCTATTTGCTAGTCTTTTTCAGAAATTAAGTATTAGATTCACCGACAAGCCTGGATCAAAGAATAACTTATCACATACCTGATCATCGATAAGAACAGCATTCTCTCCCTTGAGCCAGTAGTCACGAAGATAGTTGACAAAGTCCAGATGGTTATAATCAAATTCAGGTGAACCTCCAGCTGACAACTGCAACAATTTAACCAATCAACGCTTTTTCATCGTGAGTTTCTGCAGGTAATTAACCGCAAACCAACAGGCCAGGATTTATATGACATAGAAGAAAGCTAACATGTGCCACAATCTAAAACTGGGAACGAAACAAAAACTAACCACATTAATGAATGCATACAAGTGCATAAAATCACAAGAAGCAAGATCAATAAGATATCTCTTTTGGTTTTTTCCCTCACAAGACTAAGGATATTCTCCATAACATCGACATCACTTACCTTTAATTAGCAGGAAAAGATTCTATTATTGTTTGTATTTCATATGAAGACTCGTTTTGCATGAATTTACCCTGCAGGCAAAGTGGTTGACTAGTAACAATCTTTTGAAGGAACATGCCACAATAGTCATAATTTTACAATTGCCACCTTTTTTTATAGTTTTGCATTTCAAGTGTGGAATCTGCCAATAAAAACTTTAAAGCTTTTATCCAGATAAATATGCATCTATAGTTATGAATACTGCATGAGTTTGAAAAAAAAGACTTCATAAAATAAAATATATGAGTTCTCATATTCAACCATGCACACCTTATCTATTATAGATAAATACTCAGCTCCTTTTGCCTTAACAAGACGATTTTCATAATCTCTTATGAGGCTCTGAGCTTCAGGTGAATTCATGAAAGGAGCAATCTCCAACTCCCAGGTTGCATGCTCATAATCCAGGCCACGCCATTTAACAAGCCACTCAAATTGGCATGCTAGAATATTGCTAGCATGGTGACTGAAATTATCTACGTGCTGGTTGGGAAACATTACTGATCGCTTTTGAAGCATGTGATGTGGCACAATCCATTCTTGCTTCCACTTTCTGACCTGAACATTAAACTTCTCATAAGAGGAAATACTGGCATGCATAAAGGAAATGAAATGATTGCTACTTTGTGTCCATTCATCATAAAATTAATGATCCAACATAGACACAAAAATACAAGCACAACAATTAATATCAGAACCTGGTTTTTTTTGTTGAATTTTGCTAGAAGTGAAGGAGCTTCAAGGATCAATTGATTCTCCGGCAACCAGCGATTATGAACATGAGCAAGACCTTTGTATTTAACATAAAATTGCTTCTGCCTTTGCACTCCTAACATAAATATCATCATACAAGAAATTCATACCATGAGTTGCACAATCTTCTCAAAGCTACTATCAAAAATGCTCAGAAAGCCAACAACTTTAGAAAATAATTTGCAATGGAGAATGAATACCACAATTGCAGGAAATTTATAAACTTATTCAAATGGTTCAAAATAAAACTGAAAAGTTATAATAACATTTCACATACCATTGTCATCTGCCACCTCCACTTCACTGGCATCCCAGATTGACTCTATTCCCTTTGAAACTGAATGCATACCAAACTCGATCTTCTTCCTAACACATGCAAGACAGTGCCAAACTCCAAGGGGAACATCCCCTAAAGGAGGATCTAGACAAGAAAGATGGTAGCTTCTTTTACAACCTTGTCCGTCACAACACCTGAAATTGGACATGGCAAAACAATATAACAAAATTCATCCTATAAACACTGAGCTTCAAAGTAAAAAAACATGTAAACTTATGTTCACGAGCAATGGAGGCTGCAAGTTTGATAAACAGTTGAGATACCTGACCTAGCCCTAGGCAACCTAATAGTAAAATGGAATTATAGAAAAACATGAAGCTCAGTAGATAAAAATATTTTGAGATGTTACCTAGGACTCCAATGCCTAAATCAATTGTTTAGGACCTCCAGGAACTGTTACTGGAAAAATATCTAATATGAATAGCAGCTTCCTCCATACAGAATAAACGATAGCATAAACTAGGTTGGTTTAAAAGAGGTTTCAGATTAAAAATTGGGCGTGCTGAGAAAAGGGAGAAAACAAAGATGCAACAACTAAAGCAAAACTTTGGGTTGGTATGCAAACAGCAAAAAGAATTAGGAGTCTACACTGACACCGCCAAAGAGAAAGAAGTTACTGAATTATGTTATTTTGATTCTAAATTCTGTATATTCTAGAGTTTAGTGGAAACCTAATCTTTTCAAGAATTTGTCCAAGGAAACTTAACACTATCTGAGAATCTTCAATTAAGGGGCAGAATCAGGGTTTCATCAAAGAGAGAGCCAAAATAAAAGAACACAACTAGGATGAGTTTCAAAATGAGTAAACTTAGAAGCACAAAGGTGAAAATATGATCTTTTCTTTTTCCTTTTTTCTCTTCTTTTTTTTTTTCGGGGGAGGGGCAGGGGGATACTTAATTATTATGAAAAACTGAAACATTCAAGGGTTAAATTTAGCACAAGGCAACAGAGACCAGTCACATGGTGATATAGAGCAAGAAGGAGTTCAAGGGTGAGGTCTAACTGTTACGCACAAGAGCTTTCCACCAAGCTTGCAGATGACACATGTATTTGGGTCGCCATCGAGCTGAGAATATAGAGAAGACTTTCTAAGATGCAAGTCCATGATGCATGGTTCTGCAGGTCCTGCAGTGACATTGGCTTCAATTCCCCCTCTATCCTAATTCAACACATCAAAATGATTACAATATAGATAAGGGGAAATGTTGAGTCATGGGATAAAATAAATAATTATTCACAACTTTTCATGAATTGCCTACTTGCATGGGATGCATGAAAAATCACAAATAAGATAAGAAATCAAATGATCTTAGAGAAACAGCTGGATCTGAAGAGAGAGAGGGGGGGGCAACAGTCTTCACAAAAGACAATAATAAATCATGAAGAGAAACAGTAAGAAAATTAAGCCACAGCTCATCAATTACCAGCACAGATCATGAATCTTTTTTATCAAATTAATTATGTAATCCTCTAAACCTTGAATTCAAAACTATTAGCAGTAAAGGCCGGAAAGAAAGGGTAATGCAGTACACATGACGTGCAGATGAGAGTGAAAAAGGAAACTGAGCATGAAAGGAAGTGGACGACACTTTTTGGACTGTAAAATGGAATGCAGATTCCAACAAATACCAGAAAATCATCACTGAGATATAAAACCAAACAAAAAAAAGGCTCCAAGGTCAATACTCAACTCCAAATTAATATTGCACTTCTACTACTTATCCACTATTTCACTCCCGTGCTTAGCAAGCCTTTTTGCCCTTACCAGCCAATTTGTCATGGCATCATTTAAACATAGCATAATACAGTAGACCCCACCAGGTAAAGAGGCAATTATTTTTTAGCAGGGACTCAAATGCCAACACAGAAATAAGTTGTTAGACAGGGATGGAATTACTTCTACAGTAGAGGCCTGGGAGCCTTGGCACCCCTCAAACTTTAAGAAAGTTTAAGTTTATTACTAAAATTTTGAATTCTTTTAATTAAACCCTCACAGTTAAGGCTTATTTCTTAGAAAATATCTGCTTTGCACCCATACTTCGCCAAACTTTATATTTTAATTTGAATTTTTTTAATTATATCCTTGAAATTAAAGCATATTTCTTAGAAGATATGTATTTTGCACCCAAGAAAATTAATTATACCCTTTATCTTCCTTGGTAGTCCATCATCAAAATAATCAACACTCCAAGCAATAAAAACAAGTTAATGAATTTGTGCAAGTCAAACCTTTGCCTTTTGGAAGATGTAGCGCACTTCGCCACGGAATCAGTTCTGCCGTTCTCATATGGAGCTGCATCGGCAACTTTATTTGAAACCATTGTTGTAGCATCAGAATTCAAGTCCTCAATGCTTCTTTTTCGTTTAAAAGGCATCTCCTTGTAACCACTCTCCACCTCAGTATCAACCCTGGGTGTCCTATTAACTGTCAAATCTACCAACTCTGCTGGCAATTGTTCTTGTTCCATTTGAGCAACATCATTCACCGGCTCAGATAAAGTTCTTTGAGCTGACAGCAGCACACTATCATCACTCTTCAGATCTTCCCTGCTGTCCCCTTCTTTAAATTGATGGTCTTTTTCTAAGAATGTGAGCTTCTGGCTTTTAAGTGGAGATTTTGGTCCACCATTATTTTCCAACACCTCTTTTACAGGTTCACTTGCAATGGAATTTCCTTCCAAATTTTTTTCAGAATCTCTCAAAACACACCTATCTATCAATTCTTCCACCTTCCTTTGACTGCATTCACTGCCCCCATTAACATTCTCGGAAGCACCATCTCTGCAATCATTGCCATCAGCATTCTTGTTCTTCATCTCCTCACAACGACCTACCAAGTCAAGCAGAAAAGTATAAGAATGATCACGTCCTGCAATGCTGCAGATTTTGCAATACATTTACTAGTCATGAAGAAAGATTCGAAACAATTAACAGACGGATATTAAGAAAGAATAAAGAAAAATTACTTGGCTACCTTCCAGATTAGCTTTCTTTTGTTGTCGTTTGAACAATGCCTTGTAAGCACGAGCATCCATTCTCTTGGTTTCAACCAGGACAGCTTTGATCACATGTTTCTTATCATTTCCAACATCTTTAGTTTCAAGCTGTTTCACACTCTTCTCTTTCTTCTGCTTTTTCTTCATAACTGAAGAGCTTGATTTTTTGCCAGACTTCTTTGAACCAGAAGAACTAGATGAAGATTGATTCTTACCCCTCTCAGACCTTCTCAGAGGACTCGACAAGCTTTGCTTCTCAACTAATCTCTCAGATTTCCTCGTAGCTGGAGGAGCCGTAGGGGTCTGCTTCTCAAGACGTTCAGACTTCCGAGTGCTTGAAGGGCTTGGAGTCACATTTTTCTTTGATGATGCTTCTCTCACCGACCTTCTTAGACCAGACTTATCAGTTGATGACCTGCTAGCGATGTTTCTCCCTTTTACACCATTGTTTTTGCTTTCCTCAGCCTTAGCTTTGCGACTAGCTTTAGTATCATTTCCCATACTGTAAGCTGTAAACTACAAAACATGACATAAGATCCCACTGAATCAATCAGGCGAGGCTTATCGATGATGTTTTATGAGTAATCGAGCAAACAACAGTCAAGCAACCCTACATGGCTAATAAATCCCCCTCTTTTCTAGGTATATCCAACCCTGCCAAGAATATACTAGAAATTCAAGCAATCTTACAACAGGCAGCACACCTCTTAACCACAATATCTCGTTTCACTCCAATAGAGTGGAACCTTTTACGATGCCTCACTCATCCCTTGCAACAGTACGAGAAAAATACAAAAAAACAAAAGAAAACTCTCCCAAATTCTTAGAATTTCCAAACAGGATACTTTCATAAAGAAAAAATAAAAATCAAGGGCTCACAAGATATAAACAATGTACATTTAGGGCTGCATCAGTATACAGTACAGTTACATTCATGATCATTAGACCACAAAACCCTAATAGAATAATCAAAAGCAAAGACACCGAGATTATCCTAAACAAAACCCTAATTCATTGAAAATTTTAATTTTTTTCAGGTTTAGATCAAGAACCCTGAGAGAAGAAGAAGGGATTAACGCAATAAGACTTCTGATTTACCGGAATGAGAATCGTCGCCGGGGTTAATTTTCCGGTTTCATGTGATTTCCAGAATCTTCAATTACCAAGCGGAAATATAAATTAAAATAACCAGTTACTCCACTATTTAGATAGAAAGAACCAACTCTATTTTAGTCCTCAGACTTTTGCTTCCAGTCAAATCGACCCTGTAGCATTGTTATTAAACCTTGTC
>Ga0325411_1000776_pt1 | contig 34265 bp, 15 predicted proteins | sample PopdelMetagenome_13_FD_206181 | JGI IMG/M metagenome (GOLD analysis project Ga0325411, IMG submission 206181) | Populus deltoides microbial communities from Bellville, Georgia, United States - Xylem-PdIQD-R4 | ecosystem: Host-associated > Plants > Phyllosphere > Stem > Wood/Secondary xylem...
AACCTCTCTGTTCCTAATACTTAGTTTTAGCTTGTGATTAGAGAAAGTAATTTAGTTATTTATTCTATATATTTATCTCTTGCGAATAACCCTTAATATATATTATAAACCTTTCGTAAAGTTATATGTAGCTTGCGATGAGAGTAAATAGTTTATTTTAGGCAATATTTCAGGAAGTACATTTTCAAGTTGTAGTGTCACACAATCTCTAAATAAAACAAAAAAAAAATGGCCAAAAAATAATCTAAGGATTTTATTTTACCTGACCCGGCCAAATACTCATGTCAAACTATAACCAAGTTAACCCAAGATAAAATATGAGTAAAACATTCATTGATTTTATTTATTTATTTTTTTATCAAAACGAGATTGCTTTGAATTTTTTTTTAATTTGGGCTTCCAACCCATGACCTGGGCTTTATCCCGACTCGACCCCAATGCAACTATATTATTTATTAGTTTTATCCATATTGACCTATAATTTTGCCTATGTTTTATACATAAAATGCCTTGATATTCTTTGTTTTAAATTATGAAGGTATTTTTGGATGTAAGATTAGAAAAGGAATAATTTTGAGAAAAGATTCAGATCATGTTCCAACATGTGTCAAATATTGGCAGATTTGACATTCGATCAATGTTTTACGCAGAACTTAAATTGTAGAGGTTGAAATGAAATAATTCTAGTGGCATTAGAAAGCTAATATCTATATCTTTCTATACATATATGGTAAGAGAAAAGAAGAAGAAAGAGCATGAAAATCGCAGCCTTCAAAGACAAGTCTTGTATTCTGCTATTTTTTACCTTCGGTCATTTCGACTTGAACATCTTGAGTTAGAGAAGTTTATTTGATACAAACTTAATTTTTTTTTGGATTCTTGACTCAAAGACATATCAACATACCAAATTGTAGCAGAAAAAAGCTCATATGAGAGAGATGATGTTTCTAAAATAACCCATAAATTCTGCTAACAGACAAATTTTATGAAGAAACAAGTCCAACTTACTTACCAAACATCCAAAATGATATGACAATTTTTTATTCATATGAAAGAGGTCTTTATTTGATCAAATAAACTTCACTAAGTTTAAAGTCAAAACTTAAAGATTTTATGCAAACTTATTATTTTTTCTTTACAGGAAAGTAGTTATTGTACTATTTAAATATAAATTATCTATTTTGAAAAGGACTCCTACTTTTTTTTAGGATACAAACGAACTAGTAGGGGTGTGGGGAAAAGGGTTTTTCTATCAAATAAAAAGGAAAGCAAGAAAGAAAAAAAGAGTGGCAACCAGAAAGAAGAAATAAATTAACTCTAACCTTTTTTCCTACACAAGAAATTATCTTTTCATCTTTTCTCTTTCTTAGTTTTTCAATAGTCATGCAAAGCTAAGTTATATTTTTGGTTGAAAGGATACAAAAGACTTTGAATTTTAGAAATTGTGAGATGTATTTTATTTTTTCTTTTCAGTTTTGTTGCTATTCAATTTTCAACCCTATCTTGAAGTATTTTTTAGGGGAAAGAAAAAAAAAAGGCAAAAAACAATGAAAACCCAAAAAATATGTTCTTGATATATTTGTATTATTTTTAACATTTTCAGCGTTAATTATATCAAAAGGATTTGAATTTCAAATGTTTTTTCAATGTGTTGAGCTTTTAATCATTTTCAAAATAATTAATTTTACTCATTGAGTTGACATTAATATTGTTTATTTTTTTTTTAAAAGATCAAAATACAGATGTTAGGCCAAACCATCAGAGAAAAAAGATAAAATTTTTCACGGTGGGAGGGAACCGTAAAAAAAAACCTTACCCTATTTTTCTTTTGGCAATTGTGCCGGCACCCCCTCCCTTTGCCACACCCAGAGCCCCTGCAGTTTTGCTAACCTTCCCTCAGTTAATATATTAAAATTCAACTTCTAGAATTTAGCCTCCAGCTCTAGAAAACTGGATCAACGCCTTATTGGCATCAAGATCAATTATTGCTATTCATTATTACACGCAAGATTTTTGGAACAATTGAAATTCATGGCCATGTCATATGCTAATTCCGAGTAAGAAAAGTACTAAATATAAGTACTCTTAACTTTAATGTGCTGCCCAATCATTTAAAGCTTTGGCTTAATTGCGACAAAAGAGATATATTCTCACTTTTTGTCTCTCTCTTTCGATAGCCCCCGGCACTATTAATTTAATTTTTGGGTAGTAATGCATGGGGTGTGAAGAAAATTCAAATTTTGTTTGATTCTAGCATAGTGTGTTTAATTTTGTTTGATGGTAAACAACTATGTGGTAATTTATGCTCAATTTCTTACACTTTTCTTGTAGTCTTAGCTTGAGACAAGAGAAAGTAATTTATTCTTGTTTTTTTCCCTGTTCAAGAATAAGCTTTGATTTAAGTTGTAAGTGTTTATATTCCTGACGTGCAAATCTGTCTATAACAGCTAGCTTATCGAAGCTTTGACTTGCGATGAAAGTAAAATATTTATTCCATTTTTTCTTACAAATAGCAACCTATGATTTATTTGCTAAAATATACATATGCATACAAGTTCCCATTGTTACACCATCACTTTGAATAAACACACAATTTGGTGGCTGGGAAATTGAAGCATTGCTCTTCAGGTTTGTTAATGAGATATGAGTTAATGTGTTTACCTTCCATTTCTTTTAATTAATCCTGATAATTTTATTTGTTCAGCATAATTAAGGGAGCTCAGACAGGAAATTTGTGATTTATTCTTTTTTAAAATTTATGCATTGCTTGAATTATAAACACGTCTACGTAAATTATTATGTAATTACTAGCATTTTCCTTGATGTTTCTTTAGTTCAACATCATTTAAGCTCGTTAGAAGTTAATGTGCTAAAAATGTTATTATTTTTTTATTTTGGTCCAACTGAAGGAAATATTAATCAAACATGGGCATTCATTCAAAATGTGTCTGAAAGTGTTCAAAAAATAGATTTCCTTTCCTATCATAACCTAAATTAATTTGATTCCCTTAAAGACAATAGGATGGCACTATCACTTGACATAATTTGCTACTAAAATTATAATATTAATTAGTAAATTGCTTTTATGAATAATTATTTAATCAAATATTTTAATGATAATTAAAAATATATTTTTTCGAAGGGAAACACTGATTCCACATAGGATTTTCCTGAATCCTAGGTAACTATAGTACTATGCATCCCTTTTCATTTATCACTAATGCGCTTCCCATAGCTTTATTGTTGACAAAATATGATAATGTTTGGTTCTATGAGTTTTTTAGTTTTTATTTTACATGAATTTATTTAATGTCAAGGATCATAAATAATTTGAACCTAACAATCTAACTCCTAGACTTTGAGCCATAATTAATATGTAATCAAAATATATACCTATCAATATTAAAATTAATAGCCATCCAACATTTTTTACTCACTATTGATCTAATATTACACGTGGCATACACTATTACTGTTTCTTTATACATTCTTAGATTAAAAACTTTAGAAGATTGATTGATGTAAGTTCGTGAGAAAAATAAATAAATATATTGAAAGAAGTTAATTAGCTCTTTAATTGTAATAATTATATATGGCATAAGTTTTTATATAATTTTGTGTACATTATTTTGACTTTAGTTTATTGAAAACTCGTGATTGTTTCGTTCACTAAAATCAAAATCTAAACTTCAAATAATTATTTTAAGATCATAATATGTTTTAAAATAATTAAAGTTTTTTTATATAAAAATATATAAGAAAGTTATAATTATGTTTTATATTTGAAGTTTTGATCTAAAATAAATTTTATTAATGGCATATTAAACTATGCAATTAACTCCTTGACTTATAAATAAAACTTCAATTATTATTATTATTATTATTATTATTATTATTATTATTATTATAAACTTCAATCACATTTTATATATATATATTCTCTATGATTATCCAAAAAACAATCACATTTTTTTATGAAGATTCTGGGATTTTTTTTTTAACACAAGGTTATACATCATTATTAAACCAATACAATTCAAGAATGAAAAATGTCATTTAAGTATATTCATTATTATTATATGAAAATTTTAATGTTTCTTTTAAAGAATATATTCAGATTTGTTTTGATTTGTTTTATTCAATAATTTAATTTTTAGTAGGAAGTAAAGAGAAAACATTTATATCTTTCACAATTTAACTAAATATTTTTGGAAAACTTTAATGTATTTGGAAGAGGAAAAAAATACATACCAAAAACAAAATCCCTAATTTTCCTATAAATGGAACTAAATATTAAAGTCTAGGTTTATAAGGAAAAAACTGAAGCACGTATGATATTTGTGAAATTGATGTGTAAAGACATTTTTTTTTTCTCTAATACTGATAGGATAAATATTAATATCCCTGTTTATAAAGAGAAAAAGAATAAAAAAAGGGGTGGCTTATTCGTAAAATTGGTGTAAAAAGATTTTTTTTAATTCCCCTATAAATCCTGATAGGACATACCCTCATTTTTAGACATAAAAGTGTTTTAGAATTCCCATTTTGTAAGAACCAATAAGAGAATAATTAATTTATCATTATTTCATTTTTCATAATTTAATATAATATAATAGCAAACAGTCAAAAAATATTTTTCATAATTGAATATAATACGGGTCAGTCAAAATGATTTTAATGATGGACATAATGAGAATACATTTGAACACTCAAAAACTTATTCTATATATATATATATAAGGACCTTTTTTATTTTAATAAATTTATATTTGTTAAACATGTATGATTTTCTAGTTTCCCCTAGAAATGTTTTTTAAGATTAATTAAAAGAACAAAGATGGAAATTATTAGAAAACTATTTGGTGAAAGTAATTTAAACCCGACCAGATCTCTGATTAAGAAAAAGTAACTCCAATGTAATTTATTATTTCAAACTATTTTTTGGCTTATTTCAAAACAAAATACTAGGCTTGGCTTCTTAAATGAATTACTTAATTTAAAATTGTTTTTTTTTTTGTTATATTTTACAAGTCGTGGGATATCTCCATTGCTTGAAACTGACATTTTTTATTAGTGTTCTTTAATTAAGTTAATTTTGGCTAATTTCAAAACAAAATACTAGGTTAATTTATTTTTTAATTTTGTATTTAGTTATCTTTAATTAAGTTAATTTTGTTTGTTTGGAACTATGCTGATTTTGTGCGGATTTATTTTGTAAATTTTTTGTTGTTATGCCCTAGTCATCAACGATGGATACGCTTCGAATATTGATGTTACTCAGTCTCTTTCTTCAAACTATCCTCGCCATTTGTGGTCGTCGGCGGAAGTGCTTTACTGGATTCTGGCTTCGTTCTGTTGTTTGGTTAGCATACTTGTCAGCAGACTTGGTGGCAACTTTATCATTGGGTATCCTAGTTCGCAGCCAAACCAACTCTGCAAATCCTAACATGATTCCTGTATTTTGGGCTCCAATCCTTCTTCTTCATCTTGGTGGCCCGGAAACTATTACGGCTTATTCATTGGCGGACAATGAATTATGGCTAAGGCGCCTTGTTGAGCTAGTAATCCAAGCTGGTGTGGCTTCTTATGTCCTGTTCAAGTTATGGAGCAAGGATACAATCATATTTGTAGCCATTCCCATCTTTGTTTCAGGAATTATTAAGTATGGGGAGAGGATTTGGGCTTTGAGGTTAGAAACCTTAGAGGATTTTAGCATCAGAAGAGAATATATATCATCCAGCAGCAGAAGTGCATATGAGGTCAGAATTGTTCGTGAAGCTCGTCTTTTGTTCAAAGCGTTCCAGAAGCTGTCCACAAATTTTCTTGTCTTTGATTTTGATCAAACCAAGACCTATGAATTGGTTTCTAAGAAAAATGCGGAAGAAGCCTTCCAGTTGATAGAAATAGAGCTGGGATTCCTGTATGATCGGATTTATTCTAAGGTAACAGAGATTTCTTGGCTACGCGTCATTCTCCACTCTATCACTTGCTTATCCTCTATTTCTGCATTAGTCTTCTTCTCAATAATGACAACGAGAAAGAACGTCTATTCAAAAAAGGATACGGTGATATCTTACTTGTTGCTGGTTGGAGCTGTCTTGCTTGACTGTTATTCTATCACTGTGCTTCTGTTGTCTGACTGGGCTGTGATTTGGTTTACTAGTAATAAAGTAGTAGGCGATTTTCTGTATCGAATCAATTGTCTTTCTCCGTTACTATCATTTTGTAGGGAGCGGAAAAGATGGTTAAAATCTATGGGACAACACAACTTAACAAGTGCTCAATCAAACAAGCCATTGAACGAGCTCCGTAAGCAGTACTTCGCAGGGAAATGGAACATTCATAGCCGGGTGGATGTGGACGAGGTTTTAAAAGAATTGATCTTTCAACAAGTCATGGGTAAACGTTCAAGGTACGAACGTTTAAGGTACGATCCCGATACCAGTGATTTCCTTAAGCTATTGGAAGAGAGAGGTTACAATGCGCTTCTAAGCAATTGTTGTTTACATAAACTGGGATGGAGCGTGACTGATGTAGAATTCACTCAAAGCCTCCTCATTTGGCACGTTGCTACTCGTGTTTGTTACATTGACGATTCTCGGAATAATGGTTTTGCCAAGGAACGAAATTGCGTATTGAGCAGCAGATCATTATCCAATTACATGCTGTATCTCCTGGTTTATCGTCCAGCTATGTTAGCGATAGAGCTCAGCGGAACAGGGTATGCAGAAACTACCGCTCATTTGGGTCGTCTCCTTCGCAGGAATACCTTAGATGAATTGGATGCATTTTTCAATGAATTGCTTCCAGATCCGCCTGCCATGTTAAATAAAATTAAACTTACAGAGGAAGGAGGAATGTCAGCCCTGCTAGATGGTTGCGTGCTTGCTATGTCATTGCAGGCACTGGATGGTTGTCCAAATGAAAAGAAATGGGAAATGATAAGTGAAGTGTGGGTGGAAATGCTGATGTATGCTGCAAGTCATTGTGGATGGAAGCAGCATGCTGATGCACTTGCTCGAGGTGGGGAGCTACTCACTCATGTCTGTCTTCTCATGTCACATCTAGGTTTAAGTAAGCAATGTCCACCTGCACTAAGTGACCAAGTAGATGCGCGGCCTGAAAGGCTTCGTGATCTGTCTGGACGTCATTGGGTCTGTGAGATTCCTCTTGCTTAGCTAGTTTAGCCCTCTTGGGGTTTAGCTTTATTTTGTTGTTTTGATGTGTTGTAACTTTTCCTCATTTCCGCTGCTTGGTCATTAATAACATTGCTTGTTCTTTGTCTTTTAGACCTTCCGTTGTCTTATTTTCTTGGCATCTTTTATTAGTAACACAGGAAAAATAAACAAATCGTCTTAATTAACACTATTTTTATTTTTTCTCTTGAGGCGGATCTTTTCCGGTTTCCCTTTACCAAGTGTGGTCACCTATTCCTTAAGAATTAATATAGTAATGCTTGCGATAATAAATAATTTTGAGTAGTTATGTATGGGTGTATTATAAATAGATAATGATTTATTTCAATATAGATTATATAAATGACCTAGCAAATATATTTTAACCCATTAAAATAAGTTTGTATTTAATAAGAGATTTGATCGTACCATACCAGAATAAAAACTTAAAAGGACAATAACTTTTGATCTATCTATTGAATAATTTTTACAAAAGTTTCCCTAAGTTGTTTTTCTATTAAAATCATTACAACGCTACATGGACTTATATGGACTGTTGAATCTTTAAACATTGAAAATCTCACTCAAACCCCTGTCCCCTGTTTTGGTTGTTATTGTGATTTTACTTGTTATTTTTTTAAATTTTATGCTTCTAATTTTTTTTATTTTCTAATTAAGGTAAAGTTTTTTATTTATTTAAGTCTTCACAAACCTTTTAAGAAGGCACATTTTAAATATTATTATTTTAAATAGAATAAACCTACAAATTTAGAGTTTATATCTGCGGTCTCTTTCGCTCCCTTTTCACTCATAAAAAAGTTATATGTTATTTATTTGTTGTATTCTTTAGTCTTTCTGCATTATGAATGTTGTCAAAAGCATGTAGATGTATGGTCACCAACCGATCAATGATTTGATACTGGAAATTCAACACCATATATATGTTAGGCAGACGAAGGGCATGGCTTGTATTTGTGAATTAGCACAATGTGTTATATTTACATTAATGTAAACATTTTAAATATGAAACAATATGTAATCTCAAGTGATTTGCAATAATCGTTTGTAAGAAATAATAACAAAAAAAATATTATATAGGGTAAGATTAAAATGTTGTTGTCATTATATTATTAGATTTGATAAAATATTAATAAGAATTCATTAACATCAACTTTAATCATTAACTGATGTTGTTACTTATTTTTAGGCCCCCACATAAAAAAAAATGTTGGAAGAAAACCAAAAAATAATAGCAGTAAAAAGAGAATGTCAGAGTGCCCAGAAAATAACTAAAGATTGGTTGAAGAAGTTCAAAAATACAAAGATTAAAATTTGACAGTATATTTTTTACTAACAAGAGTCTTGTTGACAAATAAAATTCAATATAAAAAGAAGGTCCAAAATCAAATGCTCAAAGGCTCAATTAGATTTTGTTGAAAAATTAATTGAGTTTATGAAATATTTGTTTGCAGGAAAAATTGATTTTTACGTCAATTTTGGTTTTAATTGGATGAAATTAAAGCTCGGGGGTTGAATTATAATTTTTAAGAGTTAATTTGTTCAAATTAGAGGTTTAATTTCATAAATATTAAAAATTGATGGGCAATTAGGGACTTTATTGAAGAGATCCAAAACCAAGGACCAAACTGGAAAATGCACGTTCATATATGGGTTGGAATCGACTGAAAATGGGGTTTAATTACAAAACTTTAGTGACCAAATTGGACCATAATGAGGGTGACCAAGGTTATATGAATGATGCTTAGTGCCCGTAGTGTCGGTAACTAAGGTTACGTGTGAATGATACTAGGTAATCGTGGTTACAATGTATATGATGTTAATAAGAAAAATTGAAGGAGATCGGTACAAATGAAAGGTTGAGATGACATTGATTATCTATTCGAGTTTGGATAGCTAATGGTATCAATGGAGTTCCATTGGTACTAGCATTTCAGATTACATTGATTAGCTATCCGAGTTTGGATAACTAATGGTATCAATAGGGTTCCATTAGTGCCATCATTCCTTAAATTAATTAGTCGATCCCGGGTAATTGGGTGACTAATGATATTAGTAAAGATTACTAACATCGGCATGATTACTCTAGTTAAGGAAAAAAGATAAGTTAATTAACTATTTCGGGTTAAGAATAGTTAATGATATCAATGGGTCACATTAGTATCAACAATCATTTTTTATGTGATTAGCTACTCTAGGTAAGGAGGCTAATGATGTCAATGATTATTGACATCGGCAACTTTGATGGTAAACCAAATGTGAACAATAATTGATTAACTATTCTAGGGTAGGAATAATTAATGATATCAATTGGTTGTTGTCGCACGTGTGCGGCATCGCGACGATCATCCACCCTCAGGTAAATGTATCTGTCTGGTATCTGACAAATATAGGGAGACATGGAATTCTTGTCTCTTATCAGTGGAAAAATAGAATGGGAGTCACCACCTAGTATTTTGGTCACTGAGAACCCTAACTGGTCTCAGAGATCAAGTACGGGGACTTGTTGCGTAAAGAAAAGGTATTAGCACCCCAAATACGACATACCTAAGGTAAGCTGCATTGTTTTATTGTCTGATATATGCTATGGTTTTATCGTATTTTCTGACTGTTGGTCCATCCTCGGTAAGGAGATCTTATCGGGTGAAACCTAACAGTTCTAGCGTCAACAAAAGAACTACCTTTTTAATATCGAGAATACATTTTACATATAAATTCGTAATCCCTGATACTAAAACAAAAAAAAATATTTTTTAGATTTTTTTGAAATATTGGCCAAGTTCTTGTGACTTTAATAAAGTGGTTATTAAAGCTAAAATGCATGCTAAAGCATATTTTTTGAAGTTTTTTTTGTATGAAAATACAACATGAATGAAAAAAAAAAATTTGTTTGTGTTTTTTTAACGGGCCAGACCCGGCCCAAAAAGAAATTGGGCCGAGATCAGCCCAAAATAACATACAATCTATCTTGTATTGGGCTAGACTCAGCCCAGCCGCGTGGAATAGGTTGATGATCCAACCAGGACTGGTTACCGTGCCATTATAATTAGCCGGTTACTGTGCTCATGCACAGTAACCGGGTAATTATTATTCCTTACTTGCAGAAATGTGCACTGTGCATGTTCTGCATATAAGGAAATGAATCAGGAAACAGAGACGAGGGGGAGCGAGTTACCTAGAATGGAGGCGCTAAGAGAGCTGGGCTGACGGTGGCTTGTGGTGGCGGTGGCGATGGCTGGGAACCCCGGTGATTATTCTTTCAAACGTGGTGGTTGTGTAGTGAGGAGCTGTTGTGCCGGTCGATGGTTCTTCTCCTCTTGTAAGTGTGCTTTATTCTGCTTTGTTTCTACTCTTCTTCCTTCTCTATTTCACTTCTATTTTCTTTTCTTTTGTTTTGCTCACTCTTTCTCTCTTCTCTGTTTCCGTTTCCCTCTTCCCGCCTTTGTTCTCCCCTGTTTTCTTCTCTTTATCCCCTTTGTTATTCTTTCGACCCCCCTCCTTCTGGTCTGCTCTCTTTTTTTTTCTTGTTTTTTTCTTTTTTCTCCCCTGTTTTCAGCTCTCTCCTCTCTCTCTCTCTCTCTCTCTCTCTCTTTTATCCCTCTAGTTCTCTTGTTTTCTCCTCACCTTCTGTTTTGATTGTTCTTCCTCCTGTCTCTGTTTTATTCTTTCTCTCTTTCTTTAGTCTTCTCAAAACGTTCTCATGGTTAAACTGTCATGCTTTGTTTTTTGTTCCCTCTGGTTCTCAAAAACTCCCCGTCCCCTGTTTTTTTATTCTTCCCTCTATTTGACCCTTTTCCCTCTGCTTTCTTTCTATCTCTCCGCCTCTGTTGTTTCTCTTTTTTCTCTCTGTTTCCCCTCCCGATTCCTCTCTTTCTATCACTATTTATAGAGAAAACATGGGGAGAGAGGTCTACTACCCCTGTCCAGTTATGGACACGGGTAGGGGGTGGTTGGGTGGCCACTAGACAGCCGTCTTCGGGCTGCCTGCAGGGCTTGTCCCCTCTATTTTTCATCTGGTGGCAGGTGAGGGGTGTGGGTTTTGTCATGGTTTTGACAAGTGGGAGAGACAGGGAAAGCAGAAAAAAAAACAGGGGAATAAACCCCTTCTTCCCCTACCTCTGCGTGTGTAGGGGAAGAAGGAGAACAGTGTCGTTCAAAACGACACTGTTTCAGGTTTTTATTTTAGTAAAGGAAATGAATATGAGAATAACCCAAAATAGGTTATAACAGTTGCCCCCCTCTTTACAATGCTTATGGAGCAAAGACTTTGTAAAGATAAACAAAACTAAACTTCCAAAAATATATGGTCTCATTGTAAAGGGTGACCTATCCAAGTGAAAAAAAATGTGAAGATTGTGAAAGTGGTCTAATTATAATGGGTGACCTACCCAAGTAAAAAAAACATAGAGAATGGTCTTATTGTAATGGGTGACCTACCTAGAAAAAATGATGAAGTATGATGTCTTGATGACATAATAAGGCTCGAAGGGAGATGAGAGCTCAAAGGCGCACTCGAAATAAAATAGGGTTAGGAAATGCATTACCTGAAAGATAAGGGCTCAAAGGTTCACTTGAAAGGAGGTAGGGTTAGAAAATGCATTACCTAAGAGGTGAGGGTTCAAAGCCGCACTCAAAAGGAAGTGAGGGCTCAAAGACACACTCGAAAGAGGTAGGGTTAGAAAATGCATTACCCAAAAGTTGATGGTGAAATACTGATCTGACAATGTTGAAAGCAATGCATTATGATCAATATGCATACTTACCTGAGAAATATAAGTTCTCATTTCTTCATGGTGTCTTTCTTTTCTCAAAAATTGGAGTGTTGGTAGTAAACCTCGATGGCTTTTTCTCTCTTTCTTACTCGAGTCATATCTTGTGATCTTAACTTATAGGAAGGACTTGATATCATCATACTTCTTTGTCCTCCACTCTTTATCTTAAGGGTTGCCAATTTTGCCCGAAATTTTTCTTAGGAAGGGAATCATGGAGCCAGCCCTACCATATGTTTTTTATTGCCCCCCCAGCTTCATCATGCCCCCAAGTATTCCATTTGGATTTTCTTTGGGGATGAGGCTATGTGAAGGAAGGTTTGACAAAGAGTTGTTTCATGCAGAAATTTTGTAATTTCAAAGCTATTCCATACATAAATAATTTTGACATCGATTCAAAGCAAACACGTTCTGAAGAAATTTAAGTGATTCCTAGGAGAGGTTTTCAGAAGTGATGAAAAAATTTTGTTTTGCTTTTGGTGAAAAATATGAAGTGACATTTGGTTGGTCAAAAAGGTTTAAGATTTAATTTAAGGGTTACAGAGAACCGGTCTTCAAAGCATTCAACATTCATTTTATTTGCATGAATAATGATTTGGTTCGCATAAGAAAGCATTGCCTACCAATCCAGATTGTTTGCCTTTGATTAGAAAGGCTTGATTAGACACGTAATGTAGGCTTGGGCTCTTTGTTATGAAGAAAATGATATTTGTAGGCTCAAAAGGTGTTTCAAGGGATTTCATGACTAAGGATCACTAGTGCTTGTTTCCTGACCTTTTGTCTTTGGAATATCTTTCCAAAATGGTCTATCGTGCCCTCTAATGTTAGGCTTGGGCTTTTTTTTCTTTACTTAGTTAAGCATCATCATATCAGTTATTTTAGAAAGGTCAAATCTTTTAGACTCTTTGATTTTTTCTTCATGCTCCCCAGCTTTGTTTGGGCACTTTTGATCATTGAGGATTTTCTTTCATGCCCCCCAGTGTTATTTGGACACTATCAATCGTCGAGATTTTTTCTATGTTTCTCGCACTTGCTCCCAGTTTGGGGTGTGATCCTAGCTAAGGTTATTTTCAAAAATGTTACCAGGCTCAAAAGGGGACTGCAAATAATATATTTTAGCCTCGTGAAAGGATTATAAAAAATAGCCTTTCCTCATTTCAAACTTATGCACTTAGGATCTGTAAGCTTTGCTTTCATGCGAGTATGCAAAATGATTTCTCATTATTTATTCAATTAAAATGCAGCTTTTGGAGTCACTTCATGATGTTTTTGTTTTTTTTTTCTAGGTGTATGGTTACCTTTCTAAGGAATCACTTAAATTTCCAGAACGTGTTTGTTTTGGACAAACACCAATATGATTTCTAATTTTTGTACTAAATTTTGAATTCCTAAAAATCCTTGTGAACATATGAGATCATGCATAGTTTTGGAAGAAAAGGGAAACACACTAAAGGATTCTTGGCGTAATGGTTTCGTGAGTAAAGGTTATGCTCAATGTGTTATTTGCATGAAACAACAATAAAAATGAAGGCATGTCATAAATAGATGATCTTATTAACAAGAAAGGCTCATTTGACAGGGAAAGTCTTGTGGTAGTTTGAGCCAAATTACCAATAAGACTAGAACAGGTTGAAACAAAAAATCAAGAAGCTTTGTAGGTATGATCAAACAGAGGTAGTTATTTTATTTTATTTTGATAGAACAAGAATAGGCTCCATTCTGCAACAGTGGTGCAATTCCCCTTGGGTCAACCTCCTCACAAAAGCTTTTGAAGAAATGCTGGATTGTGCTGAGGCCCTAGACCATGTTTGCCCCTTATTTCTTCAAGCTGAGCTGTAGTCGGAGCTTAATTAAAGATAACCGATCGATTAGAAGGACCTTCACTAGAGATATTTCTTAGTGTTTGCTTGAGTAAACTAGTGAGGCGAGCCACGCTTGTCTTTAGAGGTTCCAACTCTTCTTGAAAATGGGCATCACGGTGAGCACGCTCTTCATCTTCCATGTTCACTACAAGATTTAACAGTTTTACCGACGGAATTTTCCCGTCGATATAAGACACATATTTTGTCGGTAATTAATTTACCGACATAATCACCGACGGAAATGCTCTGTCGGTGAAGCTTTCATCGGTAATTTTTTGTCCGTCGGAAATAAAAAAATAAAATTACCCGCGTCATTTCATCGGTATATCCCTCGGTAATAATATTTTTTTATTACCAACGGATTTACCGACGGAATTACCGATGGAAATTCCATCGGTAATTATTTAAAAAAAATTTTAAAAATTCATTTTAAAAAATTATAAAATAATTAAATTAACATAAATCAACACTGTATAATATATACTCAAAATACTTGAAAAAAATAAGAAAATCAACTCAAACAAATTTGCAACAAATAAACAAAACGAAAAAAATAAATTCAACTAAAAAAATTCATATGAAAAAAATGAAGTTGCAATTGCTAAAAATTTAAAAATCCTATAAATAAATCAACTAAAAATTAATCTCATATGAAAAAACAAACCTCACAACAACATTTATACAATTATTAAGAACAAAAACAATTAAAAATAAAATAAAAAACAAATATAGTGAAAAACATCATGAAAAAAGAAGAAAAATCTTACCTTAATGTAGTTGCAAGTGAAGCTAAGGAGAGAGAGAAAATTTCATAAAGCATATTAATTAAAAAAAACTAAAAGGATAAAAGAAGAAAGAAGAAGAAGACATACCCGAGCATCGAGGAAAAGAGAAGGAGATGAGGAGAGAAAAGAAGAGAAAGAAATATATATTGATGTTTTTTACATATAGTGAAGAATAATAATAATAATAATAATAATAATAAGAAGAAGTAGAAGTAGAAGTAGAAGAATGAGAAGAAGAAGAAGAAGTAGAAGAAGAAGTATCTCTTGTGAAATAACGGGATTCAAGCTTTTTATTGGGGCGCGTTAGCGACAGATTTACCGACGGATAATTGAATATTAATTTTTTTTTAATTATTCCATCGGTAATTCCGTCGGTAATATTTAATTTAAATTTTCAATTTCATAAAAAGTTTTCAGAAACCGCCAATAATTACCAACGATTTTTCAGTCCGTTGGTGATTCCGTCTGTAATATTTCAATGAAAATTTTAAATCAATTGAATTTTTTCAGAAAATCACCAAATAACACCGACGACTTTTCAATCCGTTGGTGATTTTATCCGTAAAGAACAACAATTAACAGTGCAATTGGAAAGTGAACAGTTCTGGAGCTCTCTGGAAAATACCGACGGATTTTTTCCGTCGGTGATTCCCTTTGTAATTGACATGATGAATAGTGTAAACAAGTTTACCAACAGATTTACCGACAGAATCGGTAATTCCGTTGGTAAATCCTGACACTTCATCATTTTTTTTCTTTGTTTTAATTTTTTTGTCCCACCATAATTCCCTCGATATTTCCGTTTGTATTTATTAGTTTTCTGGTAGTGGTTTCTCACCCGAAGTCAGGTGTTGTAGACTCTTTGGGAACCTATATTTCAACCTGGTATATATGTATGTTATTTATAATGAATTGATAAATGCAAATATATATACATGCGCATTGGGTAAGGATGGCTATATTAGGGAGCTCATACTCTAAGGTTAGATTTTAGGCCATTACATGATGGGTGGCTTTCTACCTGGTCTCAAAAGGGTCTCTTGATGTCACAGTGAACACCCTCGTGAAGGCAATATGATAAGGTAAGCTGCTAGTCCCCCACTTAACCTAAAGTTTTTCAATATAAATTCCCTTAAAAATATGAATGATGTTTGAAGCGATTTTATACAATGCATGAACAAATATGTACATAATTCAAAGTGTATAAGAAAATTAATAAAATGAGCATATTAACAGAAAACACGCAAACCATACAACACAATTATCAGACGAAAACAATGTTTAGTCCACAAGGTCCTTACTGGAGTCGTCATTCTATAGCACGTGTGCAGCGTCACGACGATAATTATATTGATATCAACACTTGAATGGAATTGATTAGCCTAACCCAGTATTGGGGGACTAATGATACTAAATATATTCATTAGTATTGACAATTACCTTCTAGAAAATAGGAGAGAAAGTATTGATTAGTTATTTTGAAAGAATAGGATAAACTAATGATACTAAAAAAGGAACATCTTGGTATCAAGTGAGAATTGATTCATAAGGAGATGGTATTCGAAACCATTGAGTTGTGTTGAGATTTATAAGATGAAATTATTCTCGGCAAATGGATTAGGATATTAGATGGATGTTGGTAATAGATGGAAAATGAATGTTGTAAAAGAGGTCTATATCTAATTTTATGTATTAAAAGAAATGCCATGAAAATTATTCCCTGTCATTGTAATTGTTTGTTACTACCTTTTTATATTTATATGTACATGTTAGTTCTTGTTTTAGGTATATCGAAGTCACGTTAGGAGTGATCTTAGTTTAGTTACCTTTTGCTTTTGGCCATGTAATTATTTGTAAATTAAGAGACTTGCCTCCTAAAACTTGAAATGTAATATTAACCCGTAAATTTGGATGTATGACATTAATCTAATGTTTGTAATTCTAAGTATCTATTTAACCATGCACATTTATAGTTGAAATCGAATCCTTCACTTGAATTATATTATATGATGTTATTATGCAAGATGTAGTTTATATGATGATATTATGTAACAATTGAATTATGCATTGCTATTTTGTGAACTTGAATTGTATGATGTTATTGAATAAGATGTGTTGTGTTGATGATGATGAGTTGGGTTGAGATCCATGATGATTGGATCGGGTTGTGAAATGAAATTGAAAGTGTAATATGATTTTGTCGATAATTTGGGACCTTCTAGTATAGGAAAGACTCTGCCAAAAAATTTGTAGAAATTTTGATGGAACCTGTACAAAAAAAATTACTGAAAATTTTCAATGTATAGAGAAAAAAGATGTAGAAAATTGGGGTTGTTACATGGTGACTTTGAAAAGTTACATATGCTTGAATCTGAGAATATTTCATAATACTTTGCTAGAGTATTAGCCATATACGATCAAATGAAGAGATATAAGTCGAATTCTAAAAAAGAAAGAGGCCAGCCTGTTGTTGCTAACTCATCAAACACTTGGCTTTTTACAAATAAGCGGTGATAGTGTCATCAACCTGATGAAGATTTTTGAAAGAGCCATTAAGTTGCATAATTCTAGAATTAGATTGGAGAAGCAAGAGCTTGTTCCAGCGTGCTCCATACACTAGACGAGGTGGAATAATCGACTACAAGGTGTTGGACGTCCATGGACATAGAAGAAAGTAGAGCACTGAGGATTAGTTGATCTTGTTGTTTTCAAGAGAGGAAGGCTAGATTGATCGCTAAACCAGGATTGATAGAATCGACAGGAGATAGGACTTGAGATGCAGGACATGGAAACGAGGTATCAGCAAAAGGGAACACACCCTGACCAATAAGATACGGTTTCATCTACTTCCTCCAATAGAGATAGTTTGTGTTGATTATCTTCAAATTGATAACTTGTTGCATGTTGTAGAATGACGGTTGCCAATGGATTGTGAGCAGCAGCAGCAGAGGTGAAGGGAAGCGAGACAGACGGTTGGCAGCTGTTCTATTGCTTTAGGTGGCGGCACCACCAAGGGAGAAAAAACAATAGATTGAGAACTAACAAGTAGGCTAGGGGTGCAGCAGTGGTAGGGATAGGCTGATAAGTTTTGGCTGTAGAGATTGGATCCATTGAAAAAAGAATTTTGTTAAGATGGAAGCTCTGATACTAAATCAGAGAAGATAATACAGAATACTGATAAGTTTTATGTATATTAGGAGGCTTGACCTGTTTTGATAGTCATCCTCTCTCTATATATAAATAGGACAACATACAGAATACAAGGTAGACCATACTACACAAGATATCACTATACAAGGCAAGTACAGCACATCCTATAATGTAGCACTTTCTATAATATAGCATGGTTGTTGTCCTTAACTTGTGGAGTACTGTTATTATTATGTAGGTTCTCAATTTCATACACTTTTCTCAAAGTTTTAGTCTGGAACAAGAGAGAGTGATTTGTTCTTGTTTTGGATATTTTCCTGCTCAAGAATAAGGTTTTATTTCAGCTGTAAGAGAATTGATAGTCATGCAGGTGATACAACAGCTAGCTTACATAAGTTTTAACTTGTGAGAGTAAAAGTTTTATTCTATTTTTCTGATTAAGAACGAACTATGATTTTAATGCTAGAGTATATATACAAATTCATTATGTTACATCATGACTACGAATAAAACACAATTTAGTGGGACATAATTGAAGCAAAACCCAGGTTGTTCTCAGGTTTCTCAAGCATTCCACTTCAGGTTCTTCACTAATTATTTTTCTGGCTAAGAACAAACTATGATTTCAGTTTTCTGGTTAATCATCAATTTTTTTATGATCATAGCTAAGGAATGATTATTAGATTAAAACTTCTTTTGGAATCCATAAAGTATATGCATTGGAAAAGGAAAAACAGTATCGTATCATTAATTCCATCAATTTTCGGATAAAAATTAGGCAATCTCAAGAAGTTGATTGATTGTGGTAAAAAAAGGCTTGGATGATAAATCAAAGTAAAATCATTACAAATTTTCCATACTAAGTTTTTTTAAAATAAACTCATGTGTTAAATTTTAAATGATTGACTTGCCATAAAGAAAGTAATTTGTATGAAATTTTGTATGAAAAATTTGTTTGTATAACATTACTTCTAATTAACACAAAAAAACCTCAAGAGAATCTTGAAAAAGAAACCTCAATAGAGGAAATAGAAATTAACAGCAAAAAACATAACACAAAATGAATGTTTTACTTCACTTTACTAATTAGATGTACGTATGAAGAATTTCTTCCAAAACAGAAAGCGTGACCATGATAATCACGGGTTAACTAGAAGCCTGCAGCATAAAGTTTTGCCTTGTGACAAGAGAAAGTAAATTATTCTGAAAGAACATTAACATTTCCTCTCTTTTGTAACTTGTAAGTAATCATCATCGTTCTACAGGAGTTCAATATCAAATTTTTTTACCCGTGACGTTTTGAGAAATTATGCCAAAGTAAGGTATCTATATACTAATTCATAACACAAATTTTCTGGAACCAGCACTTGTAAAACAGCTCAGTTGACTGCATATTATAATTAAGCTGCCTAGTACCTACTAATAATGCTCTTGCACAATCTCCAGGTATGGTTTTTGGCTATTATCGAGAAGATATATTGATATAAAACCCAAAAAGAGAAATACAGAAAATTAAAGCCAGGCAACCAAGTCCTCTTGGTTTAGCTTGTGAATACATAAATTAATTTATTCTATATATTCACCTTTAATGTGTACGTTAAATCTTTCATAAAGTTGTGTATAGCTTGTGATGAGAGTAAATTATTTATTCTATTCCTTTTGTGCAGTATAAAAAACGTTTAACATTTTTGCTTTGTGAGAGGAATTTCATTTTCAAGTTCATAGTGTTGCACAATCTCCATAAATAAATCACTATCTCTATTATAAAAAAAAAAAAAAGATCACTATCTCAATAAATAAAACACAAATTTGTCGCAGTACTAGGATTGGGACCGCAACTTAAGCTGGTTACACAGCAGCGTGGTCGGCAGAGATTTACTTCAACATACTTTGGGGCTAGCTGCAAGTTCTGAGTGAATGTATGTATATATGCTTTTGTTTATGCATTAATTTTTATATTAATGTTGTTTGAGTGATGCTATTTTATTAAGTTTTTCTGTAAATGAAAAAACAATTTATACATTAAAAATTAATGAATCAGTTTGTACCTCAATTTGAGCACGTCGTGAACACTATCAAGATATATTGTTCCTTCATATCTGTATATTAAGGAAATAGGTCTTTGACCTTGTGGTGGAAAAAAAATAAATATTAGAAAACAATGAATTTAGATTTAATAGATATGAGATCCTAAATCTTACCAATGACAAGTAGTTCATGTTGTTGAAACTTCATTATACTATGTCATATGTCTATGCGAATTTTGTTTGATTCTAGGGATATATATATATATAGACACACGCACCAATGTAATGCAATGTAATGCTGGCAAAAGCCATGTATGTATAACAACATGAATAGGAACTAAAGACTTAAAAGATTTAATTAGCGAAGAGGGTTAAAGATTTGAACCAACCACGACTGAAATCCAATGCAAATACCCATTGAAATGGGCCCTATCAGGTTGAAACCATTCAGTCCCAAAAATCGATGCAAATACTAACCAAACTGGGCTGTGACAAACTAGGACCAACCAGGCCTGAAAACTTAGTCAAATACCCACTAGAATGTGTTTAACCAGTTGAGAAATGTTTTGATATTTTAAAAAATAAGTTTTGAAAACTAGAAAATTGTAAAAAGCACTTTTAGTAATTAATTGAAGTTATTTTCTTGAAGATGTGTGTTTTTTTGTATTGATATTCGAATTTTTCACTTTAAAAATAATGAGTTAGTGTATGATTCATCTAATTTTTATGTCCTTTTATTTCACATACTCTGTGTACAATTCACATTCTCTTATAATTCGAATGAGTACTCATAGGAATTATAGCAGGTGGTGATTCTAATGATAGTTACATTTTTTTTTTTTTAATTTGGTTTCAAATGGGAGATGGGTGTAATAAAGGTGGAAGGGACAAGGGTAAAATGGTTGTGGGAAATGGTAATTAGTAGTTAAATTAGTTGTAATTATCAAGGGACAATAGATGGTATTGATGCGGTAAGACGTTAATTCTAAATTAATGTTATGTTGGAAGCCAGAGAGATACTATTTTCATATATATTAGGGGTTCATCAAACCTTTCCTTTTATTCATTATATTTTAATTCTTTTACTACAGAAAAAACTAAGAGGTTATATATATATAACAACTATCGAAGTGCATGAACAAAACAAAAATTTAATGCAACAAATATTAATTAAAAAACAGTACTAATTAAAATATTGACTATTAACTCATCAAAAAGTATAAATAAAAAATATTGTAATAAAACATAGAGAGAGAAAATTAGAGAGATCAATTTTTAGCTGCATATTTTGTGTTTATTGTTTTTTCTTGACTCAAATGAAAGATTATCTTATAAGCTTTTATTTAAGATATATATTGAATATATATTTTCTTTACATATGATATTGAAAAACAAACATAGGAGAGATCAATCCTTCCAAAGTTTTTTGAAGTTATTTAAGATTTATAATATTATATTAGTTGAATTATGGTGTAAAATGGTAATTTCTTGATAAAATTATAAAATCATGATATCTAATTTGTATTTTAAAAAAAAGAGAGCAATTAAACGTGAATATTTGTTGAATACATGTTCTTAAAGTTTTTGTTGTTTCCTTATTTATAATAACTACTTTTTTGTTTAATATTTCTTATCAATTTACTATTAATTCACTAATTAATAATAAAAAATATGAAGTCCATATATTTATTATAAAAATCCTAAAAAATGATTAACTTAATAGTTTTTGGTATCAGTTTAGAATTTCGGTATTGAACGGATGAAATAGTAATACTTAGAAATAAACATAACTTGAATTAAGATGTTGGGTGGTAATTTGCACAAATTATGCATCGCGGCTTGGCTGGATGACCAAAAATTTAGATTCAGAGGCAGAGACGTTCTTAAATTCATATGGCTAGGGTTCGCCTCCCTCTCCAATAACTAACTACCCTAATGACCACTGAACAACAATAGGGAAAAGGAAAAAAAATGGTAATTTTTAATTTTCTCAAGTTCGTTTTGATCAAATTGTTTGGAACTATGCTGATTTATTTTTGAAAAATGTGTTTTCTAGGGACGCGTCGTCAAAGATTAATATATCCCATTTGTCTCAAGATGTTGTAGATGTATGGAGTGAGTGGCAGATTCGTTCACTAATGTTACTCAGTCTCTTTCTGCAAATCTTCCTCTCCATTTTTGGAAGACGACGGAAGTTCTCTACTTCACGCTGGCTTGGGCCTTCTCTTTGGCTAGCATACTTGTCAGCAGATTGGGTGGCAACTTTTTCATTGGGTATCCTTGCTCGCAGCGAAGCCGACTCTAGAAATCCGAACTTGATTCCAGTATTTTGGGCTCCAATCCTTCTTGTTCACCTTGGTGGCCCTGGAACTATTACTGCTTATTCAGTGGATCGAGTCAACATATTATTCCTAAGTCGCCTTCTTCAGCTAGTAACCCAAGTTGGTGTGGCATGTTATGTCTTGTTCCGGTTATGGAGCCAGAATGCCATCACGTCGGTAGTAATTCCCATCTTGATTTCAGGAATTATCAAGTATGGTGAAAGGATTTGGGTTTTATTGAGAAGCCACGAAGACAATAATAGGTCGCAGCAACCTGGTACGAAAGTGTCTTCCATCCACGGTGCTGAACTTTTCAACAACAATCGTATAAGTGAGGTCGGATTTCTTCAAGATGCTTATCTTTTGTTCCAAGCGCTCCAGACACTGTTAAACAATTTTGATCTCGTCACTTTTGATCAAAACTTCACCTATGAGTTGGTTTCTGTAAAGAAAGCCGAGGAAGCCTTCCAGTTGATAGAAGTTGAGCTGGGATTCAAGTATGATCGACTTTATTATAAGGTGACAATGATTTCCAGGCTTCGTATCATTCTCCGCTCTATCACCTTCTTATCCTCTATTTTTGCTTTAGTTTCCTTCTCGTCAAAGAGCAAAGGCGTCTATTCGATAAACGATAGGATTATTTCTTACGTGTTGCTGATTGGAGTTGTCTGCCTAGAAAGTTACTCTATTATTGTGCATCTCTTGTCCGACTGGGGTATGATTTGGCTTAGCAGAAGTGAAATAGCATATTCTATTGTCTCCCGAATCACTTCTCGTTCTTGGTTAGTATCATTTTGCATGAAGAGCAAAAGATGGTCGAGATTAATTGGACAACACAACATGATAAGGGCTCAATCAAACAAACCAGTGAGCAAAATTCTTAAGAAGTACTTTCCAGGGAAATGGAACGTTGATAGCAGGGAGAAGGTGGACAAGGAATTAAAGGAATTGATCTTCAACCAAGTCTTGGATAAACGTTCAAGGTACGATCCTTCTAACGATGATTTCATTGACCTCGAGAAACTATTGGAAGGGAGAGGTTTAGAGGTGCTTCGACGCAAGCATATTTGCTTTGATAGATTTGGATGGAGTGTAGCTGGTACTGTAGAATTCATTCATAGCCTCCTCACTTGGCACATCGCTACTCATGTTTGTTTCTCTGATGATTCTCGGAAAAATGCTTTTGACAAGACTCGAAATTGCGTAATGAGCAGCAGATCATTATCTAATTACATGTTGTATCTCCTGGTTAATTGTCCAACTATGTTAGCGACACAGCCAAGCGAAACAAGGCATGCTGATACTAGAATTCATTTGCGTCGTCTCCTTTCCAGGAATACTCGTAAAGATGTGAAGCGCAACATTCCCTTGGATGGATTATCGTTTCACGAAGCTGAAGTGAATGCATTTTTCAAAAATTTGCTTGAAAGTCCGTCTACCATGTTAAAGGAAATTAAAGAACAAGACGAAGGAGAAATGTCAGCCCTACTAGATGGTTGCATGCTTGGTGTGTCATTGCAGTCATTGGAGACACAGGATGGTTGGTCAAATGACAAGAAATGGGAAATGATAAGTGAAGTGTGGGTGGACATGTTGATGTATGCTGCAAGTCATTGTAGATGGAAGGAGCATGTCCATGCACTTAGCCAAGGTGGGGAGCTACTCACTCATGTGTGTCTTCTCATGGCACATCTCGGTTTAAGTAGGCAATGTCGACCTGAAGTAAGTGAACAACTAGCTGCTCGGTCTCAAAGGCTTGATGATATTGTTGGGCATGAGGCATAGAGTATTATTGTTATTTCTTTGGATTCGTACAGTTATTCTTAATGCTTCAATTAGGATGGAACTTTCTCATGTACCTTTTGGCTCTATGCCGTTCTCTTGATCACCTAGTTCAGTCCTTGTGGGGTTTGGCTTCTTTTTTTTTTTTTCTTTGATGTTATTTTTTTTTTATGAAATACCATAGATTATAATAATCAACAATTAAAGCCAATAAGAACATGGCTAAACATAGAGGAGAATACAAAAAAGTAGATTGTAGCGAATTTATACTTGCGAAACCCTCTCATAGTAAATAATTCTCTAAGTTATAAGAAAGCCACGCAACTAAATCAGCAAGTCTATAATTTCCTTGCATGGCTAAGTTATCAGCAACATAATTCTTCTCTCTACAAACATTCTCAAAAAACACAAAAAGAAGGATATTATTAGAAGCGGTGTATATATCATTGAATTCACCTTCAAATGCCATGGTCACATGATATTTTCACCTTTTTAATCCAAGTAATAACATTGTAAGAATCACACTCTATAATCCATTGATTTGAAGAAGCGTAGCTCTAATCTGTATTCAAAAATAGTGTTTTTTGAATTGCCAGACCTAGCTTTATTGGAGAGCTTATATTACCTGTAGAGCTAGAGAAAACACAAAGAAGTTTCCTTCATGATCTCTTAGAACTCCACTAATTCTTAATAGTCCTGGATTGTCACTTATAGAGACGTCAATACTTCATTCCAACATATATACCTGTAGGGGTAGGAGTCCAACATTTCTTCTCTTTTTTTATAATAGTCGAATTTTATTAATAAATGCAGAACTTTGTTGAGTATATAAAGTGTTTCCAGAAAAATATCGAAGGTTGATGACATACCCAAAAAAAAAAAATAGTTTGCAAAGAAAAATAAATAGCCAAGTAGATGCTCGGGCTAAAAGGCTTAATGATATTCTGGAGACTGTCGTCTCTGGGTCTGAGGTATAGAGTGCTATTGGTTTTATTTTATTAGTACTATTATTTTTAATGCTTCAATTCGGATGGGACTTTGTCATCTACTAATGAGTTAATAAATCAGTTTATTATAGACTTTAAAAATTTAACTCATATTAAAAAAAAATCAAAAAATATGTTGTTTTTTTAATATAATTTTTAATATATAAAATCACAAACTTATATAAAAAATATTTATTCATTTTGTTTTATTAACGTTAGAATTTCTTTACATAAAGGATAATAATTTAAATATACATTAACATCTAAAAAATTACAAAAAGACCTTCCAAAGGTCAAAAATTATTAGGATAGCAATTGCTTGGACTCGGACCTTGCTGGAATTTTATGGGTCTCGGGTACAGTGGCGGCGCGTTTTCTCCACCCGCCACCGCCACTGGCGGCTTGCGGGTTCACTCGCCTCAGCGGGAAAAACCACGCAGCGAGAGGATCTGATCTGCTTTTTTTTTCCCCTTTGGTTTCACTTTCTTCTTCTCCTTTACAAGTGGCTGGCGGCTCTGTTGGGTTGAAGATGGAGGTGAGGGTGGCTGGGAGGTTGGTATGGTGGTCGGTGGAGCCCGATCTGTAGGAAGAAGAAAGTAGCACAGATCGGGGGAAGACAGGTAGGCCGTGGGTCGGCTTACTAGGGGTTGTCTTGTGGGGAAAGATGAAGGAACGAAAAGGTAGATGGGGGTGGTGGTCGGCCCTTTCTGTGTTCCCTTTTTGCGGGGGAGGCGGCCAGAGGTATGGGTTGGCCTCAAGGGTGAGCGGCGGAAGGCAGAGTGAAGGGAGTGAGGGCTGTCAGGGGAAGGGAGAAGGAAACGCTGCTGTCTGGGAAAGGGCTCTATGGGGTTAAGGTGGAAGACGCTGTGGTTGATGAGAGAATGAGGGGGGGCGTTTGTGGTTCTGGTGGGTGTTCGGGTGAGAGAGGGAAGATCTGTGAGAGGAAATGGGCTGGCTTGGCAAAGGGAGAGGGCCTCCTTGGGCGGCGGCTGGTTTTGGTAAAGTGCCCCTCTTTACTTCCAAATATCTATATTTTGATTTGTTTTCAAAAACGAGTAATATTAACATAGATTTAATGAGGTAAATAATAATTTTAAAAATAATATGTTAAAAGTCAAATATGTTCAAAAAAAAACTTTTAAAATTTACATTTCTTTTAGACGAATTAGAGAGGTAGAAAATACTAAATATAATGCAAATATTAAGAATGTATTTTTTTTTTATTTTTGAAATTTTTGTTGTTTTTGCTATTTTAATTTTTTTTCAAAAATTTATTAGAAGATTGAGTTAAAAAATAGATAGCAATAATTTTTATGACTGTGATAAAAAAAATTCAAAGGATATAAGTTGTATAATTCTAATTAAAAAAAAATAATTGTGGTTAGAATGGATGTCGAATTTGATGAAGAAGGAAAATAGGATTGGAAGATAGATAATGGTGAAAAAATATAATTTTCTAATATAAAGATTATGAATAATATATATTCACACCTCTACAAAAATCAATGAGTTTAACTTCATCTTTATTTTTTTCTTTTTTTTAGAGTGAAAGTTCAAGTAGTGACAACTCACCAGGTCCATCAAGAAAAATAAAAAGCCTTAATTATTTGTTCAAGATAACTAATTTTATTGATAATAATGTAACAATATATTGTCACCTTACTACATGTGATCTTATAGGGTTTGAATAAGCTATAAAGGATGAAAGGTAGAGAATTGCTATGGGAAAAAAAATTTATATTAATTGAGAAAAATGACACATTAAAATTGATTTCTAGACAAAAAAAAATAATAAAAATCAATAAATGTCAAATGAATATACAAAAAAAAATAATAATATCAAATGAGAAGTGAAGAGAGACAAGGCGAGATTAATGACAAAAAAACTATAGTCAAAATCAAGGAATTAACTATGATGAAGTTTTTTCCCTAATTGCTAGATTGAAAGAGTTACAAATGCCACAAAAAAAACTATAAAAATTTATGTAGATAACTCAATAGTTATTGCTTTAACAAAAGATCCAATATTCCATGATAGAAGTTAATATATTGACACATGATTTCATTATCTACGAGATTACATTAAAACAAAAAAAAATTAAAATCAAGTATGTAAAGTTTTAAAACCAAGCTGCAAATATTTTCACAAATAACTCAAATATAGTGTTTTTGTTAAGATGAGAGATCATATGCTTGGAGTTAGAAAAAAATCAAGTTTAAGGGAAAATGTTAAAAATAAACTATATTTTAGTTTTTCTAAAAGATAAATAAAGCTAGTCTATTAACCGAATTAAATGAATCAGTTAACCGGTACATAATAATCGGTTGTGCAAAAGATCCTAGTCGAAATTGTGTAATGAGCAGCAGAAGATTATCTAATTACATGTTCTATCTCCCGGTTGACCTTCCAACTATGTTAGCGATAGAGCTCAGCAAAACAAGGTATACTGATACGACCATTCATTTGTTTCTTCTCCTTTTCTGGCATGCTCATATAGAAAGGAAGCACAACATACTACCTCAGATAACTTGTATGCATTGCTTGGCAAACGATCTGTTCAGGAAGCTAAAGTGGATGCATTTTTCAATGAATTGCTTCGAAGTCCGTCAACCATGTTAAAGGAAATCGAAAACATAATATTTAACGAAGATTAAGTATATTAATTTATGTTCAAAACTGAAAACACTATCACATATTAATAATAATAATAATCATATGGAGAGGCAGCCAAAGAAACATATAGCTTTAGGTAAATCTCAATCTCTCTCTGTCTCTATATGTGTATCTGTTTAAAAAAATTCCCAGGTATTGGTTCGAAGATTTGAATATAAGAGTCAAAAAATCAGAACAAATCTGCTTAGCCATAAGATGAAACTGGTGGAAAAGGATTTTTTGACCCGACCCATAGCTTTTATTCCCTCAAATACAAATGAGGCCTTCCTAGTCTTACCAAATCAAAAATCGGGCCGATAGACTACAAGAGTCTTCTTCAATCGATCTTTCCTTCGAGGTATAATTTTACCTTAGCTTGCAAGTAAGGAAAGTAATTGATGCTCTTGTCTGAATGAATATTTATGAGTGCTGATGATACTTAAGTTGCAAAACCTGAAAATGACGTGAATGTTTACAAGAGAAATATTTCAAGGAATGAATATCTAGAACGACGTGTGTGAATGTTAATGTTATTTATTTGAATTTGAGCCCTAAAAAAAAAGAAATACAAAATTTTTTAAAAAATATTAATAAAAAGAACATGGAAAACACGTAGATATTATTAAATACTAGTTGAGGATTAAATTGATAATTTAATTTTAATCGATAAAAATACTATTAACAAGGATAATTCAATTTGAGCTAGATGGAAACTAATTAAAGACAGGCAACAAAGTCCTCAAGGTTTAGCTTGTGAATAGAGAAATTAATTTATTCTATATATTCACCTTTAATGTGGACGTTAAATCTTTTATAAAGTTGTGTATAGCTTGTGACGAGAGTAAATTATCTATTCTATTCCTTTTGTGCAGCATAAAAAACGTTTAACATTTTCGCTTTGTGAGAGGAATTTCATTTTCAAGTTCATAGTGCTGCACAGTCTCCATAAATAATTAAATCACTATCTCTATTATCAAAAAGAAAAGAAGATCACTATCTCACTAAATAAAACACAAATTTGTCGCACTAGGATTAGGACTGCAACTTCAGCTGGTTACACAGCAGCGTGGTCAGCAGAGATTTACTTCAACAAACTTTGGGGCTAGCTGCAAGTTCTGAGTGAATGTATGTATGTATATATGCTTTTGTTTTATGCATTAATTCTTTTATATTAATGTTATTTGAGGTGGATATAAATTAAAGGTGATGCTATTTTATTAAGTTTTTCTGTAGAAAGGTTGGGTTAAAAATGAAAAAACAATTTATACATAAAAAATTAATGAATCAGTTTGTACCTCAATTCGAGCACGTCGTGAACACTATCAAGATATATTGTTCCTTCATATCTGTATATTAAGGAAATAGGTCTTTGACCTTCATATCTGCATGAGCATTAACTTGGCTCGCCTGTACGTAAATCATAATCAAGTCAGCTACTTAATCAGAAAGTGTTGGTGAGGAAAAGTTGGTGATTTTGAATTAGTGAATAATAGATTCAATCCAGGCTAAGTTATTTTATTTTATTTTATTCTGTGTTGTATGGATCTCTTTGCTTTGCTGGTTTTTCATGTACGTACTAGATGGTTAGCCTAATAAATTAAATTATCTCGTTTTTATGATAATTAGTGGTTATATTAGCTGTAAGTTTCAATAATGAGAGCGACGATGCTAATGATATGATATATATTGATGTTAGCAAAAAGTGTGACACTATTTTGGGAACATGATAGTGTGATACTATTTTCATAATATTAGGAGTTCATCGACTTTTTCCTTTTATTCCTTATATTTTAATTCTTAAACTAGAGAAAAACTAAAAGGTTAAAAATGTATATAAAAAATTATAACAACAACTATCGAAGAACATGAACCAAAAAAACACAAAATTTAATGCAACAAAATTAATGAAACAAAAGTACTTGTAAAAATAACTATTAACTCATAAAAAAGTATACATAAGAAATATTATAATAAAACTTAGATAGATAGAGATAATATATACAACCAGATTCAAGATAGAAATATTTCTTTGATGTCTCCATTTGTATTTGTCAATCTTTTGTTAGTGATAAAAATAAATTCTTAAATGAAAAGGTTTGAATCTCAAGTTTTAGTTATGTGTTTTGTGTTTATTAATTTTACTTAAATCTAATGAAAAATCATCATATAATATTTTATTTAACATGTATATTGAATTTATTTTTTTCCATACATGCATGTATTAAAAAAAGAAAAAAAAAAGTCTCTAATACGAGATCAGTCCTTTTCAAGTTTTTTAAAACTATTTATGATAAGTAAAAGTATATTAGTTGAATAATGTGTCATTTACACCATTATTATTTTCAAGTTGGTCATTTCTTCATAAAATTATTAAATCATAATATATAATTTGTATTATTTCTTTTAAAATAGGAGAGCAATCAAACATTTAAATTGAATATTATTAAATTTTTGTTATGATAATAATGAAGTTTTATTGATAGGTTCAGAAAACCATCAAGTCAATGGATGAATATGTATTGAATACATGTTGTTATAATGACTGGTTAATTTCTTTGTCACATGCTTCACACATGTATTATTTAAGTATATATTTAATATATTTTTTTAACTTACTATGAATGAATTCAATAATTAATAATTAAAAAAATACAAAGTCCATATATTTATTATAAGAATCTTGAAAAATGATTAACTTAATAGTTTTAGGTATTAAACGGATGAAATAGATATTACAAATTGGATGATTTAAAGTAGATACCCACTAGGTAGAGGCATTTAACTAGTTTTCAATACTAATTTGGCATGCACAAGCTATGCATCGCAGCTTGGCTGGATGACCAACAATTTTGATTGCGAGGCAGAGACGTTTTAAATTCATATGGCTAGGGTTCGCGTCCCTCTCCAAAACCACCCTAATGACCATTGAACAACAATGAAGAAAAGGTCATTTTGTATGCTGTTTTTAATTTTCTCAAGTTCATTTTGCTCAAATTGGTTGGAACTGTGCTGATTAAGGTGGATTTATTTTTGAAAATATGTGTTTGCTAGGGACGTGTCGTCAAAGATGGGTTTGGTATATTTGTCCCAAGATATTGAAGAACTATGGAATGAATGGCAGATTCGCTCATTAATGTTACTTGGTCTCCTTCTTCAAATCATCCTCACCATTTTAGGAGAACGACGGAAGTATACTGTTGGGCTCGGGGATTTTCTTTGGTTAGCATACTTGTCCTCAGATTCGGTGGCAATCTTTTCATTGGGCATCCTTGCTCGCAGCGTAGCCAACACCACAAATCCGAACTTGATTCCAGTGTTTTGGGCACCAATCCTTCTAGTTCACATTGGTGGCCCTGGAACTATCTCTGCTTATTCAATGCATGAACTCGACAAATTATTGATAAATCACCTTCTTCAGCTAGTAACCCGAGTTGGAGTGGTTGGTTATGTCTTGTTCAGGTTGAGAGAAAATGCCTTCATGTTGGTAGCCATTCCCATCTTTATTTCAGGAATGATCAAGTATGGTGAAAGGATTTGGGTTTTCAAAAGAAACAAGGAATCCAATAACTTGTCACAGCAACCTTCTGCAAAACGACCTTGCATCCCGTCTGAAGATTTATTAATTTCCCAAACCGAAAGTTCAAGTGAGGTCAGCTATCTTCATGAAGCTCATCTTTTGTTCAAAACGTCTAAGATGCTGTTCCAAAATCTTGATCTCGTCAATTTCGATCAAAGAATCACCTATGATTTGGTTTCTGAAAAGAACGCCGAGGAAGCCTTCCAGTTGACAGAAATTGAGCTGGGACTCAAGTATGATCGCCTTTATTCGAAGGTGGCAACGGTTTCCTGGCCTCGCTTCATTATCCGCTCAGTCACTTTCTTATCCTCTATTTTTGCTTTAGTTTCCTTCTCAATAATGATAAAGAGCAAGAGTGTCTATTCGTAAAACGATAGAATTATATCTTACGTGTTGCTGAGTGGAGTTGTCTGCCTTGAAAGTTACTCTATCATTGGGCATCTCTTTTCCGACTGGACTGTGATTTGGCTCATTAGGCTGGAAAAAACATTTCCTAATCTCTATACAACCCGTTGTTTTTCTCTGTTACTAACTTTTTCCAGGAAGCGCAAAAGATGGTCAAGTTTAATGGGACAACACAACCTAATAAGTGCTCTATCAAAGAAACCAGTGAACAAGCTTCGTAAGAAGTACTTTCCAGGGAATTGGAACATTCATAGCAGGGTGGATGCGGACAAGGATTTAAAAGAATTGATCTTCAAACAAGTTATTGATAAACGTTCAAGGTACGAACGTTTAAGGTACGAACGTTCAAACAACTATCCCGATACCAGTGATTTCCCTGTCCTCCTTAAGCTATTGGAAGAGAGAGGTTGCACTTCGCTTCAAAGCAAGGGTTTCCGTGAATTGGGATGGAGTGTGGATGATGCAGAATTCAGTCATAGCCTCCTCACTTGGCACATTGCTACTCATGTTTGTTACATTGACGATTCCAGGAAGAACGGTTTTGCGAATTATCAAAATTGCGCAATGAGTAGATCATTATCTAACTACATGTTGTATCTCCTGGTTCAATGTCCAAATATGTTAGCGACAGAGCTCAGCGGAACAAGGTATACTGATACTAGAATTCATTTGCATCGTCTCCTATTCATCAGGAATGCTCATAAAGAAGCGGAGAACGACATTTCCATGGATAAATTGGATGCATTATCGTTTCCCAAAGCTCAAGTGAAAGCATTTTTCTATGAATTTCTTCAAAGTCCGTCTACCATGTTAAAAGAAATTAGAGAACAAGGGGAAGAAAAGTCAGCCCTACTAGATGGTCGCAGGCTTGCTATGTTATTGCAGTCATTGGAGTTACAGGATGGTTGGCCAAACGAAAAGAAATGGGAAATGATAAGTGAAGTGTGGGTGGAAATGCTGATGTATGCTGCAAGTCATTGTGGATGGAAGGAGCATGCTGATGCACTTGGCCGAGGTGGGGAGCTACTCACTCATGTGTGTATTCTCATGGCACATCTCGGTTTAAGTAAGCAATGTCCACCTGCACTAAGCAATTAGATGATTTTCCCGGGCCTGAGGTATAGAGTACTATTGTTTTCCTTTTCTTTTCTTTTTTTATGGATTAGTACTATTATTTTTAATGCTTCAATTCGGATGGGACTTTGTCATGTACCTATGATTATATTATGCCTTTTTGGCTCTATGCAATTCCTCTTCATCAGCTTAGTTAATCTAATCCTTCTAGGGTTTAGCTTTATTTTGTTGTTCTGATATATGCTCAGTTTAAAAATTACTAAGACTTCTACTCCCTTTGTATATTCTTGGTTGTTACGTAAGCGGGATAGAATTGTATATCAGTTTGTTAGAGTCGGTGACTATCTTTAGGTTTTAGGAGTATCATGGTTGTTAGACTTCTCATGTAAATAGGTATCACATAAACTATTTCTGCTATTAAAAGGCCAGCATTGTGAATTGCAGCTGCAACTGAACGAATAAGAAAAACAGAATTTTATCTAAAACTTGATCAAGAAGAATTTATTTTCTTTATTATGTAAAAATTAGTCTAGAAATTTTAGATGAATAATAATAATTAAAAAAGAAATTTGGAAATGTTTGAGCTACAAGTGGCTGAACTCTTAATTATTTGTGCTTTTTCCTTCTTTTTTTTTCTTTTTCTTGAAACAAACATTTTCTTGTTTTTCATTGTCCAAAAACTGATGTGAAAATACTCTTAATACTGTCAAAACTACACACACACCCACAGAAAAGAGCTCAAAGCAAGTTCAAAGACGAACCTCCATAGCACACCACATGACAGTGGGCTGGCTGTCGATTTGCTCACCGACCGATCAATGATTTGAAACAGTATGTAATCTCAAGTTATTTGCAATAATCGGTTGTAAAAAATAATGGCAAAAATTATCAAAAGATAGGTCTAAAATATCAATATCAGTTACATTATTCAATTTGATAAAATAATGATAAGAACTCATCCATTATAATTGAATGACATGAATAGTATCTGATTTTTTTTTTATTGATATTGACATTTTAGTAACTATTTAAATATAAAATTTATTTTATATTAAGAACTTTTTATATATTAAGGCAAAATCTCATGTTCTTAATTCTTCATAAAAAATTTAAGAAGTTTCACCAATTAAATTAAGCTTTCATATCAATTTTCTTTTTACTAGAAAATAATTAAAACAAAAATAATAGTATAATAAAGTAACTTTTGAGATATTAGATCTATAATACAACTATAGTTAATAAATTGGAGTTGACTGGATAATTTTACTCATTTATAATCTAGTTTGGATTAAGTTTTTTTTAAAAAAATTAATTTCATAAAATTCAAATGATTTGACTAGTTAATTCAGTTTACCCAATTAAATTTAAATGAAGTTTTATTGAGTTATTTTTTATTTTATCTATAATGTATTATTTCAAATTTTTAAAATTAAAACTTATCATTTTAAAATAATTCCAAGTTGATTTTCTAATTTATAAATTAATTCAATTAATCCATCGTTCTAGCATAAATATGGATACAGATGATTTTGTAGGGTCCACGTTTTTTTACTCCCATGCCCAAAAAGGCCACCTCTCAAAATGGTGTCGAGTTGTACTTGATTGCCTTCTCCCACCTGTCCACTCACTCTTGCACTTAGATATAGCGGCAGGCAACCCAACATAACCAACTAACCAACCT
>Ga0325411_1000782_pt1 | contig 34151 bp, 17 predicted proteins | sample PopdelMetagenome_13_FD_206181 | JGI IMG/M metagenome (GOLD analysis project Ga0325411, IMG submission 206181) | Populus deltoides microbial communities from Bellville, Georgia, United States - Xylem-PdIQD-R4 | ecosystem: Host-associated > Plants > Phyllosphere > Stem > Wood/Secondary xylem...
AGTGAACAAAAATTTTGTACTTAGGATCATGTTTTATAAACTTGTCGGTATTCTTACTTGCATTTTCTCCATTACCCACTGCTAGTGGGTTTTTTTTACCTTTGTTACAGTTTTTATTACCATCTTGTATTCTTGCACCTGCATCTCCTCCTTTCTCGTGTCATTAAACCCTAAAGCTTTATTTCCCTTTTTCTTTTTATACTTTAATACATAACTATTGTATTACCAAACAGTATCTAATAATTCATCAAGTGTACTTTAATTTCTTATATTATTTGCATGAAAAGCAAGAACCCAAAGCTGCTTTGCTCTTTGGAGAGGGAATAGAAAGAAACAAACTTCTATATGTCTATGTCTTTATCTTGTATATACAATAAATAACTCAGAGTGGGTTATATAGGCTGATCATAAATGGAGTGCTTTTATTATTACCATTCTTAAACTGTTCATGGAGATATAGGACACTGTCAAGTGATTCAACAGACTACATCAAATTCGATCCTCTTTTTTTATGAATATTATTGCATCATCATCGTCGTCGTCGTCATTATTTATGTGATGTAATTATTCCTATATTTGTTTCGAAAAGCTTTCTGATTTAGTAACTAAATGAGATTTTCAATTTAAAGATTTCAAATTTGAATTATGTTTTTGGTTAAAGAGAAAAATTATAGAATATATATAGCTAGAAGTTTTGAAATGGAGTTTATATATAAGAGAAGCTTAAATTCGAGACCAGTGTGAATACAGTAGTGTGTCAATGGAGTTACAAATTCATTGATGAAATGAAAAGATTGTTACTTCCTATTATTGTGTGGAGTCCAAAGTTTAATAAACTTCATTTTTAAGCAAAATTATCCGAGACACCATGCATAGATTTATACTTTAAGCACGAGTTAGTATGGCATTCCAATGAATAGCGTGTTGCATAAAATAGATGTGCCCTAGCTATCATTCATTAATCATGCGCTTACAATATTTGTTACCAGTTTAATTAAATATTGAAGGTTGCTAATAGTCCCATTCAATGTGTTTAGGTTTCAAACTGGTTCATTAATGCCAGGGTGCGGTTGTGGAAACCCATGGTTGAAGATATGTACCAGCAAGAATCCAAAGAAGACGAACCAGGAGCAGAAGATAGAGAAAGGAAGCAAGCCAACAACAGCAGCAACAATAGTGGGCTTGCACAAACACCAACGCCTACTACAACAACGACAGGATCATCAGCACCCGCTGCCACAACAACAACCATCCCATCAGGCAAAAGATCCGAAATCAATGCCAATGAAAACGACCCTTCACTCCTTGCAATCAATAGACAATGTTTCTCGGAAAACCAAACAAAACTCTCCACCTCCTCCTCTACGACCACCACCACCATTATTACACCCATCAATATCACCTCCGCCACCGAGGCTGCACCACCACCTCATGCTGGACAGCCTTTCCATGACTTCGCCGACGACACATGTCGACACGGCAGCATTGTTACAGCTGATTATGGGACCACATCCAGCAATGCCAATGCTGGTGGGTCTACGCTTATAAGGTTTGGGACCACTACTGCTGGCGATGTGTCTCTCACTCTAGGGTTACGCCATGCTGGGAACATGCCTGAGAAGAGTCCTACTTTCTCCATGAGAGATTTTGGGAGCTGTTGATTAATTACATAATCATAAACTTTTATATAGTACCTTTCAGGGGGGGGATTTAATCCTATTTTCTGTCTTTTTTTCTTTATTATATTTTTTTTTATTTCCATTCTATGAAGAAAGAAATACATAATGAGATCAAAACGTAGCATATTAAAGCTAGCTAGCTGTACGGATTCTATTGCAATTGTATAGTAGATTGTTTTGCATTTTTCAATTTTTCTAATTATGTACGTATTTAATTTAAGATTTTGCCCCCTTATGCTTTTCTCGAATAACTTGATGATAATCAAGTCATATATATATATATATATATATGGAGGAAGCTATTGTCAAATGTGGGCATAAACGTTTTTTCCCTCGAAAAACATCGATGCCTCCAAACTCTTTTTTGCCATCCAAATATATATTATTGTTAATTACCTTAACACACACACACACACACACACACACACACATTTTAAAATGACAATACGTAGAGATGGGCTATAAATTTAGGATATACCTTTGTGATGAGTACTATGATTGAGAGTAGTGAAAGCTGCTGGTCTGGTATTAGATATTATAATATTAAAAAAAAAAAAGATATTTCATATAAGATCATGTGGTTAATTGAAGCTATAGAGACGGATCGATGGTAGGCTTGAATTTAAAGCACATCGATGTGTCACCATTATATATAGTTATGGAGTTGGTGTCTCTTTCCTTCGCTTACCTCCCAACTAGAATTTTTCACACATAAATATGGTTTTCAATTTTAGCGTATTGTTGGGAGATAAGATGTTCGATAGATTCGATAACCTTATCTAGAAAAGTAAGAATATTTAAATATTAAATACTTTTAAGATAGGTGTAGCTAGGCTCTACTTATATTGAGTGATTGTCCTCTCTCTCTCTCTCTATATATATATATTATTTTATTAAGATTCGTCTTGGATGGAATTTTGCTTAATTACACTTGTTGATTACCTAAATAATTAAAACATCTAGCAAAACAAGCTAGGATGATACACACACCCACACTTACTTTTCCATAGAGTTGTAACCTAAGTGAAATGTTGTGATGGGAAATTTCGGTATACTAGCATAAATTGACTACTAGATGGTATTCTTATATGTAACAATAAGGCTAGAGTGCATATTGAATTATTGTAGATTCCTTCTTAAGTGGAATGCAGATGCATTTGCAAATAGAAAGCCTGGATCCTTAAGGATCAGGGATGTATTAGAAGATCATTATGAAAAAATCATCCATTGTATTTTCTTGTTTTGGAGGTATTAAGTAATCTAATGAAGTTGAGGTTTTAGCAATTTAAAAAGCTTTTTTTTTAGTACGGATTATTGTTATACTTTTTATAAGGACTGGATTAGGGAGTCTAGTTCTTACAATTCAATTACTTGAATAAAATGAAGTAATGTCATGAGACCGTGACAATTACATGCAAGGTGATTTCAATGGCATATCCAATGCTAGTCTTATACTTTCTCTTGTGAGCTTTACATATATTTATAGAAAAATAAATTATACAACAGATCATTTGGCCAAGCATAAAGTTTATAGAAAAGCTAATTTAATTGCATAGTTATAGTCCTCAATCATAAATTTATATTTTGCTTAAGTTGTCTACTTTAGCAAGTTAATACGAAACTCAATTAATTTTGCTTGGTTCGTGTTTACATTGTAAGTTATCTGATGTTATATTTGTTTCTTTTCTTCTCCTATTTAGCCATGTTTTTAATGGCTAAATCAATTGCTTAATAAGGTTCTTGTCTTTTATAAATAAATAAAAAACTAAAACATACAAGGTTTGATATAGAGATTCGTTGTTAATCATTGTTCATATGAATAGTGAAGCTCCTAATTTATTTTTAGTTTATAAACTTTTTTTTGGTTAATTTAGTCTCTCTCTCTTACCTAATTAGATGAAATTAGCCTTGAAACTATGATAGACTTGTAAAAGAAAAGGAAAAAGGTATGAAATGTAAGATATAGAGATAAAATATGTCTAATCCAAAATTCTTGTAATTTTCACTTTGTTCCTAAACTTTGTTTTTGTTATTTTCACTCTGTAAATGAGAGAGAGAAAAAAAGGAGAGAGACTTATTAAAAAACGACACTAAAGAGAGAAAAAGCACAATGTGTCAAAATATTCCATTCTACAAGAAGTATTTGATGGTGGTGGTCTTTTGTCCACATCTTACCAAAGAAAGTAGATTGAGACTTAGAAAGATATGAATCTCAGTTTTAGTTTTCGGGTTTTAACCTAATTTTTGCTACTTTAAGGGCTCAAATGAGTTTGTTGAGGTTTTTTGGATGTTTTTAAGGTATTTTTAGGTGAAACATTGGTTTAAAATGGGTTGATTGGTTAAAAAAATCAATATCAATTTTTTGTTCAATTTCAAACCATTGTGGTTGTCGAAAACTAGACATGGGATACACATTAATAAAATAATTTATCTTGATGAAAAACAATTTCCAAACTATTGTATTTATGGCTTTAAAAGCAATGCCATAAACTTCATCGAGACCCTAATAATTTTTCTTTACTTTCATAAAAGTTTTGGTTTCGCTGCAGCGTAAAACTAGCATACAAACTAAGAAAATGAACTTGCCCCTTTTTTTATTATTAATAAATTAATTTTTAAAAAATTACTTACCTTATACTAGAAAAATGGTCTACTTTCTTAAGTGGTTCCCTGACTTGTTGGTATAAAATTAATAACAATATCAAATAATTCTCTGTTATTTAAATATATTTTTTATGTTAGATTTTTTGTTTTACTTGTAGTGTATCACGGGTGGTATACACTACTATATCGTAATAGGCAATGAAATATACCATATTATTTCAATTAATTAGCAAGCTACAGACTGGTAGGTTTAGTTATGTTACCTGGTAACCAACACCGATTAGAAACAAAGGTTCCTTGAAACGCACAACATTAATATGTAAAGCAACAAGAACTCTTGACCTAATATGTTGCTTTACTTTCTGGGAACACCATAACTAACCTAAAACAACGTGTATTTGCGAAGGTGTTCTGCTGCAACCATCATATTGCATTTGAATTTATGGTATCTAACTTCAAGGAAGAAAATTCTACAAGAAAAATAAAGAACTGTTTTGGTTCGTGTATGATATGATGTAGCAGCTGTTAAATCGTTATCTTGATAGGAAAAATACAAACAACTCGAGTGGAGCTCAATGTTTCACTTTCATGGATGTATATATCAAAGCAGCAATGCCATTTTCTTCCATGTAACATTCTTTGATTGTGAGAGTTGCTTGAAAAGCAGAAAAGGGTTAAAATAAAAAAGAAAAGATAAGAGAAAATATCTAGACCCTATAAGGATCAAGAGTAATTAAAATGTCAGGATATGGGACCATCTGGTTTCAATCTTTTCTACTATATTGGTAGTCAAATAATCACTCTACGCTGTATCAGTCACAGTCACAGGTTTTGACAGATTTAACCCGAGTTGATGAAAACTACATTGTTTAGAGGAAAAATTAAAAATAAAACTGAATTTTGACCAAATCATAAGTATAGGATCAACTCCCATTAATATTTTTTAGAACTAGGTCCAGGCAAAGGACTTGATTAACCTGTTAAGCCAAGCTGTTTGATTAAGTTTTAGATTTCTTATCTAAACGAAAGTAAATTTTGAGATGTGAGCATTTAGGGATTAATAATATCTGAATTTATAGAGAATTTTCGGGAGTCATTTTCCTAGGAATCTCAATTATTGTATTTTGAAACCCACAAGTGATCAGAGAAGCTAGCATTCATGAAAGTGATTTTTCTCAAAATCTTAATTAATTAGATTGGCTTACCTAGTCATACACACAGCAACCAAATATAGCAAGTGCGTTGCAAACAAAAGTGAAGGAGCTAGGACCATGAATTTGTTATCATAGTACAATAAATTTTGTAAGACACAGCCATATACCCCCCCTCTCTCTCTCTCTCTAGACTCTAGCTACTGCCTGGTTGCTGAAAGTTACGTCGCCCATTTTAGACTAGCATTGACTCCTCTATGCCTTGGTGTTAGAGCATTCTCACTCACTGCAAAGACAAAAAAAAAGAAAGAAATAGGGTTTAATTAATTAAGGTCTGATCATTGAACAAACTGCATATATATATATATATATATATATATATATATATAAAATGGAGGACTTGTTTTGCTATTCTTTTGGTGATTCTTCTTTCCTGTAAATGTTGCTTTCTGGTGGGTCTGAGCAGAGTTCTTGAGCATCTGGGCTTGAATAGGATAGGCGCGAAACCCTTGCTCTGCTACTACTGCTTCCTCGTCATCGATATACTATAAGACTAGTTCGATAAGTACCCCAGAATGGTTTCTTTGTCTTGTTCGAACACATAACTTACAAATTCAATGTCAAGAAACTGACAACAAAACGATATATATGTTTTAAATTTTTAAAGTTTTTTTTTTTGAATTAAAACAAGGCAAAGAGAAGGACCACACTCCCACGAAAACATAACCGAGTGTGAAATTATGTGTGCAATAAAGGACACCAACTTGGAGTGGACCCCTGACTTTTTAAAAAAAAAATATTGCTAGCTTGAAAGCTACCCGTCAGATCCAATCCAAGAGACTGTCTACCAACCAGGTACCTATAGCATTGGGTCCACAATGGAGATGAGACTCATGATTTCTTTTTCTTTCTTTCTTTCTTAATTTCTTCTTGGTCATGGCGTGGCATGGCATGGCTGGCCTGGCCCCATTCTTCTTAGCTCATGACAGTTTTACAGACAAATAAAGTGAGCTGCTTGGACGCAGCAAGAGGGTAGGGTTTTCTGTAGATAGCCTCTAAGTCAGCCCAAGTGGGGGTGCTGCTAGGGCTTGGATAGGGTATGGACCTTGGAAGCCGAAACAAACCCTAATTATTACTAAATATTTCTGGTAAAGTAAAGGGAAATTCTGATGAAGACAGCAATAATGGATACTTTCATAATTGAACTAGAATCTCTATCAAACACAAGCATCCAATCCTTTCTTTTCGAAATATATGGAGGGAGTTTCAAGATTATCTCATTCCATTCTATATTTCTTCACTGAAAAGTCCATCAAATCTTTAGTTAATTAGGTTTAAAAAAGTTCATAAGCTCACAAATATTTTTATGAATGATATCCATTTGTTGCCATCATCATCTCTTCAAAAAGTCACCATGATCCATAACTACTATTATATAAAAAATGATTTTCCTATGATTTTCCATATTCTAGGGCATGCATGGTGTTGATGAGTAATTAACTACGATGTATAATCTTAAGAAATGAGTTAAGCTAAACAAATAACAATTTGTTGCTTGTTAGAATACTCATATGCAGCTCGAAATTAATTAAGCTAATTAAAATATTAAATGATTGCGTCTCCTAACATTATAATCAGTCCCACACTCTTCTTTTGAAAAAAATGTATGAATCCATCCTCTAGTTAATTAATTTCTAATTGAATAATTGATAGGATAATATTTTTTACTGCTCGGGATAACAGGAGGACTCTCAAGCTATCTTGTGCATGTGGGTGTCATTAATTGTTTTTTTTTTATTTCTTAATCAATGAAAATATTTTATTTTATCATGATTTATTCTTTATAATAAAATTTAATTTTTTTATTATAGATGATTGATTTGGATTTCTTACATATTTCTCAAATAGTAAATATGGTGTAAGAGATTGACATGTGTTAGGCTGAGGGATTTCCTACAGCCTTGGACAACATAAAGTTATTGTTCTAACCAATATATCTTTGACTGAATCGAAAATATGAATTTAATATCAATATGCAAACGTTGACTTAAAACATACCACTTGCCATTAAAATAAATAAATAAAGAAAGAAGGTTAGAAATCAAACTTGAGATTTCAATCCTCTTACTTCACAATAGTTTTCTGTTTAAGAGGAGTAATCATCCGCAAGAATTTCTAACGATCGAAATGGTTAGGGATGGCAATTTAACCTAATTAATACTATGGGAAACAACCTGAATATATAGTTTTGTTTGATAATCACCTTACTTGATTGATGGGAAATCCAACTCAAATCAAGAACATTTATATTTTTTAATGCATTTCTTAATATTGATATAATACACACTCCCGAGTCCCGCATATATATATATATATATAGACACACTTAAATAATAAGTATTCGTTGTGAATCATCTCAACTTAAAAATTTAAATTATTAGATGAAGTTCTAGGATATGATTTATATTATTTTCTAATACATCTCCTCAAGTGAAAACTCTTTGAACTTGAAACTTGCACAGACTCACGTTACCTTGTGCTTAATTTTTATCAAATAAATAGGGATGATGAGATTCGAACTCGAGACCACTTAGTTATCAAGGCTCTGATACCATGTCAAATAATCATTTCAACCCAAAAATTTAAGTTGTTAGGTGAGGTTTCAGAATATGATTTATATTATTATCTAACACTCATATTAAAATTTTGACGAAGAACATATCCTTTAATTAATAATGAAAAGAAAAGGTACCATGCATCAAATCTAATTTAAAAATTTTCAAAAATTTGAAAGATAATGATAAAAAAAATTTCATAAATATCTTAATTATAGTTACAATTGGCCAATTTTATAAAATTAAAAAAAAAAGTAATTCGGCATGGAAAATAATGCTACAAACTTACTGTTACGCACTACTATATAATATATTATTCAAAAACATCACACTCTAAAAGAAGAAGAAGAAGAAGAAGAAGAAGAAAAGGCATCTTGTACATCTTTGTCTGTTGCATAAAAGAAGTCTCATTGTATGCTAATGGCTTTTTAGCACTTAACACTCATCTTCTGTACTATATATTTGGTATTGCTGTAATTTTTACAATTTTAAAAAAATAAATTTAAAAAATTATAAATTATAATTGTTTTCTAGAAAATTTAAAAAAAAAAACCGTGATTGATATCGTTTAACTAACACTTTTAAATTTAAAATTAAAATAAAATACAAACAATTAATCACCACGTAAACAAACACAGACCGAGTCAAGAGTTAATTGAGAGAGAAATGCTACTCCAATTTTTGGGCCAAGTGGAAGACACATGATAGTGATATTTAATACAATGAGGCCCAACATGGTGTTAGTACCAATCTAAATTTAATGACGAGGGAAGCTCATATGCCCCACGTCCCCGACATGGGCTGGCAGCAAGATATGTGGATTAACTCAGAGCACATTCACCACCTTCATCTGCAAACAAATTTAACGAGGACCACTGAAAAATTGAAAGCTTCTTCTGTTCTACATCTCACATAGTGCAATGAAGCTGTTCAATCATCATAGACTACCAACCCCACTGCCGTTATTGTTCCTTCTTATTCATTTGCCTTAATGTTATGAACAAGATTTAGCAGGTATTTTTATTTCTTACCAGCTTTTAGTACATTGGAGGACCACAAGTCCTAGAAAAGGTAATGGTGAGATTCAAATTTGGGTTTTCAACGTGGAAATAGTGTTAGCAACTAACCTTGTCATGGGAAGAAGATGCTTTACACGAACAGTGGTAGTTTTTAGCCCTGGATTTGAACTTGAAACCTCATTTCTTTTAACAGTGTACGTTCAAGGGGTTATACCAGAAGAAAAGAGGAGGAAGAAAAGTATCAGTCGGTGTGGTAGTGTTATTATTACTCGATTTTACATTGAGTACTTGTTTCTACACATTACTGCTACTGACTGTAATTGTCAACAGAAGAAACCAACAGAAACAGTAACATCAACAAAAAAACACAGCAAAAGACAAGATAACAGAGCTAGGTAGCAAGTCAGTTTTACCTCTGCGACAAAAAAACATGGCAAGCAAAGCATATTCGTGCTCTTCTCAGCCTCATCATTTGTGTGCACGTGCAGGTGGGGTTGAGGGACTCAGTATTCAGTTCTGAGTAGTGATGTCCTCGGAAGCATACAATAAATTAGAAAGCTACTATTTTGGTTTGGTTCCTAGATTCTTCTCTACTTTTAATCCATGTTTTCATTAAATTTTTACTTCCCAGAATGAAAGATTGCCCTAATTATATGCAGGACTGGTGCTCCCAAACTTCTACTGCAATTTGTGATGGTGTCAATTGTTTGTGTATGAAAACCAACTGACACATTAAAGAAGTAGGTACCAGTATTTTCATGTATTATTAGATTATCCATTGCGTCGTCGTCATCACCACCACCACCACCCATTACCATCAAGCTACTGTATCATGAGCATTATACAGTTCATGGACTTGTCATCTCCTGCTAAAGGACTAGCATTTGACATTTCTGCTGTCGGGCATTGATGAAAAGGACTCAGAGGGAGAGGAGACCAAGGAAAAATATCATAGCAGTACCCTCTCTTTAAACATGACTGGTGTGGCCTACATGAATATATGGTAATGCACCACAAGGTGCTGTGGGCAGTAAAAGTCACATGATGAATGATGTAGGAATCATCAATCCAGGGAACTTGTTAGCCAGGTATCCTCATTTACCACAGCATATACGGTATAAAGCACCTTATTTTGACAAAACATTCTGTGTTCGATCTCTTCAGAAATTGTAATCAACTCAGGTAGTTACTGACTTACTGTTTTGTCAGTTGATAAAAAGAAAATGGCAACATCCGAATCTACGTAGAGCATTTGCTAAATTGAGCAGTTGAGCTAAGAGTGGTAAAATGATGAAAGATGAGAGGCCCATTTAGAACAGTTAATGGGCTACGAGGCATTCTATTGTAAGTGCATCCTTCTTCTTCTTTTTCTATTTTTTAGAAATACAGGGATGGAACTTTGGAAACCAAACTTTATTATTGGTATTTTTTGAAACTCAGAGAAAATACTCAGGAAACTATTTTAAGCCCAAGTCCAGGTGAATCTGCGAACCATCAGAGCAATGACCTCACAGTAGAACAACTGGAGGTCACCAAGTTCATCCAGGCAAGAGGTTTGAAGGCAACGAAGGTAATAAAATCAAAACCTTACTTCATAACAGCATAGCATAGCAGAAACCAGACATAACAGAAGTAAACCCTTTTGATAGCAGCAGCAGCAAACCAGTTCATACCAAATAGAATATCAGGGGAGGATAAATCCTGGGTTTCCAACCTTGATTAGAAGAGAACCAGAACCTACATAATCCTTATGCCGAGGGAAAGCGCTCCCAGGCCATAAGCCAAGTACTCAAACATAACAAAAGATGCATCAGGAAACAAAGAAGAAACTGGTATGGCCAGAATAGAGAAGGCTCTACGTGACCTGACCACAACCTGATAATAGAACAGGAGAAAAATAAGCAAGCTCAAGTGTGACCTATGAGCAAAGACCAGCTCCTGTAAACTGACTTCAAGCATAAAGAACTCGTCAGTGTATATAGCTTGAATAAGATTCAATTCCGTTGAATGGCGTTCCTTAATGTAGAAAGTCCAGCAATGACCATCTGCCAATTACTTGACGGTGTAACTAAAGATTTGTAAAGGAAACTTCCAATTCATTTTTTTAAATGATTTTCACCTCAAGAAGCCAATCTACATTCATCAATTGAAATGGAGTTTCACACACTTATAGCACTCTCATCAAAAACACTAGTAGCAGTCAACACATATCACACCATTGTTTGCCTCCCCAGAAGGATTCTCGGTGTTAGCTTTTCTTTTATATTTTGAGTTGACACAAGTACTCTATATAACAACATATCATTTAAAGTTGCTGCTCTCACTCATATTTGCACTCTTTCAAGTCTCCTGCCTTGATGTCATTGAGCTATCTGGCTGTTGTGGACTACCTTGTGTTTCCGTGTATGGTCTAATGAAAGTCCTTCGCCACCAGACCTCAAAGGCTCTCTGAAGATTTGGGCAATTATCCCCAGCCTTTAAGAAAGTGCCCAACCAAGCAAGCAAAATGCTCCGTTGGTTCTCCAGGGGTAGTGTGAGAATCGTCCTCCCGATACCTTCCTCAACTACCTTTCTATCAAATGACCTGCACCCATGTTGTAACCAACTGTAGTCATTGATCAATGGCTGCAACCAGGTTTGTAACAACAAGTGACGAGTGTCCTTTGAAGGTAGCAGCTCCCCTCTTCCAATTCCAACAAATAACCTGGATGTGATGCAGCTAACATGGTAACGAGACACTATAGGAAGCTTTGAATGCAGGGCTGCCAACTCTTGCTGGCTAGACCACATTAGAGCAAACTCATCTGCTGCTTGTCGGTCAGCTAAAATCTCAAGCAACCATGAGAGATTGTCAGCTTCAAGAGCTATTTGCTTTACCACAGGTTCCTTATTGTCTAGAGGCTTGTCAGAAAATTCAGGTTCAGCAGCTTGCTTAAACAAAGATAGAAGTGAATTCAAGCAACTTCTGCAGGAGCTATAAATAGTATCGTTGCAGATGTCAGAGGAATCTGTGTAACTTGGAAGGCTGTTATTCTCCCGAAGGAGCTTCAGGACTATGGATTTCATTTCACGTCGGCCTTTCTCCTCATTGCTTTTGAGAACTAGCTCCATTATGTGAGAAATTGTATCTTTAGGTGGGTTAGCAACATTAGAAGAGACTCGTTTCAAAACTGGTGTGACCCCAATACCTTCATTCTGGAGCCGTATAACCGAGGAGACCACTTTCTCTTCTTCTTCATCCCCAATCCATGGAACTGCTTCCAAATATTCCAAGCATGACTGGATGCATGTGTTGAAGCTAAGAAGTTCAGCAACCTGCAAAACAATTCCATTGATGATGGACTTTAATGGGCGTAAAACAGTTTCACAAACTCCCAGAAATCTATTAAATGCTTAGGGGAGCAAGGGTGGGTATCAACAAAGGTTGAATCAATACATGAAAACTAGGCTCAATTGCCCAGTAGAAGCCCTATGTTTTAAAGGAAGGAACTAACACATGGACATCAAATCAGAGTCTCAACAATATGCTGTTCCTGGATATAGTGATAAAGCACGGTGAGAAAGCATACAGGGACCAAGACATGAGACAAAAGAAACATGCGAAGGAACTAAAGTGATCTGTCATGGAAAGGCAAGAGAAGATCACTTAACCACTACCAAACCACAACTTTGTACCTTCAAGGCGTAGCTCCAGCCATTTATAAGATCTGGAACATTGTGGCCATGGTTAAGAATGGTATTATTCAACTTGCATTAGAAAAGAAATTATAGGGCAGCCCAGGCATAATGTATTTGTTAATATTAACAACATATTTACCCCCTTTTTGTAATAAAACCCCTTGAGCTTTCATCTTTCTCAATTTCAAACTCGAATCAATTTTGCAACTCAAGTGTCCCATCGTTGGCATTTGAGAATCATTCATAAATATGACAAATTATAAGCCAAAATTCGGTTCAGTTAAATAATGGGCTTACACTGATGTCTCAAGTTACAAGTTACCCCTAAACATTCTGGTTTCCTTGACACATGCCAAGTTGTAAGGAACATGATACAATGATAGTGCTACAGGAAGCATTTTGTTAAGCATGTTATATGTTAGAAATTAAGACAGTAAAAAGATTAGAGAATGTCAAACCACAAGGTTAAGCTATGCACATCAAGAAGTCAAGTCCAGGAACGGTAAATGTTTATGTTCGGCATATGACATGAAGCTCTAACTCCTAAAAGAAGGCAGTTAGGTAGCAAGACACAGGCGTACAGATCCAATCATGGTAGTGTTCTAGTCAAACTGAAAACAGAACAAAGAAGAACATGTGGATTATGGCTAGCTCAGAGCAGCAAAGGTTTCTGATGTCAAATGTAATTAAGTTAGCCTTTTGTATCTAGTATATGAAAATATAATAATAATGAATGCATCACCTACCTGTCTACCATATACATTTGTCCATGTTATTTTTGGTTTGGGGAAGCAGGACTTCATGCTCAATGTGAAGAACAGATAATTGGAAAGTTGAAAAGTGAATAGTCTAGTGGGAAAAAATAGTTTGTCGGACAACCAAAAAAGGAGGTGCAATGTGGAAGAAAGAAGCAAAGTTCTTATTTGTAGTGAAACAAGTGAAACGGCACTTTGATGAAGGGGCTGTCCTAATAATCCCAAAGATCCAAATTCAATTTGGTTGGTAAAATGCTAAAGATGGTTAAGGGCTCAAAGGGTTCTTAAACAACAATAACATGTCCCAAAACAGAGGATTATCCTAACTAATGACAAACTCAAAAGCAAAACTGTATTGGTTCTTAGAAAACCTCCAAACAAATCATATACTAGCAGAAAGATAAATATGTCTAGGTTCTACCGCTTCAAACAGTGCATGAATTGGAGCTTCCTCAAGAGAGAGCTATGGCAATTTTACTCTCAAGTAAGCAGGCTGTCAGGGAAACCGAAATCTCTCCCTACCATTAATTTTAACTTGCATGATTCTTCCTCCTTTGCCATCAAATATCACATCAAGCTTTTGGAATTGTTATTTGCAGGTCACTTGCATGTGGAAAGGGCCTCCACAGCCAATGAAATGGCCAAGATTTTGCCAGCTACAATATCCACAACTTAGACTTGAAAAATAGGTGCAGATGGTGGAAGATTTTATGTCAAAAAATCTGCCACCTTGAAGATTTTATCACGTAGTAGAAGCTACTAGTTTGAATTTCGTGTTCAGATATAGAAGTGTAAGTTTTGTTTTTTTCCTAGCTTGGAGGGATTGTTCCAAGTATAAATAGGTTAGTTTTCGTTAATATCTAGGGAAAGTTAGCTTGTTTTCGGTTCTTTATCTCTTTGGTGGATTCCACTGAGTGGTGATGAGCTATCCTAAACTCTTATCTCCTTGTCATGTGACGAGATTTGTGACTTTAATCATTGTTCATTCTCCTTAGAGTTGTGATTTTCTGTATCTCTAAAGGGTTGAATATCACTATCCTACATCTACCCATCCTCCAAACTTCCATTCCCATCATCCATCTTGACCATAATTTCGTTGGCACCAGCCTCTGAAATTTTTCCAGTATCACACTTGGTGCCTGGTTGTAAGCAAACTAACAACAGCACTTAATGGCACATCGATAACATTTTTAACTGTCTTGTATTTCTATGAGATTTCTCGTCTTGCAATTTTTGAAGTACAAAACTTACTTATCTGATATTAACATAGGTGCAGCAACAATCTTAGGTTTCCACATTCTATTCTTGTTTTGCAACTTCTTGGAAGTGGCTTTAGCTGCAACTTATTTTGTAGAATTACATACCCCGCATCTCCACCCAGTTAATCAAAAGAGTGATTCTCTTTCTAGACGTATCTAAAACACACAATGGTGGCTGTGAACATTTCTAGGATGTAGTGATGAACAAACACAGTAAAAACTTGAAGCTGAGAAATGCGATGTCTAGAAAGGATTAAGCCTTCTAGAATAATGTGAAAAATAGTGTAAATTTGAAACTATTAGAATGTATATGGTGGTTAAAATTGGCTACAGGTAGGCAAAGGTGCTATTATGGAAAGAAAAAGAAAAAACTAGACACCAAGCCTTGTATACCATTACAATGAAAGTAAACATTATTTCTCTGTTCTCAAGTCCCAATCTTTTTTTTTAACCATCAAATATTTTGTTGCTAAAAGTATCCAACAGAACTTTCCCAACTAATTAACCACCTACACCAAGTACTAATCAACAATTACAATACCAACTATCCTTAAACTCAAAACTAACAGTATTATCATAACCCAATTGATTCTGGTTCTTAAGACAAACTAGTAGGCTGAACACTTGGAGAGACAAAGAGTTGTGACCTTGCACTTGGTGCGGCCTAGTTGACCACGCATTAAGGCACAGAAAAAGAGACTGGGACATGGAGCTTATCCTAAACCCTTCCTCGCTAACCCCATCTTTTAACAGCTTCAGCAAAGGTCACTGGATAATGGATGCTGTGGAGGAGTGCATGGTCTAGCTAGATCTTCCAAGGTAACAGGTATGTTTTTCATTACATGCTAAATTATAATCCCACAAAAAAGCTCTCTCCTGAACTACCCATTATGTAATATAGGCTCTTCAGAGCAACAAAAGCACAATCAATTACCATTACAAGTTCGACATTAGCTACATAAGAGAAAACAAGATGTATACAGAAAAATTGCAATAAACATAATGAAATGAAGGAATCTATTGCCAGTAAAATACCTTGAGAATTCGAAGCACGCGTGAGACACTTTGCTTGATCAACCTCTGCTTCATCTCCTTGCAATACATCAGTCCCACAGTTTCAACATATATCTCAACATCCTCACAGTCATCGATCTCAAGACAGGACAGATTAGACTCCTCTTCAGAAAGCTTATCAGCAAAAAAGCTGCTATTCTCCACTAGAACATTCTTGTGGACACTCAACTTCACACAAAAACCCTGCTTTCCAAGTAAAACTACCTTCATATCACTGGTTCCAGGTTCCCCAAATTCAATTGCCACCTTCCTTGGCAAGCTTTCTATCTTGGGCCTGGGAGTTCTCTCGCTAACAATAGAAGCACTAACACCAGGTGTATCAGAGCCACAATTTCGTTGATCATCAGAAACAACTGATGATCTTAATGGAGTTGGTGGTGCCTTTCTCTCATTAAATGGGGCTCGTTTCTTTTGGACGGTGGTCTTAGGTGGTGGTGAAGAGGGTTTGGTTTTGTTTAAAGGATTTTGAGCTTTAACGGTCTTTTGAAAGACAACAGGAGAGGGACAACACCAAAAACCCTCTGGAGTTACGGCAATTGGGACATTTCTAATCTTGGTTTGGCCTTGTTCTACCTTTGTAAGTCTAATTTCAGCCATGTCTCAGAACAGCTTACAGCATTTACTCAAATCAATATATGATTAGTTTTACAAGGATAATAAGATTACAGCAACCAGCTGGTTTTCCTTCAAAAGGACTCAAGGAAAAAAAAATATTGAAACTGAAAAGCTGTAATTCAAGTCAATCCTGGGAATCCCAAAGTCAAAATTTTATTTTCTAGAGAGCAAAACAGCACTACAAAACAAAAAGTTAGAAGCAACTGATAAGTTTTTCTTGGAAAATGAACCACTTAAAATTTAATATACTCCAAATTACAACTTCAAGAAAACTAAACACAGAAAAATCTTAATCTAAAGCTAGTAAAAAGATAAGAACACAGTTCCAAAGAGTTCGAATACAGCGAAAAAACTTGTGCATGCAGGAATCGGTACTACGCAAAAGCACAAAAAGCCAAAGAAAAAAAATTATAGGTTCTCCTATCTACTCAAAATCTAAACTAGATCGGGTAGTGGACAAAAATTCATAACAAATACACAATAAGGAACCATAAACAAGCTTGAAAGTTAGTAACTTTGGAACCCCAAAACACTAGAAACACACCAAATTTTGGAAATTTAGAGACTTCCTAGAAAACCCATCTCTTATCTCTTATTTTTGAAGGCCACAAGTGCCTAAAATGATTGAAAGATAGCTCTGCTGTCAAGCATCAAGGAAACCATGAACAGAGAGTTGCAGGGTGGAATAATGAGTGTAATGTCTCTTTTATGTGTAATAAAAACGGAAATGAAAAAAACCACCCCACAAAAGTGACAAAACACACTCACACTCCCACTCTAATGAAGAAAAAGAAAACTAAAGTAGTTATGGGCTCATTGGTTTGTGTCCATCTTATGCTTTTGATGATTGTATGAAATATGGGTCTCAGACACTCAGCCTGTGCATGTCTTCCCCTTTTTCTCTCTATAAATATTCTCTTTCTTTCTCTCTCAAAAAAAAAGCACTTTCTCAGTGACCGGAACATGCTTGTCTCTCATCATCCTTTCTCTTTTGATGTTTTTTAATACTTTTATTTTTGGTTTCTTTATGTTTTGTTGCTTTTGTAGACCGTTGAGGATTAGCTGAAAGAGACCACAGGTTTCATCCTTCGTGTGGTTGTGCCTTCATGAAATGACATGAATATCCTCATGGGACTACCAGATGAGGTGTAAAGATTCATGAACGAAGGTGATTTGCTGAGCATTTAGAGGAATCTTGATGACTCCAAACAGTTGAAGTATAACCAGTCTTGGATAAAGTTAGGGCTAAGTGAAAATGATGGATGGTCCAAACTCTAACTACTTGTGTTTTCTTCTGTTTTGGTAGGCCATAATTTTGATATTATTATTTGTTTCTTTTGATTTGAAATTTTTAGAGTATCTCGATATTTTTAGAAAAATAGTGAGAATTATTTTTTAAAATATTTTTTATTTCAAAATATATGATATTTTATTTTATTTTATTTTTAAAATTTATTTTATATAGCACATCCAATTAAAATAATTTAAAAATATAAAAATTAATAATTTAAAACTAGAAAAAATTTAAAAAAAAATTAAAAACATGCTCGTACCGCAATTACAAAGAGTCCACAACAGTGGACTACTCATGGAAGAGATTTTATTGAAGCAAAGGTAGATGAGTTTTGCTCAACTCCAAGAGAGGTAATTGACGAATTGGTGGTAAAGATCAAATCAGAACTTAAAGGGAAGAAATTTAATTTGTGGGTTCATGATTAGCTTTGACTAGTGAAACAAAGAGATGCTGACAAAATTTAGGACCACTGATCCAAGAGGGATACAGACATGTGTTAGGTTACGGCATGATCTTGATGGATAATCAATATCTTATTAACCATATAAATAACCTTGCTCCATGGACATCTAGTTTGGTGAATTGGTTGGAAAGAATATGTCATAATCCAAAATAGATGATGGGCTTGTTCATCATACTGATGGAGAATTTTCACTTGAGAAAACAGGTCATAAGTAAAGATTATCATAATTTGTTGGCGAAGTAGCCTATTACAGATGAAAAAAATGCAGAGTGCTCCTAGAAGAAGAAATGTTCAATCCATATACAGCATCTTTCATCAATGATTAATATGCCACAGCAAAATCTATTCAAATCGCCTTCATGGTATGAACGGGTCCAGTTCATGTAACAAGAGGAGGATCGCTCATCCTGCACGGAGGACATGTTGCATCCTCTCTGTTCCTTTCTAAGTTTCCATCGTGCTTTATAAAAAGGAGAAGAAAACATCATTTCCAAGTGGCGAGATTGCATCTAAGACAGAGAGAGGGAGGGGGGGAATTGCTAGGGAGACAAAATATTCGAGGGTAGTTTTGAATCTTTTGACGTGGCCCCTTCTTTCTTTCTTTCTTTCTTTAGAGGATTTCTTTTGCATTGATTATAAAGCTAATAGATCTTGCCATCTGGCTTGTTGTGCGATATTACAGAGATTACAAATGATGATGCTGCGTTGAGAAAAAGAGAGCACGTTTTCATCATCAATAGCACCAAAAAGAAATCCATGGCAAGATGGATCTTGCTGGAATTTTGGCCCACCATCATCACTCTTCATGTGTCGGTCTTAGAATTGTGTGTCAGAATTCTGTTCTGTTCATTGACATGAAAAATGGACTCCCTGGCACATGCCAGTTTAACTTTGCAATATTCAAGTGATTCTACAGCTCTTTAAATCCATGGCAAGATTAATCATGCCTTGTTTGCACAAGAAGCAAGCTCACAATGAGAGGCCAAGCAATTGTGATGGTGGAGGAATTATAGTCAACAGACAACTCTAAAATTTCCTCTCTTTTCCCTGCATAGCTTATATCTAGTCAACTTTTCATTAGTGTGCCTCCTTTTTCTGGTAAATTTTCCTCCCCAAGAACGTGTTTAGCCTTGACCAATTTCATCAGTTAATTTTATGTCCAACTACCTACAATCTTACACCATGTAAACATGGGTAGCTTTGTACTATACCATTGATTCAGTTCAATTATTTTGATCAACTATCGGTTCTCTTCCAAGGGAGAAAATGACCTTCAGCTGCCCGCTGCTGTGCAGCGTAATGTGCTTCTTATTCTCAATCAATAAGCTTTGGCTCTCATCATCTTCCTCACTTAACATAATAAATGAGAGATCCAAATCAATTAGTTAATGATGCATAAAAGCTCCTCCAAGTTTCATGTTGTAGGCTGCTGTAAGGATCATAAAACCATTAATTGCACTTGGTATAGGCTGGTTATGGATATTCTCTTATCTCTACTGATTAATCACTCGTTTATGTAATACACTCCATGAAATTTTTCAAAACTTGGGTAGAATTGAGGGGCTCTAGCACAAAAGAAATTCAATTTGTCAAAAAAAAAACACTATTATCGCAATTGATATTAATTTCTTTTGTGGGAAAATAAAGTTTTGCTTGGAATCCATCTTTTTCTTCTTTTTTTGGTGTTTTTTCCCTCTGAAAAATACCTTGTCGGAAGTGTTGGCTTCAGTTGAGGTAACAGACAGACAGCAACCTTATCCATGAAAACAACAGAAGCAGCACAAATGCACAATGTATTAGCTCACAAGAACTCCATGTACCGAAGTCCAGCAAGCATGCAATGCAATGTCTTGGACAAGGCAGCTAAATTTCTTGCAATGCCTGCGTCTTATTTGTTCTTTTGCTACCCAAATCAGGTTAGCCATGTGGTCATGCTCCTATCATCCTTCCAGTCAACTTCTTAGCATATACAAGAACTGCCAAAAGTAAAATAATTGGGCAAGGCTGAATCTGCCAGTGCCTTTTTGTGTTTTTCAATTTCTTTTGGAATAATCATGGATTGAATTATTTATTTTTCAGATCTACTCTTATCTTTTACAAGAATTATTTGTAAGGTAATTAGGGCAGTAGGGCTCGAATTGGAGTCTTGCAAGTTGCATCCTTTCATGCTTTGAAGTAGAAAGCTCCACTGGTAAATGCCTGTTGACATTGCCACTACCCTTAAATAGACCAATTTGATCATCAAGTTGCAAGGCTTTCAGCCTGGAAAATTTCGAGGCAGTAAAAGCAATCTTGCATTCATCAGTGAATGAGAGGATGGTCAACAAAATAAATTAATGGTTAAATTGGTTGGACCTTGTGGTAATTGCTCCAAATAAAAAAGAATAAATAATGTCAGCTAGATATAATTAAATAAATGTATCAGAAGTTGACCATAAAGGATTAATCCCCTACCTAGATCCATCATTTTGATGCCTAGCTTTGAAAGAGAACAAAATGGCAACAACCATAGCATTCAGCTTGTATTCTCTACTAATGGCTGCACTCTTTGGTTACTCTGCATCAGTCCAGCTAAATGACCCTGGTACTTTGCTTACTTTGATGATGATCTTTTCAGCTATATGCGTTTCAAAAGCTAGTTTTCTTCAATTTTTTGTTCATGCTTCTGATTTTATTTTATTTTTTAAAAGATTGGTACTTTTGGCTCCCTCTTTATGCTTGTGCTTGTGCTGTTAATCTGGTGAACTGGGCAATCTCTAATACAACAATCAGGCAAATTGCCAAGGTGACATTATGGTTTGCTGCACTCTTGTTTGTAAAGGTTGTAATAGAAGATTATGTGAATGGAACAGCTGGCTTCTGGTCATTAGATCTGAGTGAGAGGGTTGTAAGGGAGAAAACTGGAAGTGGGTTGGTTCTAATTTCCATGATTTTGCATTTGGAAGCATCATCAGAACCTAAACATTCCAAGATGCCAAGAAAGAGAAGGGAGTTCCCAAGATCTGTTGAATATGGTAAACGCGTTGGACCTCCATTTTTCTTCTTCTTTTGTTAAGACATTAGACCTGCAAAATTGATTGTTGGGTTTCATTTGACACTAAACTAAAGAAATGTCAATGCAGGGATGGCAAGCTTGGTGATCTTCAGTTTAGGACTTCCGTTTGTTTTCTTTGTGATTCATGATGGAGAAATGAAGTTTGATCATATCAAGGAACAAAACAATGTGAAATCCTTTTAAAATGGGACATTTCTGATTTGGCTTGCACACTGTTAATTTGTTCCACCAGACTCAATTGCCAACTTCCTCCTCGCAAAGTTTCAATTTGTAGGGCTGCAGTGGTGGGATCACAGCAATTTGTTCATTTTTAACTCTCCTACCTTTACCTAGTCGAATTTCAGCCATATTCAAAAACTTGTGACATTTGTTAAAATGAGACACCTAACGATCACTTCACCTGCATTGCTTCAAAAAACCTATACGACAGAGAAATGTAATCTAAAAGTTTGCAGAGAAAAACAATTTTATCCAAATCAACTCAGTGTCTAAACTAGTAAACTAGATCATGTCTCCGACAAAAAGAACAAAAACAAAGAATTTATGACATGCACATCAAGAGCAGTGCAAATAAGTAAATGTTTAACTTCTACACCATCCATTAGAGTTAGCAAGTTTGATACTCTTACGCATGAATAATTATAGATGCGAGGGAAATAAATGGGAGGGAAGAAAAGATGAAACTGGACTGATCCCTGTAAAGCTTTTACATCACATGGAAGACTTCGCTAGAGCCCCTATTGATTCATACGGATAACAGAGAAACCCAGATTTCACCTGCAACGAGTAGCAATGACTTTTAATTCATTTTCAATGCAAGCCATCCCAGCGCATGCAAACCACAATGTGCTGGGAAAACCAGGAGCATTCTCTGGTTACATTACATGTTTTCCAGAAGCTTAGTTTCTCCGGTAACATTTACACCTCGATTATGCGGAAACTTGGTAAGCATGGTTATGGAGCATTATTTGAAAACTAGTAATTTATGTATTAGCATGAAAAAATAGCTACAACAGGAGAGCACATGTACCTACAATCTTAAAACGGGGGAGCGGGGGCTAAAACCTTCTACACTTTGCACTAAACCCCATTACTAGCAAACAAGCCAAGATACAATTACGGACGTCCTCTTTTATGGATGAAAGTGTATCAATAAATGAGAATAAACACTAGCTACTTGCCGGGGCAACTAGGAAAAAAAAATTCATCACGAAGATGATTGTAGCTCCAAGGACCGTAGGCCTCTGCCCCCATTGCTCGGGACTTGGCCAATATCTTGTCAGCTTGACGCCAAATCCACTCAACCTGCTTATGATTTGATCAGCCAATAAATGCCAGCAAGGAATAATATCCTTGAACAGATCCGAATCTGATTCTCATGTCAGGATCTCCACATCCCATTATTTCAAGCAGGGTAGGGCAAGATATTATTTAGGATTTAATAGAGGCGGCCTCGGCACTTGGAAGCTCCACAATGGCAAGGATAGCCTTCTCCAGGCAGCAGCTCATACCGATAGTTGTATGTCAGTTCTTCACCAAAAGATATCTGCACATGATATGGTTAACCAACTAAATGAAATGTACTAATAATATACCCGAACACAGTACTGAGTCAATAAGTTCTATTACAAATAGATGCAGTATGCCTTGAACTACATCGACATAAAGATAAATCCCAACTACATCAGGCACCATGAATGGGCAAAGAGCCCAAAAAGTATCCCACAAAATACCCTTCCCTTGAACTAATAAGAAAGTCAATATTCTTAAAAGTTTCATATAAAATTTTTAGAAAAACGTATGTAGATCCTCCACGTGTACAATAATTGATATTCAAGAAGGAATAAGGAGAGTACTTACATCCCGACTTGCATAAAGACCGATATGAGCACGCTGAGAATCCATGCTGTTGACCAGAACTTGGTGGTTTGCAAGATTTGGCATGCAGCTGCCAACATAAACACGTGTCCAGTGTAAATCAACAAGCACAGCCTCATGCAGATAAATTAACAGGCCAGAAAAGACCGGAGACAACTAATCAACTACCAAACCCTGTTCCATTATCTACCTCACTCCCGAGGCTTTTCTTCCCTTAAAATATAGGATAACACACTCTCTTCATATCTTGATGCATTTGAAAGTTTATACGTTAAAATATAAGCCAATAGCTAGGGCTTCTAACTTTGATGAGCATGTTGTGAATTGACCCCACTCCTTAAAAAGGAGAAGCAGGTGAATGGTAATGTGTTTTATGGCTATTATGAAATTATCACCTCCTTTTTTCCCTTCTCGCAAAATCTTAAAACCATCCCTCCATCAAACTATAAAAAAAGAGGCTATAGAGATGTCCTTGTGCAATCATTAGGATGTTGCTAACCGTCACTTAAATATAACAAAATGTCTAGCTATACTTCAAAGCAAGAACCTCACATGTATCTATATATTAAGCGCCCTCTATAAAAATTCTTTTTAATATTTTGTTTACTGGTTCAATAAAAAAATTCGTTGGATAAATCAACAAGGTATCAGGTTCACTGGTTGGCAGTTCTGGCCAAACAGTTAGCTACTGCATGAGATAAAGGCCATGAAGGTACTGGTTCCATGAATGGTCCCCCTTGGTTCCCTGATTCGACAAAGTCAATCAGGTCTTTTAAGAACTACCTTCTGGAGTTGCTTGATGTTTCTCATATGTTAAATCTTAGCTGTTCTTATGCTTCTCTTCTATATAACTGGCAATCTACTTTAGCAATCAATTATTAACATTTTCATCCATTAAAGATAACATTATTATCATATCACAGAGACATCATTTGAATTATGAAATTTTTTTAAGGCATTGATAATTTGGTATTGCCTTTTTTCATATGAACAGAACTCAAGCTTATAAATGTATGTAAGTGCATACATACAGCAATCATCAAATCTAAATCCATATAACATTAAGGCATCAATCTAACGCCTGAAACATCTAAAGAGAGGCAGCATTAAACCTAGCCAACATCTTCACCTTACAGAAAATCAAGTAGTTAAATCAAGCATGGTGCGATTTTGATTGGTTCAGATTGATAATTGATACATTTGCATACAAGAAGCAAATTTCTCGAACCATAGAGAAGACTACTGCAAGGAATATAACTAACTTTCCCTACCTGTGGTTGATGAACCGTGAAACATTCCCATACTTTGTGGCATCAATAAAATAATGGGACTGTCCTTCAACCATTCTGCTCATATCATTGGTATGAGCATCAATTTTGTACATATAGCTGCAACCTTCTTTACCATACCTAAAAGCCAAACAAAGCACATTCAAAACATAGCAAGAAAACAAAAAGGAGCAAAATTGCATCTTCCAAAGTTGATAACCTGTCACGTCTATCGTTTGCCTCCTGTTCATCTAAAACCTCCCCAATGTACTCACATATAAATGTACCACGTAGGATTGGTTCCCCTGCCCTGACTGCCCAACCCTGTATTTCAGCAAAGACAGAAGTTAATATGGCACTATAGAAACAGTGAACAATTGAAAGCAAAACTCTAATTGGGAAGGTTCGTTACCTTATTATCTGTTTTGAAGACTTCCAATTTCACTCGTATTCCATTCTGCAAAACTCTGTTTGGGCAAGTTTTATTGCAGCTGCACATGCTATTACACTCATAAACAAGGTAACCCTCCTGCACGATTTTGCAAGAAATGTTTAAAATGCAAGTCTCACCAGTAAAACATGTATGCCTCACACACAGAGGCAGAGAGAGAGAGAGGGAGCCAAAATAAAAGGCCATATCCGCTTGTCAAATAGAGCTTGTGCACAGAAATTAAACATGCAGAATACAGAATCAAATTGGCAATTGATATAAAAGGGAGAAACAATAGCATGTATCAGTCACCATACTAGACACTCTTGAAAGCAGCAGGCCAATAAAAAATCTTGCAGGAAAATAGAAAGTTCAAGGAATGAGGAAGCTATTCCATATGCAGCCAGTCAATCATACATTCTTAGCTATCAAAAGAGCATCAACATTGGAGTGGTAATTAGTAACTATTTGCAACAGTAAAAAGAAAATAGAATTACCTCCAAAACAATCCGCCCTTTATCATCATATGGGAATCTGCCAAGCATGGAATTCCCATATATGTCTCTCGCATCTTCATAGTCATTGTCAAAGAGATAAACATGATCACAAGTTTCAGGACAGCACATTGGATAATGGCAAGAACACCCCAATTGCAAACTCTACATAAAAAAGGATGGTGTTGAGGGAACAGAAAAAAGGCAGTGCGTTTAATACATAAATCCATTTCCAAAATTATATGGATATTATATGACATGCATGAGCATATTTGCAAAGTGTTTTTCTTCCTTTCCTCTCAATCTTTATGTGTATGCATGTCTTAGTGTATGTGTTTTATATTTTGAATTGCAGTGTCAGTAGCCAACTAGGGTCCAATCATCTCCAAGGTAGGAGAACAACCAACAAGTGCATTCCACATTGATACAATTGGCCATAATCAAAATCAAATTGAATTTAAAATTAAAAAAAATAGATAACCAACCAAAAGATACCTCAATGTCCAGACTATCAGATTGATCAAGCAATGGCCCTGTTACATAAGTAAAAGTTTCCCAGGGCCTGGGGAAATTACTGATTTGACCATCAGAACCATCTGCCAAGACATGGAGAGAATCCAGGGGATCTTCATCTACAACACATGCCACTGGTATCGTTTCCTTCCCGAAGCTTATGTCATTACACAAGACAGTAGCCTTTTGCTTAGGCCCTTCTCTAACATCATGCACATCAATAACATAGTGGCACTCGTCCACTTCCCACTCATTGTTTACATGATCAGATGAATGTGTAATTTGTTTCCTTATTAAACCATTTGGGAGAGCCATCAAAGGAGAGAATAATCCTGGGTCCTTGAAACTCTTACATCCTCTGGAACAGATAAACTCCTCTTGGTGCCACTGTACTTGAATGTTATGCTCACTGCAGAGCTTGGCTGCCTTCAAATAAAAACGCTCTGGCAACACTCCATATTTCCCCTCCAGTGATGCTTTTAGGCTCACCTTGCAGCAAGCAGAGCGTGCAATAGCTAAGATATCAAGGTTATTAGGCCGAGGTTTTGTTTTCTGAACCTCAGAAAACAATATCTTTGCGACCTCTGAGCTTTGAGATTCTGCTAGTCTACCAAGAGTACCTGCCTCAGTTAAATTAGACTGTATGCTTAGTCCCTCACTGCTAAGTGACTTTGACGCCTGGATACGTTTCTTCAGACCAGCAGTCACACTGTTCCTGATGCTGCTATATGGTGCCCCCAGACCTTTCTTAAATCTAGGGCGGCTAAGTCTTCCAGATTTTAATCTATATGCATAATACCGAACACCTCTCTTTGGGGGGCGAGAGCTGAATAGATTTGGTCCCATATGAGCAGCCTGATGGTGGCGGCCAAGATCAGGCAGCAAATCGAACTTCAGGCCACAGAACTTGCAAATGTACTTTCTGAGACCACCTAAATTCTCAGAGTTATTTACCACTGGTGCTGCATTTTGTAGCTCGAGTTTCTGCAGAGAGTCCTCTTTCTCCTCACCCATAGACAGATTAAGCTGCTGATCACCTTTTGACAGCCTGAAATCAGCAGGATGCACAGAGAGGACATGCAACCATAACTGCTCAGTATTCCCAAAGTGGCTGCCACAAGGAATGCACCGTAGAAGCATGCATTGTTCAACAAATTCCACATGGTGTCTCTCCTGCACATGGGTTTCCAAACCTTTTCTGTTAGTAAAAGAATCCAGGCAGATGGCACAAGCATGACCTCTGAAATGCCACTGTGCTTCAATTTTATGATTGTCCATCCAATGGTTGCCAAGCTCTTTATCATCGAGAAGCTCTTTCGAGCAAATTTTGCACCTAATAGATTTTTCATCATCTTGGCTACCATCAATAGCCAATGGCAAAACTGCTGGTTCTTCTACGACAGAGGAGGAAACTTTTATATCTTCCTCCACGGCGAAGCCCCATAACTTTCTGAGCCTCTCCTTTTCAGTTAAAACCAACTTCAACAAGAGTTCCCCAACGTTAAAATCTTTAGAAGCTTCAGAGAGGGCCCACTGAAGTTGAACATCCATAGGAACAGGGTTTCTTAGAGAGAAAATACTTTTGAAAATCTTGTAGAAAAGCTCACATGCTTGATGTAAATGCAATTTCTGTTGTGATGAGCTACAGTCCTTCAAAAGATCTATAAACACTTCTTTTGATATTATCCTACTTCTACCATTTCTAGCACGCTTGAGCCAACTAGGAATGTGTTTATCACAGTACAATGAATAGCGCTTTGGACTATCAGGACAAGGGATGCTACTATCAAGGGAGCTTGAGCCAATGCAGTGCAGCATCTCAGAGTTATTGCAATCATGGTCAGGATGCTCAAGCTTCTCGGTTAAGCTGTTCCTTCCATGAAAGGCATCTCCATCCATGACTGAGACAGGTTCCATTCGAAGAGGATTTTCAACTTGTCCAGCCAATTTTATCTCTTTGCAATATGTGATGTCTGAACTGGGAAAGACCTCTTCATGTTTTCTCTTATGGGGATCCTCTGGCAAAGTTGAGGTCTTCTCTGTGTCCGGCCAGGGTCTGTGTTTCTTACAGAATGCAGAACCTGGTAGAGACCGATGCTTGCATCGAGTACCAAGAACAGTGGTACCTTCACACAATGGACCATGAACCAGAGGACTTGCCTCTCCTCTTGTGGAGCTTCCAGCAAAACGAGAGGCCAAATGCACACAGCAATAAACATCACCATCATTAGCCCACCTCACGCACTGCCTTCCCTTAGATTCAATAAAAGCTGTACACTGGCGATTCTTACTCCCATGTTCTATGCTTTTTTTACCCAAAACTTCATTAACAGGAGTCATTTCTACACCTTTGATCTGTACAAGCTCAGAATTTCCTGCTTCAATTACAATTTCATCCCATCTATCAGCCACGCTACAAGGTGATTCTAAAGGTGCAGCTACCTCCCTAGAATCCTCCTCTTTTGAAATCTCTAATTCTAAAGTATGAGCATTGACTGTGTCTCGATTACTGAAAAACTCAGAGTCAATTTCAACAGTCATAGTTTGAAGCGGACTGCTTGTCTCCATCTGGGAAGCATGTGTCTCTGCACGACGAACTTCAAGCTTTGGCCTCTTCCTGCTAGCTTGAAGACTAATGTTTGGGGAGAGACTGTCATAGTTCTGCTGCTCCATATCTCCGCCACTTGTTATGGGATGAGAGGTTGAGAACCACTTCATAGCTTCATGCTTCCAGGTTTTCCATTCAGATCCCAAAGTCGATTGCACTGATGCATCCCGGAGAGAGTCAATTTCATTCCATAGGATAGAATTGGACAGTTCCTTGAATCACAGAAAGCCAGAATCAACAAATGTTTGGAGACAAAAATATAAGATGATACAACTTAGCACCAAAAGGAAGGTGGGCAGCACAGGTGCAAGCTGAAGCCTAATGGCCCAGCAATCCACCATTTATCCTTGCATGAAAAAAGCAACCTATGAGACAGGGTTAACCTAAAATAGGGACAGGCTTACTTTACTTAAAGTTTATCTGCCCACAGGTTGAGTGGCATTCACTTTCTATGAAATTCAATCAGATACAGTTGTGCAAATCATGCAGTCCAGCAACTATAACAAATACATTAAATATGCATCGACTGGTTACTGGTTAAACATTCCAAAATTAATCATGAGAAGCAAAAACATGAATTGGATGTTTCTGCATTATAAATTACTTTTAGTTGATTTAGGTATGTTGACATTAACCTGCCATATTTTTTTCAATTTTTAAGAAATTCTAACGCATAGATGGATATATCACATGCCATATTAAGGAACAAAATTTATTCTATTATAACTTTGGCATAATGCGTATTACACCTGAAGCACAACCTGTAGTCAAATAAACACGTGTAGACAGCCAAGTTAACACATACCTCCCTTAGCAATTCAACTGATTCAGCACTACATGCAACCTGACATTGCTGTACCCAAGATTGAAAAGAATCCTGCAGCCAATCAGAATTTATGTACCGTTGCAATATCATCTGCAGCGAAGGAGAAGTGGCATTACATCATCATTAACAGGGGGGGGGGGGGGGGAAGAAGTTGTTCAGAGTTTAAATTAATCCAAAGTAAAAAAAATTAGTAAATGGAAGCAAAATAAAAACAAATCCTGGTTCTAACATGTGCCAGGTGAAAAAAAGTCATGAAAAGACCAAATGCACCTAAATTTTACAATCTACAAAGAAAAGCACATTGAGCATGGAACTTGGCACATAATGAAAAAAGACTAAGTTCATAAACAAAGAAATGCAACTAAAAGTATTTAATTTCCAAGCAGTAAAGTGTATTCATAACTGCTACCTATCTCCCCCATCTATATGAACACAAGCATCAATGCATAAAAAACCAAAGAAACAAATGCGATGCTGTATCAATTAGTTGGGGAGAGGCTTGCTTTATAAACTGCAAGTTTTAATTGTTGTATTAGAGAAAGAAATAGGAAAAAATCTCAAGACTTAGAACCTACACTATCAAGGGGGAAAGGAGTTTACATTTTGAAGTTTCAGAAGCATTCTTCCTAGATCAGAATAACCAGTACACCGTGAAGCCTCCATGGCAAATTCCTTCCAGACCATCACATCATGAGCTGTGTCTATTAAAGCCTATAACAAGTTCGAAAGGACCAAAGAAATTTCAAGGAAACAGGAACAAAGGTATGAGTTCCCATCAGAGTTCAAAAAAAAAAAACAGCAAAGCAGTAAAAAAAATACCTCGGAATGAAATTGGTCGACAATATTGAGCATGGCAACAGCCAACTTTTTCATTATAAACCGTCGTGCAACACTCAAATCTTTAACCAATTTTAGTCCAATTTTGTGAGTCCTATATGCAATAGGTTCTGGAAATTCATTGATCGGTTGGACGAGCATCATATCTGCCCAGGAATAATTCCTGGTGTGCGGAAAAAATATCACAAAATACTGCTTTCGATCATGAGTTGGTTTGGCTCTCAAAGTTGATAATGGCCAGTCTGCCCGTGCACATCTGATTCCTGCCTGCCACTTCCCTCTCCACTATACTTGGAAAATCATAGAAGTATCAGCATGAAAATCAAGCTCGGCACAACGGATAAAAAACACTTCCTTTTTAAAACGAGCAAATGAAGGACAAAACCAGGAGAGCCCCAAAAAGGATTGTGCTCCACAATCCAAGCCTCAAGATAAATTTTCAAGTACATGGCATGTGATGTCTTAAAATCAACAAATTCCATCTTTCAATGTATAAAGAAACTGCAGCATTTGCTAAAGAGCGTCTTTTATTTCATTTAAGTCAGACAATAAAAATTTAAAAAAAAAAAGTTACCTTGACCCATAGTGCCACAGATTCATCATGTTCTAGCCACTGAGGCTCTGAAAGAGATGGCTCTCCATATTTACAGTCGTTTGGTTCACTTTCAATGGTATCAATAATTAAATTAGAGTTTTCGGAGGCTGTACAGGGTTCTGTGCAATAATCCTGTACATTTATGCCATCTTCTTCAAAATCCTGAGAATCACAAGATAACCTTTGGCTCTCTACCTGAAAATCAGAATACGAAGCTCCACCTTTAGAGATGGATAATTTGTCCACCGTCCATTGGCCCTCACTTTGTCTTTCTATACGAGACTCTTCTACATGTTGCAATAAGTCATTTACTCTACCATCATTCATCTCAACTTGTTCTACACGTTTAAAATTACTAGAATCCCCATCATAAGTAAAATCTGTCCCTGAACTCTGTAGAGCACAATCAGATTCTCCAACATACTGAACACCGTTACAAGGAATCACATCCATATTTTAAACTAGAAATCTGCAGCCACACATAGCATGTAATGGTCATTCCAAACTCATTTCCCTGTTCAAGTGAAGGTCAACACATCAAACAGTCAGAAAAACGTTTAGAAAAGAAAAAAAGTTATACTCGTTTCCCTATTTTTCACTGTTGCTATTCATTCCCTTTATATTAAGTGAACATCCTTTAAAAAATCACAACTGTGGTTATCATTTCTCTCTAGAGTTAATAAAACTCAAAGACATTGAGTTGCCTAATGATTCCAAATCCCAGACCTAGTTACTTGCAATTTCTACTTCTTTATCTTTTTCGATATTAGTCCAGTAAAATTCTATCATTTCATAAAATAATAGAACCAGTCTGGATAAAGTCACTTCATTCTGTATCTCATCCAGGTCAGCTGATGTGCATAACTTACCATGGTTGCTTATTTGTAATAAATTTGCCAAGTGTTATCATTTCTTTCCCTAAATCTAACCTCATTAAATGAGCATAATCTATGCATATGCAATTACTTAAAAAAAAAAAAAAAAACAGGTGCTGATATTAATATAAAAGAAGAGGAAAATCGTCTGCAAATACATTCAATTAAAAATTCCATCAAGTCAACTATTTTAAAAAAAATGATTGAATTGGATCTATCAAATTAATTAAATGCAGAAAATAACAAATACAGAATTCATCAAAATCTAGAGGTTTCTGCAAAATTGAAATCAACATGCAATCGCGCAGAAACATGTACATTACAGAGGTCTATGAAAGAAAAAAATTGAACTTTATTTCACTGTTTGCAATTATAAATCTGTAACACATAGCTTCTGCTACAGTACCAAGACAATGCAGCGCAACAAGACAACACATTAATCAAAACAAACATTATAAATTAATTGATAACAAAAATTAAAGAAGGCTCAGATCCTTGAAATCAAAAACCCACCTCAAAGACTCGATCTTTTTGCAGAGATTATCAGCTAAAACCCTAACCCACCAAACCCAGATACAAAATGTGCCATTGAACCCTGCCTTAACATCATTTCACCATTAATCGTTACGGTAATTGTAAGAACCCCATAATGGATTCACACTATCCAAAACCCACAACCAGATTTTGCACACGATCAACATCACGTGAAACATGCATGACCTAGAAGGCGCGGTCTATCTGATCCAAAATCAAATAAGAACCCCTTAATTAATTAAACCTAAAATCCATAAACAAAAGTCCTTAAATCAAAAAGGGTTTGTTTTTAATTGCATGTCTATTATTTTTCTCGAGGGTATTGAGGGTTTTTTCTTTCTTTTTTGCCAGGACCAGCACCAGCAGCTATATACCAGGCATACATACCAACAGCTATAGCTAGGTCTTACAATTGCTTGCAAGAAAATAAAATGTGACACACATACCTACATAACAACAACAATAATAATAATAAGTCAAAGACAAAATAAATAAGAGATGGGTATGGCACTGTAATGTAGCTTTAAAGAATAAGAGAGTGTGTTTGCAAGGAGAGATGACCTTTTTTTTTTCCCAGGAGTGGTGTTGTTGCGTTGATAGGCTATGGCATCAAGGGCAACAAGGTTAACGGGGATTTGTGTGTGTTTTTTTTATTATTTCTTGGTTGCAATTTCCTATGTCTCTACCAAATTCGGCTAGGGTGGTGAGATGTGTTTCTGCGGGCAATTGGGCTGCTACAGGTCCCGTGACCAAAAACAAAAACAGGGAGGAAAGGAGAAACATATGTATATATATCTAGAGAGAGAGCAACAAGAGGATGTGTTTACGAAGAGTTTTAAATGGATTGGGCAAGGGAAAGTGCTATTCTTTAGGGCTTTTTATGGGGTATTTCGGCTTATGTTTATGGTGTCCATGGGAGAGTGAAGGGGTAGAAATTCGTGGGCTTTATGCTAGAGACCATAATAGAATTATCAACAACGACGTCTTCGCATATCTTTGGTTTTCTTTTTCTTTTTTTTTTCTTTCACCATATTGATTGAGTAAATTATAGTTTTGTCTATAATTATTTTTTAAGTTAATTATTTTTTTTGAAAATCACCATTATCCAATGTTAATTGTTAATTCTTTTTTAAATTCTCATTTTGATCTCTTCAAATACAATTTTTTAATTTGTTTATAGCAGGTGAAATTGGAAATTTTGATTAGAGATAAAAGGTATTTTGAAAAAAAAATAATTAATTATCATTAAAAACTAATAAAAAGAAAATTGCAAATAAATATATCCTCCTACAAATTACAAGGCCAGCAAAACTACATTATACGTAGGGAAATGAAACAATATTACTAGTAATATTTAATTCAAGATCGTTATTAATTAATATGGAAATAAACCTATATTAAATGCTATTCTTTTTTTAAAGGATATTAAATGATTCTATATATGGTTATGTAAACATGATGATAAGGGTAAGATAATATTTTACAGTATAGTATTTGGGTCTCCATAATTCATTTGTTTTTTTCTTAACAAATCTTAAGCTCTTTAATTATAAACTCACAATAATGATAATAATGCCATTTTTTTTTTCTCTTAACTCGTGTTATTAGTTATTAATAATGTGATTTTTTTCGTAAAATCATGGCATAAATTATTTTCTTCCTAATAAATTAAACAATATTCATATTAATAAAACTTACTCATACTCTTAAAATAATAAATTTGATTTGTGTAGAAATAAAGCTCTAATAAATTATTGTTCTTCTATTTACCCCATAAATGGATAGTGTATTTAATGAAAATTGTTAAAATATTCAAGTAATTAAGGCAACAATATCATACAAGTTTTGAAGTGAATTACTTTGTTAAATTATTTGATTATATAATCATCAAAGAGATAATTAATTTATTTAAAAAAGTTTTTTCAACATTTACATAGTTTTTTTTGTAAGCATTATGAGCATGTCAATTACATCACCGCTGAGAAAACTATGGTCTCCACCGCATCATCTTTTCACCGTCACCGCTAGAATG
>Ga0325411_1000784_pt1 | contig 34134 bp, 15 predicted proteins | sample PopdelMetagenome_13_FD_206181 | JGI IMG/M metagenome (GOLD analysis project Ga0325411, IMG submission 206181) | Populus deltoides microbial communities from Bellville, Georgia, United States - Xylem-PdIQD-R4 | ecosystem: Host-associated > Plants > Phyllosphere > Stem > Wood/Secondary xylem...
CACTTGGGACACATGCCATGTGCAGGGGGTGGGCGTGCATGGAGCATAATTGACCATCACTAAACTAATGTACCTTAGGATAGATACAATACAACCTTTATTATAAAGCGGTGTTCATAAATATAATTCGGTGAAGTATGTTGCATATATCCAACTTAATTTTTAATGTTTTATAAATTTAATTAATTTAATTTTTTTATTAATATGACTGTGTGGATTAATTTGTGCGCATCTCGATTAATTTCACGGATCCTGAAGTTAACGACCACGTAAGCCTTCAATAGCTCTGAGATTTATAAGATTCGAACTGGTGATCTTTATAAAACAAATTCAGGATCTGATCAATTGAGAAACACCACTCAGAGTTTACTTAATTTTTATTTATAGTTGATCTAGTTGGATATAAAATGTTACAATCAATTTCTGGAACCCCGGCGGCTGTCCTTAGCTTAACCTTTGAATTGATTAACAAAATAGAAGGTGAGATGTGCACATCAAAACCAAGAACAGTGCTAGGTTTGAGTTGTTTTTATTACCAAAGGAAGTGACTAAGTTTTGTGGATTTGATGATGTTAATTAACGAACAAGAGAAATCCAGAACCAGACATATGACAAGAAGGAAAACACGGTGAAAATCACTGTGGTGGGTTGCTGTCCTGAAAAGATCAAGAAAAAAATATACTGCAAAGGAGGTCGAACTGTCACGTGCATTCAGATCATCAAGCGGCCTGATCCGGAGCCTACAAAACAAGAAACTGTAGCTGTTGTCAATATCACAATTGTATGCAATCACTTTTGTTGCCAACAGTATCTCCATATTGTTATGTACCTTGTAGAAGGTCAGAGTGTGATATATGGGGAGATGGTTGTTGTAGTTGCCGAAGTGTGTGCAGAAGTGCATATGTTTGTGAAGACTAATATCCCTCGGCGCCATGCACAATCATGTAAAGGGAAATCAAATTTCAGAAGACCGATGGTTTGAGTCAACGTCCAACATCAACCATTGGATTCAAATCCAGTGGTCATGATGGGCCTTAGTGTTGTTGTGTTTATAATATCATCCCTTTTGTGTTGCTGCTGTTGTTTTGACCTCTTTCATCTAGCTAGATGATGCACGACTTTGTGCCCAGCTAGTATTTTCAAGTCAACGGTCACAGTTTTTCCATTGTTGATGGCTTCTTACATGTTTGGTCAGCAAATATGGGAGGCTTTACTACCTAGTCTTTGTTTTTTATGTGCTATCTTATCTTTGTATGGTCCCTTTGGATGGATGCTTTCTTCCAGAGTGCTATATATATATTATCTGTTTCAAAAAACCCCTCGATCTCCGTCAATTCTCTAGTCATTTTTTGCCGGATATAATGCCCAGAAACAACATCATTCGACCGTACTCTGTAAATGATAATTTTCTTATAATATTTTTTTTGTTTGATTTTTATTTTTTTAAAAAGTGAATTTTAAAAAATAACCCAAGTGTAAATTGCTAACTTTGATGACCTTTTCTTTTATTAATCAAGTGGGCCCGGTAGTATTGGCAGGCCACAACCACTTCATAACACTAATCATTTGGACGCCCCCCCTCCCCGCCAATCACACCCCTAAAATCATTTGTTACACACACACACATACAATCACATAATAATATATTTTCTGTAATGCACAACAGGTCAATATTATTTTCTTTTAAATGTAAAGAAATATTACGAGTATAGATAATATTTTAAGCTTCTTGTATCTGATAATTATATCAGACTCAAGTAAATTGTATCAGACAGTCATGTAAGATCTAAGAGCCTTGAGTATGAAGGTCATGCCAAACCTAAAAGATTTAAATATTATTTTTTAATTTTTTTTTCAATTAATCCTTCAATTTGATTTTCTAGTGATTGAGTTTTGAATTTTTTATTATTATTATTTTTCTCTTTATGAAATTACCCTTTCTCAAACAATTTTTTCTTTGTTATCAAATAAAATTGTTGAGACCTTACAAGAATAATTAAAGGGTATCTTTTCATGATGTTGACAAGAATTTATTTTATTTTACTATTCATTGTTGTTTTTTATAATTATATTATTAAATTAATCAAGTTTATTGAACCGAATTCTAAATTTTCATTAATCTTCTAAAAAGAGTATCATCATTTTTTTACCTTTAAAAAAAATTAACATGTCCCGCAACATTGCGAAAACCAAATCATTTGTTGATGATAATATTAATTCCATATTCTACAAGTAACATGAGTAGAAGTTGATTGAGAATAAGCTGAAGACAAATAAAAACAATGAAAAGCCAAGAAAAGAGAAATACTAAGTAGTTGCTTTCGCTATCTTCCAATTAGTTTTTTTTTTCCTTTAGAAGCCATTGGGATCATCAATATTAAAGTTGTTAACGTCTTTGTTGAGTATAAACAGACAAAGAATAACCTTATCTCAACTATCTTGGCTAAAACTCTCTTATCTCTAACCCATTGTAGACTACATAGAAAGAGAGCGATATTGTGTTGTGTTCCTTTACTATTTATGTGGATAGTCAATCACTTGAAAACATCAAGAAAAGTTTTAAATAATTTTTGGTTGTTTAATATTGGACTGATTTAGATGAAAAATGAAACGACTTAGATAAGAAAGCATAAGTGAAAAAAATACCAAGCACTTTATCATAGTAATTTTACGTGGAGAGCTCCTTGGGTAGGCAATTCGTCTTATCTTATGAGTTATGGTGACTGTCGCACCTTTAACTAGAACTAAGAGAAATGTATGGTTGGGTTAACATAAGATCCCATCTGGTGACCTCCTTTAACCAAAACTAAAGGAACTATGTGTGGTTGGATTAACCTAAGATCCCTTTTGGCAATCTCTTTTAATCAGAATAAAAAATATATGTGTTCTTCCTGATAGCAGGGTTCAAACTTGTTTTTACTTTGGGAATTTCATAATAGTAGGGTTCCTCTCACTTTGTAAGGATTACCACTGGCAGGGTTGATCTTCTCGTTTCTTTGAGATTTTCCTAATGGTAGGGTTCGCCTCATTTTCTTCTCATTTGAGGTTCAAAACTGTAATTCTTTGTTATTATTAACTTAATGATTCTTTATTTGTCCACATTCTTACTGGATTTCACTAAAGATTTTTCCTGTAACAATTCAAAAATATATGTGCAATGCTTTGAGGTTAGATGACATGCATGCCTTTTTACTTGGTTTGAAATATAGGTCTCCCCTCTTTAATGTTTCATTGTCATAGGGTGTCTTTGTTTGTTACCTAAAGCTTTTTTTGTTCTTCTAACTAACTAGCTCATTCGCATGCTAGTCTTCCATTTAAATGTGAGTGTAGTGCCCATTCGGGGCTGTCTACAACGATTAATATTTTCGTTGTTTATCAAGCTTAACAATGCTTCCAAGTGTGGTGTTGCTTAATTCATCATGAAAAAGCTTAACAAGTCATTCCTCTCCTGGATTCTCTAGAGAATTGTTCTCTAATTAGTTGTGTGCATTCTACCAACACTCATTAAAAAGTTTTCTAGTGTCGACCTCATCTTAGATTGCTAATCAACCACGGACTTGCCTTCAGTTGAAACAATACTCTTCACGTATATGTTATCATCAACCTTCTTGGAAACTATTCAATCGTCTAAACATGCTTCTTATATCTTGCAGTAAAAGGCTCTTTGTTGTATATTCAGTGTTTTTATCAATGAATTCCTCTCAGCTTGTCAAATCAGATTATGAAAAGAAATGTATTGGCATCATCAATTATGTTCAATTTGTTACCTATATTTATACAATGAAGTGCACCTTGGGCTTCAAAATAGATGGTCCCACAATTAGTCTTAATGATGTGCATCATTTCGATATTCATTCAAATGTCACTATATGATAACATTTGTTAGGAGTCATAGTCATGTTTCAAAGGGAAAACCAAGATGACAATATGAAAATGTCTTTTTAGTGTAGTATTGTCCCACAATCAATATTGATGGTGTTCATCCTTCCGATATTCATTCAAAAGCAGCTATGTGATAACATCTTTTAGGAGTCATAACCATGTTTCAAATGCAACATGGCTCTTAATTGTTGCTATAGTTTACTAGATCATAGATTGTTCTTGATCATTATTGCCCCTAATTGATTTGAGCATGCTTGTTCTTCTGTCTATAATCAAGAGGCTTTTTTCATTGCTAGATACTAAACATAACTTTGATGGACTTTGCTAACTCATCATTTGATTCTTTCTTTGCCTCAAGTTGATCTAAATATTGTTTGTTTTCCTTTTCAGGGTCAACTGTATTACTCCCAGGTGGTCAACTTTTCAAGCATGAGCAAGAAGTGTCAATGTCATCTCTGTCAAGGACTGCAAACTCAATCAATGTTCTTTTTGTTTGACCAACTTTCTTATTATTATTTGATTTGATTGAAGGATAAACTTAAAAACTATAAGAGTTTGGGTTAGACATGTTTAATATTATTATTAATATTATAAATATTATTATTGTCATTATTATTAATATAATTATTAATAAATTTTTTTAAAAATATTATTACTATTGAAAAAAACCATAGATTTGATTTGAAGATTAAAATTAAAGATTGTTGTTGTTGTTGTTGTCGTCGTCGTCGTTGTTATTCTTCTTATTATTATGATTATTAGTGTTATTCTTATTCTTAATATTGTTATTATTTTTATTATTATTAAATTTTAAAAAAATTATTACTATTAAAAAAATTATAAATTTAATTTGAAGGGATTAAAAACTTTAAGAACTTGGATCAAATAAATTTTTTTTAATTATTATTATTATTATCAGAGGAACCAGATCCTAGAAACATAGGTTTAAGTAGGGTTCCAATTTGCTTCCTGTTTTGCAACTACCTGTTTTGCAGGACGTCTAATTAAAGACTGGCTATGGTATTATCCCAATGCAAATTTTGTGAATTAATTGATAATATATTTTTCATTCCATAAAACCTTATAAATAAACTCATATAATTTATAATATTTTACTCAGAGAGACCATCCTCTGCGATTAAACAATAAGGTCAACAAGGTTGGTGAGATGTATAAATATTATTGTAGGGTTACGTAAGTACTTACAATTATTGCAAATAAAAGCCAAAGATTCCATTTTTAAAGGTGATGGTGATGGTGCTGGTGCGTGCACCTTTATTTAATTTTTATTTGGTTTTTATAAAAATAATAATATTTTTATAACATGTGTAATCTTGTATAAATTATTTTTTTATATTTTATTTAATTATTTTTATGTGTGAGTCAATTTTTATTATTGTTTGATTAAATAAAATATAAAATCTAATAAATAAAGTTACCAAATATAACTAGGTACATGGTTGATGTTACTACATCAAATATTTTGATTTATATCTATTTTTTAATTTTTTAAGTTTAATCTTTAGTTATAATTAATGATTTTTTTTATAATTTATTAGTATAAATAATTAATTCTCAATTTATTTAAATTAGATTTGTGTGATTATTACATCAGATAGCAATCCATTTTGGCTATTTATAGATGAAAAATAATTTATAAAAATAATCCTTTGATGAAAAATATAATCTAAGATAGTTAACAGTAAACTCGAATCAGAACTCAGATTTTTGCCATGCTAATGAGTTGCTATTCAAGGCTGTTTCTGTCTCATATAAAGCTTTTTAATTCTGGACTTTTCTTCTCCTAATCCTTTGAGGATTTCTCCTCTTTCCTCTTTCCTCTTTCCTCCAGTCCAGTTGCTGCTTGGAAATTGCCTCTTCTAGCTGACACCCTGCGGCTTGGAAGTCCCGGCTTGTTCCGCCGACTCTGCTGCTGCCCATTCTTTGTTGTTGTTTCGTTTACAACAAGGTTGTTATTTTCATTTCGATAAATATTTTATTTTTTTAATTAAAATTAAATGTTTTAATTTTAAAGTGTTTTGAAATGTTTCAGAATTATATATATATATTCAACAAATATAATTTAAATTCAAGATAAATTAATTACAAACTATGCAATACAAAAATAATGCCAAATAAATATAATTTTAAAATTTTAAAATATTTCTAAATAGTCAAGATTAAATAGATCTTTAACTTAAAGTAATTTAACTTAAATAAAATATCAAAATATTATGAAAGTAAAATATTTTAACACAAATATTTTAAATATAAAACTAGGTCAATGTTATCAAGGCTAAATGAAATCTAAAACAGCCTTTGTTTTGCTCAAATTCTTACAAAGTATAAACATGAAAAAAAAAACAATATAAATATAAACCATACATATTAGTGATAAATCTAATTTTAAAACATTAATATCATTGTTAATGAAAATAGTAATAATAATTTTCAATATTATTATTAATATCTTTGTTATTGAAAATAGTAATGAAAAAAAAAAGCCTTTTATACTTGGGTGGTTTAATTAATTAAATTGAACGACGTTCAATTGGATTCGGTGGCTTTTCAAGACCTAAACAGAATATGTGGAATGAAACTAAAACATTTTAGCTGAAATTTAGCTGAAAAATCCAGAACGAACCGAGATTTAAAATGAGATGAAAATTGTTTCATTTTGTTTAGTTTTTTGAATTAGTATGAAATGTTTTGACCATTTCAGACAAAACGAAATAAAATTGACAACCTTAGTTTACAAGTAAAAAAAACATTTATTTATAAATAATTGATTTATTGAAATCATTCTAACTTAGTCATATAGTACACGACATATAGTTGTTAATTCCTACTAATATACCTTGTATTATTTTAAAAAATAAAATAAAATGTAATAAATTTTATCTCAGGATATACCTAGAATCTTTTCAAATTTCGTATTTAAATTCTAACCAAGCATATTAACAAAACACTAAAATAAGTGGTTAAATCATTATAACACATACAAAAAATACAATTTTATTATTAAATATTAGATTGTTTTAAAAATTATATTTCATAATTTTTTTTTATTTTTATTTTTATTGGGTTATATATCGATCTCATAGATTTAATTTTTTTTTAATTTTAATTTCAACCTTTAAAATTAACTGAACCTAATTATTATGAGAAAAGTACTACTATATAATACACGTGATTCAACGTGTATTGGAAGAATAAATTTATGCTTTACTCTTTAAAAACTCACAAAGAATTAGCCTTCAGGGTAAAATGGTTTTCTCACAGGACTCACTTGTCATTTTAGAAATTTTTTTAAGGGCATCATAGTCTTTTCACAAATTTGCATAATTAAATTATTTGATTGCCTTTAAAAACGAAATAAAAACACTTAACTATAGTCTAGGGGATTTCATTATATTTTACTTTTTAAGTACATTGTAATGACTCTATGACCCTTAAAATCAAAATTCTCAAAGTTTTATTGCAGTGACTTATTCGTCATTTCACACAGGTATTCTCATAGTAATTATTTGGTCCTAGGCACAATGTGGTATTTTGATAAATAAAAAATTTGTTGATGCGTGTGTTACATGTGTCATTTGCTCCATGATTTTTTGGTAGCGAGTATGGTTGACTCTAGTGGATGAAACCATTTCTTCATTGTGTCATTCGATTGATCATCTTGGATACCTATTCCTCGTTCAGCAGTGTGTGTGATCAATGAACCTAGGTTTGACATCGAAAACCTTTTTTTTTTCTTTTCTCTCTTCTCCGAGAGATTCATGTTTGACCCTCTAGATTTTTAGAATAGCCCTTCAAGTCTTTTTTTTCTATGGAATTGGTCCCTGTTTGTTTTATTGTAATTAATTTTGAAAATTAAATTTTTTGCCAACTTTATCATTCTTCAATTTTTAGCCTGTTAAATTTGGTTTTTATTCTTTTGATTATTTTTTTTATTTGAGATAGTTTTGAATTTGATTTTTAAATTTCACCCCAACTCATAATTTGGTTTTTATTCTTTTGATTGTTTTTTTTATTTGAGATAGTTTTGAATTTGATTTTTAAATTTCACCCCTACTCATTTTTTTCCCTTTTGGTTTCATTTTCATTCTTTTTATTGCTATTTTTTCTTTGGTAAATTTTTAAGATTAATATCATATTTTTTTCAATTTTACTCTTAAATATTAAATTGGTTAAGAATTGAGATTCTTAATTAAACTCAAGTCTATAATTTCACATGTCGTGAATTTGAGATATTAACCTAAGTTTAAAATATTTGCACGAGATTGCTTGTTTTTTTTCATATTATTAAATTAACTGAATTTATTAAACTCAGTCGACTTAATGACTTGAGGCTTAATTTTTTTTTATTTCTTTAGAAATTCTAGTGTTGCTCGAACTTTTTTCTTTTTCCATTAAGAAAAATTTGGTTAGACCCGCGGTATTGTGTAAATCATCGATGTAGGTTTACTCAAGTCACTTTCTCATGTCCTTTTTGTAAAATTTAATTTTTTTTCAACTTTTCGCCTTCAATATTTGATTCATTATTATTGAGCTACCTAGTTTGTTTTAATATGGGTTCCATGGTTTTATTATAATCACATTACCCGTATCGCAAGTTTTATTGGATGGATCAGGTTGATCTAATATGCAGCCGTTTTAATATTTTTTTTAAAATATATTTCATCCAATACATAACAATTTAAATATTTTACAAGTGTTTTAACACTGTGTATCGAGTTTATAACTTTCTTATGTATTTATATTTTTAAAAGTTGAAAAAAAATGAGCAGACCCTCAACAGCACGACTAAAAAAATTAGTTAACAAAAACTCTAAAACAAATGGAAGTTTCACCGTAGCCTAAGATACATTTTATCGTGAATTGTTATAATAAAATTATCATTTTTTTCTTGAGTGAAAAAAAGATGGAGCCTTGAGAGTAGGGGCGTCTTGGTCTTTTTCACTTGCTCATTGATGGGTGTTTAAATCTTTCTTGGTTTTTCTTCACAATAAAATTTTTTTTTACCTCCAAAGTTAAACAAAATTAAAATTATTGACCAGAAACTTTTTTGACTTTTCACAAGCTTTGTCACATGTTACCTAAGCGCGGTGTCGGTTTATAATTTTTGTTAGTTTATAATTTTTGTTCGTTTGCTTAATTTGAAAGTTATCATTTATTTAATATTTGATTAAAGATTACTAGAAAACAAATATTCTAGTCTTGCCAGAATTTTACAAATAAAAAAGTAATTACAACTAAAAAAGATATTTCCTCTCCTTGCACACCCCACATAAGCTACTTCATAATTTAATGTGGTTTAAAAATTTAAAATATTAAACAAATCCTTAATTCTTTAATAAATCAATTATTAAATCCTAAAATTTATAAAAACTTATACTTTAACAAAAAAAACAAAATAATTTTATTTGTTCTTAAAATAGATCATATACAAATTAAAACACTTAATTTTTTTATTTTTATTTTTTTTTGTTTTTTTTATAATTTTAACATATAAAAATACATAAAAAAAAATACAAACCCACACATCCCTTTTTATTATGTTTTTCTCATACAACCACATTTACATTTACATGTTAACAATTACCAAAATTCATCCCTTTTTATTATGTTTTTCCATACACCCACATTTACATGTTAACAATTACCTAAATTCAAAATAAATCAAACAGTAATATAAATATACACATCAAAATCTGAAAATTACAAAAAAAAAAGCCTTGGGAAGGCTTCTGGATCGCGGAAACAGTGGCTGCGCGTCTCATCCAAGCGCCACCGCGAGAACAAACCGAGAAACAGGGGGTCTCTAACACCTTCCACTGTTCACTTTCCTGCCAGCGGTGAGGAATCCCGTCACCAGCAACAAAAAGAAAACGCACAAACAGCAACGGGTTTTAATCGTTTCCTTCTTTTAGATCTGACCATCCTCTGTCTTCTTTCTTCCTCCCGTTTCGTTTCTCTCTGCTGGTGGCAGATCCGGCCGTTGGTTCGCGGTCCAGATCTGCTTCGTGGGGTTGAACCGATGAAGAAGAGTCAGTTGATGAGGAACGGGACGATCTGTGAGTTCACCCGTGTGTGGGTTGCCGCTGTGTTCGGGCCGCTCCGGGTTGGTTTTGGTGGAGGCCGGTCTGCGCCGATTAGTGACTGCGGGCAACGGTGGAGCTAGCTGGAGGCGGTGGCTGGCTTCTGTGGATGCTAATCTGCGGGGAGATGAAGAAGAGAACGGGGATTGCCGGGTCTTCACCAGCTGGCGGCTGGTTCATTAGAATGGGCTGTTGGGTCTGGAAATGGCGATGAGTAAGAGAGAATGGCGCTGGGTAAGAGAGTGGAGCTGTGGAAGAGGGAAGGTGAGAGGTGGACATGGAATGGCCGAGAGGTTTTTTTTCAATGGAAAGGGGAGGAGGCGGCGGCTTCTGTGTATTTGTGTGGGTTCTCTGGTTTGCTTTGCCAAGGCAAAAAGGGGGGGAAGTGGCGGCTTGTGTGTACATCACCTTAGGATAGGGTTTTTTCTTTTGTTTTCTCCGCCCCTATGCCTCTAAATTTTTTTCCTTCCTTTTTTTACCGTAGACTGGTATTTACAGGAAAAGTGTGGCTTGGCCACAATCATATTAGTACTTCATTTTTTTTTTTATTTTAAATTTATTTTAAAACCAAAGAATGATAACATCGATTTAATAAAAAAAATCAATAATTGTAAAATTTACACATTAAAAATTAAACATGTTTAAAATATTTTTGAAAATTTAAATCTTAAATTAAACATGTTTAAAATATTTTTGAAAATTTAAATTTTTTAAGATGATATTGAAAATGCTAAAAACAATGTAAATATATCAAAAAATATTTTTTTGGGTTTTTATTGTTTTTTTACTATTTTAGATTTTTTCTAAAAATTTATCAAAAATATCGATAAAAAATTGGGTAATAACAAGCTTCTTAATAGTAAGAATACTTATTTGTCTCCTAGGTTAAAAAATTTATTAGGCTGCTAAATAAAGGTTTTCTGAGGTTTTCAAATATTCATGTATAGTTAAGGCATGTTTTTAACTTTGAAAAAGATAAAAAATAAGTTTTGCATTCAAGGGAGTTTTGTACTTTCATACGAGTATTTAATATAATTGCCAGAGTTATTGGGGCCTTTTGAAAATTTCATATTATTTCTGAATTTTTAAATAAGAAAAGCTATTTGAGTGTGTGGTGTCTGTGATGTTTAGGTTGTATATGTGATGCAACCCGGTGGCCAAAATCAGCCTTCCATCATCTCCTTAGATACATTATCGTGTCTTTTTCCCTGTGGAGTAGCACATAGCAACTAACGATGGTCGAATTATTCCTGGTGGTTATTTGATTTTTTTTTCTTTTCTTTTTTATCTCCTGACAAGTAATGTACACCATTATCCTCTTTGTTCTTTACTTTTCAATCTTAGTCATCATTTTTTTTATTTCTTATTTCATTATTCTTCCATTTATAGAAGGTTTTTTCTTTTCAAATTAGTCCTTCAATTAATATTTCTCATATATTTTTTTTAATTTCAATTATCATTCTCTTAATTTTTATTTCGTTCTTATTCCTTTTGTAAAAGTTTTTTTTTTCAATTTAGTCATTTAATTGCAATTTCTTATATGTTTTGTTTTTCATTTCGGTCCCTTTTTTTCTTCTCCTTGGCACTTTTATTGAAGTTTCATTTGCTTTCAATTTCATCACTCAATTAATTGAAAGAATCGGTGCATTTGGACTTCTAGAACTCGAGATATAGGCTGAACACTGAACAGTGTCTGCGCTGCAGGACAGATTTTAACATCTCCGTTGTTGCTAAGATTTGGACTTCCAAACAGCAAAATCGAGTCTTGGACTTCTCATGAATGTTTTAGGCATATATTTAGCTTTCTAGCCATGTAAACCAAATTGAAATCCAAGATCTACAATTCTAGATATGACCTAATGACTAAACAGTGTTCCAGTTTGGACTGAACCAACATCTCTTTTCTAAGCTTAACCCTCTCTTTGTCTTCTCAATTTCAGTAGTTAAACTCATCAATCAATCCTTTAATTTATGTCATAGGCAAGTATTTAAGATGAACATTTACCATAAATTAAAGGTATCTTATATTATTAGATATGTTACTATAAAACATGCTCTAGTTAAGGAGTTATTGATACTTCAAGTGCAGAAAGATGATATAAAACCTTGATAAAAATACAATTTTAAGTACTAATCATTCAGCTTCGTACAATTTTATCATTCTACATTAGTTTTTCTTTAATATTAATTTTGTGATTATCTTCAAGTTTTTTATATAAGGTTATCTCAGTCTCATGATTTATGTTACAAGTTTTGCATGCTTTTTTTAATATAAGTTTTTTTTCTTGTTTTTATATTTTTGTTTGATTTTTCAAGATATTATTCTAATTCATCTATAATTTATTTTATTCAAATAAAGTTTATTTTTTAAATAAAAAGTATTCATTTTTAAATAATATTGCTGATGTGTTCGACCTTGCATAATATTTTTATGATTTGGTTTTATTTAGTCAGTTTTATTTTTATTTATTTTTTAAGTCATGAGTTTTCAAGGTGTGAATTTATCTTTTATTAATTTATATAAATAAGTTTGATACACACAGTTAGATTAAAGTCTTATCTTATGTTATTGAATATATTGATCTACTTTCATCTCTTATTTTTTTTAGTTTTTTTCTTGGTTATTGTTAACAATTTTTTTTTATTTACATAAATGGCTATCAATTTATTTAACTAGATGTTTACATATATTTTTCAATCTATATTTTGAATTTTTTATATAAAAAACATTTTGAAATAGCCTATATATCTAGTATTTTTTTTCTTAAATTATAACCCATGGAGAATCGCAAGTTAACCAGCTAATAATTACTGTTTATGAATACGGTGGCATGCTTATCGTGATAGATTATGTAATTGATTGGACGGGTTAATAATATTTTTGATGTGTTCGGTCTTGCATAATATTTTTTTATAGCTTGAGTTTATTCAGTCAATTTTATTTATATTTATTTTTTAAATCATTAGTTTTTTAGGGTATGAATTTATCTTTTCTTGATTTAAATAAATAAATTTGATAAACATAATTAGGTTAAAGTATCATTTTATATAATTGAATATATTAATTTATTTTTATCTCTCAATTTTTTTTCTTGATTATTGTTAATGATATTATTTTTATTTACATAAATATTTATTTATTTAATTAATTAAATTGCTTTTTAATTTATATTTTTATTTTTTAATGTAAAAAACAACTTGAAACAATCTATATATCTGATATTTTTAAAAAGAATTATAACCCAGCAAGTTAAACGGCTAGTAATTAATATTTGTGAATATGGTGGCATGTTTATCGTGATATATTATGTAGGTGAGTGGACTGCCTATAAGCATGAAATGAGCTGTGGCCCACCAATTAAGACACTTGACATGCGATTATTGATTGATTTTTTCCAGTCTTGTTCCAAGAAGGTGGCGTGTATAATAATGACCGACCAGTATTTCAACGACCAGCTTAGCAGAACATTAACACCCTGTTGTTTTTAAAAAATTATTAAAAGAAGTTATTTTTTCTTGAAATTAAAATTTTTTAATAATTTTAATATACTAATATTAAAAATAAATTTTAAAAAATAAAAATAATTTTATTTTAATATATTTTGAAGTGAAAAGTAATTCGAAAAAAAACCAGTACTATAATACCAGGTAATTTTAAAATGTTTTTTATTTATAAAAAAATTAAAATAATAAATTTTTATTTTTTAAAATTTATTTTTAATATATCGTGTTAAAATATTAACAAATATTTAATTTATTTAAAAAATTAATAAATGTTTTCAAAAATACTATTTGGACCAATGATGTTATAGCAAAGGATGGAAATAAAACAAAATGAATAGCGTAAGGATTCAATCAATAAAAGAAATTGACATGTGATGTCACATCATCTTTTTGTAGCCATGTCAACAGAATCGCTTTGTCTTTTTTATGACGTGTCAGCGTTCCTGATAATGGAATCCATATTATGATAATTGGTCCTGTTTGCGTTTTGGTTTGGTATCGATCAAAGACCGGCTCGCATTTTTGACAAGAAGGCCCACTTTAGAATTGTGTTGCAAAACGTGTTTTATAAAAAAATATTTTTTTATTAAAAAATAATTTTAATTTATTTTTGTCATTTTGAGTTGCCCCTACAAAAAATATTATTTTTATATATTTTTAAGTAAAAATCACTTTAAAAAACAATTGCTACCATACTCTCAGTGTTTGACTTTGTGGTAGTTTTTGCTTTTTAAAATATTCCTCATTTAGAAATGTATCAAAATAATATTTTTTATTATTATTTTTTAAAATTTATTTTTAATATCAATATATTAAAACACGTATTGACAACAAAAACAAACACTAACAAAATTTATTATTTCAATAATAAAAACTTAACATCAACAGAAAAGAAACTACTGGTTATTTATATAAATATGGTGTTTTAATTTTTTTAATATATCACGTGATCAAAATATCTTTATCACCATCACTCGATCATCATTAATTCAATTCTTACCGGAAAACTCGTGTTAAACTAACTTCATGATGTGTTGCAAAAAATGTTGTACTGCGAGGAATTTTAAGGTTCTTGAATATTATGCATGTAGTGAAAATAATAAAACGAAATTATTCGGAAGTTTCTAAGATCCTGTTAGACATATCTAGAGTTGTTTAGGGATTTATTACCTGAAGATTTGATCTTCCTGAGTTTTAAATAATTCCTTAAAGGCTGGGTTGTCGCAAACCACAAGCCGTCCAATTGTCTGGCTCCTAATGGTAATCCACACGAACCATTAGTGATAAATCTCATAAATCCCTATTAAGAAAAAAGGGCTTGCTAAGCCTAGAGTGCTAGTTCTCTATTCTGTGATTTATATAATTTGTTTGTCTAACAAATAACCACAAAAAAAATAAGAGGTGTCATAACCCTTTTTTGGGTTCTTCCCCCCAATTTACCTTTTTTCTTTCAAAAAATAATAAAAAATAATAATAAGAAGAAGACTGACAACTTAGCAAAAATAGGGAGAGGAGGGTTTGAAATATGTAGAAGAATTAAGCTGGAGTTTTGGATGAAATTGAGAGCCTAATCATATCCCATTATACCCAAGACTAAAGAGACAATACAGATTCAAAGTCAAATTAAATGATTATTGGATGAATCTGCATAAAAATTAAGACTAGAAACTTAATTAGATTTGTAATAGGTCAATTTAACTTAATCATAGGCCCAATTAAAAGATTTAATTAGGTGCAATGACTTAATTATATTTTTAATGAGTCAAATTAATTTTATTAAGGACTTAATTGGTGAAAAACCAAGACGATTAAAATTTTAGAGGACCAAACTTAATTTTTACGAAGTGAATTGATTAAAATCAAGGACAAAATTGCAAGAAAATCAAAGTTTGTTGTCAATTAAGGGTTAAATTGAAGAAATTCACAACTAAAGACCTTTTTGAAAAAGGCGTTAAACTTCAAGGATTCAATTTGGTTGAAAACAAAGGTGAAATTGAACCAAATTGAAAGTTTAATGGTTAATTGATGATCAATTTGCATATATCCAAAACCAATGATCAAAATGACAAGGTGCTAAACTTCAGGGTTGATATTTAAGTTTAGCAAGGGTAAAATTGCATGAAATTAAAAGTTTAAAATCAATTAGGAATGTACTTAAAAAAATCAAAAGATAAAAGTACTAAATTTAATTTTAGTCAAATCCCTAAGGATGTAAAAACAATTTGTTTTGATACAAAATAACGCCATTTTGACCAACACAAAAATCAAAAAAGGATGTCGAATGAATTGCCATTTGACCACTGTTTATCATCTTCAATCTTTTATACCCGAAAGACTGCTCGAATGACTATTTTTCTATGACATTTAATGTCTTATCTCTCCACTAAACAAGACAAACAAGACACTACTCTGATAGCCTGACACCATACTACACCCTAACGTAATTCTTCTCGGCTGATTGTCTCTATAACCGCCACTTTAAAGAGGCTAACCCGATCAGCCATTAATAGCCAAATTTTACAGCTTATGACAACAACTTTGGGCCAATGATTCAGATCCTTCCCATTTAAATCAAGGGCTAGGATTCGTTTCCAATATAAACAAGAAGTCTCTCTTTCATCCATTATAAATTGAGGTGAATTTCAAGCATTAACCAAGGAGAACTCTGAAGAGAAAGTAAGCTAGAAAGTCAATCTTTTTAACTGCCCAACCAACCACCCTTCCTTATCTCCTCCTCCACCCTCTTTAACAAAACCACCCAAGACAACCAGCTCCTCTCCTCCATCTTATCCATAAACAGCAACAGCATCATAAGCTTTCTTTTTTCCTCTTTACAATAACCTCCTGCAACGATGCCGAGAACAACTCCAGCAACATCTCAACCACGCCAACAAACCAGTTTCAGCATCAGTACTTCTCCCTTATGCCAGGTAATCACCTTTCTCTCATGTGTTTATACTCCTTCAATGCTTACAGGACATGAATTAATTCATGTCCTGCAGCTATTGGCTTTTACTAAGGCCAAGATAGGTTGAGCCCATTTCAGCTACCCAACATGGTTGGGCTGGGTCTAGCCAATTTTTTTAAAAAGGAAAAGATCAATTGTTGGGCCTTCAGTCATCCTAACCTGACCACGCCGAGCTTGGAACTTGGGCCAAAGTAACCAATCCTAAAAATGAAAATTGTTGGGTCTTCAGTTAGCCTAACCTAATCAGACCGAGCTCGGGCCCAACCAACCCATTTCTTATACTAAGGGTGTTTTGCCTAACACACCATAATGCATTTCCTTTAGTTTGTATATATATATATATATATATATATATATATATATATATATATATATATATATATATATATATATATATTTTTTTTAAGGTTTAGCCAAACAAGCCTAAAAAAACAAAAAAAAAATTAAAAAAATTTAAGGACCATTTTAAAATCATTTATGGGTCCGTCGTATGTGTTTTCCTATAATTTTGCCTAATATCAGGTCGTAGACTTACACTGTAAGATACATTTCTGATATAAAAAATATCTGATTTTCTTTGAAATTTTAAAAAAATCCAAACAATTTTAAAAAAACTTTATTTCAAAAACAAAAAATATTTTGTTTTTGTGCATATGGTCAAATCCTAAAGTTTTTTCATGCATATTTTCTAAAAAAGAATAAAATCATATTTTTATCGTGTTTTAAAAATGCAAAATGGATATCATAACTGGTTTATAATTATCCATTAGGGTTTGACCAAAATACCAAAAATCTCACAACAATTAGTTTTTTATTATTTAGGGAATTATAATTTAGTTGTAAGACTTTAATATTTAATAGTATAAAATTACACTGCAAAATATACCCTCAAGTATTAAAGATACAATAGAGAAAATAAATATGATGCCAAGGGCCTTCAAACGATTAATATTTAACCCAATAAGTTAGAGACTTCCTCACGAATGGAGATTTATCTTGAATCTTAGATGAGACCAACGAATAGAAACATAACCTAGAAAAACAATCAATCAACAATGCAGTTTACCTTAGGTAGGTTGTACTGAGGGTAAAGCATCTTCCCCTTGCACAACTAATTCTTTTACCCAGATTCTTACAGACCATTAGGTTTTATAATGACCAAAATATTAGGTGGTGACTTCTGAACTCTATAATCATAACTTTATGATTAAACCCAAAACCCTCTCAATTCCAGGAGGCAGCTCCACCATACAACGTTATCATGATAGGATGGTGACTCCATATAGGACTTGTCTGGTTGGACTGAACTTTGCTTGTTTAATTATTTGTCTATTTATTTTATTGGCCTGTTTAATTTAACTTATACATATTTTTTTTCCTGCTTTAACATGTATTTTTATATATTTCTCATGTATAACTATATCGGGTATAGATTAATGCCTTTATGCATCTTAATTTTTTAATAAACTGAATTCTAAGTTAGGTGGAAAGTAGCGGTCTGTCTTATGACTTTCAGTCGGGGTTCAGATTCATGAAACATCCAACTATGAGTTGAGCATTCACTTGATAATCATGATCACACTGTGCCCCAACCATTCCTTATAAACCCTTATACTGCTTTCATGAAAGATGGTCACTAGACATACCATAAACCTCTTTGAGATCAGATAGTGAAAACTTACCCCTCATGTAATAACCTAGAACATGCCTTTAGGGTATGGACTCTTTAATAATTTATTTTGCATTAGGGCAAATCTGATTAAAATCTTGAACTCTGCAGGGTTTTTGAGCTAAGACCATGACTTTCTCTGAGTATGGGGAAAGATTCGAGATGATGCAATTAGTTGAAGAGGATTGCCTAAGGACCCAGGTCGAGGAACTATCGCACATGGCCAAAGTATATTACTTCATGGACAATATAAATAAGCTTGGATCAGTCTCGGGGTATGTGAATTAGACTTTGTTTGAGAACAAAAATGAGAGAATTGCCCACCTAATAAGGATCTCAGTTCAGATTTCAGCAAGTCAATATATTTTTGGAATCTAAGTTATATATGTTTCACCTTCCGAGACATTGGCATGACCCTTATAATTGAAAAGTATGCCCATATTTTAAACTTCACAAATGACCCTCACAAAGTATATTTCAGAAAAAGAATTGAGAACAATTGTCGAGGTTGAAAAATTAATGCATCTAGACCAAGTTGATCAATATAGGATGTCCAATGGAGGATTTTAGTGGAAGTTGATTGAGAAAAAATTAAAGACAGATAAAAATAATGGAAAGCTAGGAGAAGAGAAATACCAAGTAGTTGATTTCGTCATCTTTAAGTTAGTTTTATTTCCTTCAGAAGCCGTTGGGATCATCAGTATTGAAGTTGTCAACGTCTTCGTTGAGTATAAATGGACAAAGAATAACTTCATTTTAGTTATCTTAGCTGAAACTCTCTTATCCCTAAACCATTATATACTGAATGGAAAAATAGCGATACGGTGTTGTGTTTCTCTACTATTTATATGAATAGTCAATCACTTGGAGATATCTAGAGAAGTTTTCAATAATTTTTTATGGTTCAATATTAGGCCGATTTTAAGCAAAGAGTGGAACGACCTAGATGAGAAGGATGAGTGAAAAAATATTAAGCACTCTATCATAGTTCAAGTGGATAGCTCATTGAGTTGTGGTGATAAAGCATGGGTCTGATTGATTGGTTTAATTGCTTATATTAGCTACTCACCCTTGTTGCTTATACCAAAAACCTGGGGATTAGCCAAGTATACTAGTTTGTTTAAATAGGCTAATTTTTTAGTTCAGCTAGACGCCACCAGATGTAATTGGGGCAGCTTAATTTAGTCTACAGAGATGAATAGTAAAAAAATCCTCAACCAGCCCCAATTACTTAATATGGAGGAGTGGTGAATTATTCAGGGTGCTTGGAAGCACAAGAATGTAAAGCCAAAATTTAGTCAATAAGGAGGGATCATCCACCACTATGGAACCTAAGAGAAAAATGACAAATAATGTCATTTGTAACTAACCGATTAGCTATAAGATATATTAAACTAACAAGAATACAATAAAAGAGAGTGGTCAGGTAGTCCATATGCCTATAATCAGTCCTAGTCTTGTCATGTTAGCCACGAGCTAATCTTAATGTTAATGGAAACCTGGTTTATAATTAAATCACCTACTTATATGACGAGGCCACATCACTGAGATTTCAAATTAGAGAATGTTCAATGGCTGCTTTCTTCCAGGCTCCGTTTGATTTCGTGTTTAAAATTATGTTTGAGTGCGTTTTAAAATTATATTTGGCTTGAAAATGTATTAAATTGGTTTTTTTAATATATTCTTATGAATTTAATACGTTGACGTAAAAAATAAAAAAAAATCAAAACAAATTTATTATAATGTATTTTTAAACTAAAAACACAATGAATCGCAATAACAAACATTACTCCGAGGATATTTGAGAGTGTAATAACAATTACTTTTTAATGTTCTTTATATCAAAAGAAGTTTTCAATAATTTTTGGTGATTCAATATTGTGATGATTTCAAGCGAAGAGTGAAACGACCTAGGTGAGAAGGCATGGGAGAAAAATTACCAAGCACTCTATCATAGTAATTTCAGGTGGAGAGCTTCTTAGGTGGATAGTTTGTCTTATCTTATGAGTTGTGGTGACAAAGCATGGGTCCTACTAATTGGTTTGACTGGTTGTATCAGCTATTCACCCTTATTGGTAGCTAGGCAGTTTGTAGGCATACAATACATACCAAAAACCTGGGGATTAGCTGAGTATACTGGTTTGTTCACATAGGCTAATTTTTTAGTTGAACTAGACGTCACTAAATGTAATTAGGGTAGCTTGTTTTAGTCTATAAAGACAGTAAAAAAAATTATCAATCAGCCCTAATTACTTAATATGAAGGAGTGGAGAATTATCCAAGGTGCTCGGGAATGCAAAGCCAAAATTCAGTCAATAAGGATGAATCATCCACCGATATGGAACCCAAAAGAAAAAAGGATAAATAATATTACTTATAACCAACCAATTGGTTATAAAATATATTAAATTAAAAAGAATACCATAAAAGAGACTAGTTAGGTAGCCCCTATGCCTATAATCAGTCCTCGTCTTGTCCTATGAGCCACAAGCTAAACTTAATGTTAATGAAACCCGGTTTATAATCAAATCAGGCCACATCAATTAGATTTCAAATTAGAGAATACTTAATTATTGCTTTTTTCTAGGCTTCATCTGATTTTGTGTTCAAAATTATATTTGAGTGCATTTTAAAATTATACTTGCATGAAAAGGTATTATATTGTTTTTTTAATATATTTTGATGAATTTAATATGTTGGTGTTAAAATTTAAAAAATAATAAAAAATTATTATAATATATTTTTAAACTAAAAACACTCTTAAAAATACAATGAATTATAATAACAAATATTACTTTAAGGATGTTTGAAAGTGTAGGCAATAACACTGTAAATTGACAATAATGGTAAATTGACAATAATAGGTTAGGACGTTGGATTGATTGGATAATTTCTTTTTGTAGTTTTGCACTCATGGACTCTTTCTGGAGCCCACAATTTTTTTCCTTTAACTTCTCTCCCTTGTGCCCACACATGGCAATTAGTAAGACCTTTGAATTGATTAACAAAATAGAAGGTGAGATGATTCATGGAGCACAATTGAACATCACCAAATTAGTAATTTTTTTATATATATAAATGCCACTATCAATTTCTTTAACCCCGGCGGCTATCCTTGCTTAACCTTTGAATTGATTAACAAAATAGAAGGTGAGATGTGCACATCAAAACCATCTCTTGCTGATGAAACATTGTTGGGTCAGCACGACGATATTTACGATGGTTGCATCAACTTTCCACTCCCAAGTCCACATTTCCTCATCTTATTGGTCTAAAAATGCAAGGACAATTAAATTAAAGACTCACATGTCTCACATGTGTTTATCTTAATTAAATTAACCCCCTCCCCCCATCTCTATATATATACTCTCAATATTTCCATCGTCTCATCGGATCAAAGCATACACAAAACCATGGTGGAAACGGTATGATATATATATATTTGTGTGTGTTAATTTATCTTTTAATGCATCCTCTTAATTTGGCTTTTCTTCTTTTTACGTGGAGGTCCTATATATGTTACGTACAAGTTCTTGATAATCTCTACAGCGGATTCTTCCATGTCAGAACATATTTTTGAGTTCTTCCAATCTTTCTGTCTATAAATTTATCATGACGTTTTTTTATGTTTTCTATTGGGATTAATCATGGTGAGGTCCTATATGAAATGCATGCACTTACTACTACTACTGTTACAGAAAGTCACAGAGATGGTGATTAAGGTGGTTGACCTTGGCTGCGAAAAATGCCACAAGAAAATCAAGAAAGTACTGTGTGGTATTCCTCGTGAGTCTTTCTTTTTTCTCTTTAAAAACAGTGCTAGGTTTGAGTTGTTTTTATTACCAAAGGAAGTGACTAAGTTTTGTGGATTTGATGATGTTAATTAACGAACAAGAGAAATCCAGAACCAAATATATGACAAGAAGGCAAACACAGTGACAATCACTGTGGTGTGTTGCTGTCCTGAAAAGATAAAGAAAAAAATATACTGTAAAGGAGGTGAAGTTGTCAAGTGCATTGAGATCATCAAGCCGCCTCCGAAGCCACAGCCACAGCCACAGCCACAGCCCCAGCCACAGCCCCAGCCCCAGCCCCAGCCCCAGCCCCAGCCACAGCCCCAGCCCCAGCCCCAGCCCCAGCCACAGCCACAGCCACAGCCACAGCCTAAACCGCATCCACAGCCACAGCCTAAACCGCATCCTGAGTGCCCAACACCCCGAAGGACATGTTGTGCTGAATGCTACCGAGGGATTAGTGGAGGCCCATGTTATCATGACTTTGGTATACCAACACGTCCATGCTATGTACCTTGTGGAAGGCCAGTGTGTGATATATGGGAAGTTGGTGGTTGTAGTTGCCGAAGTAGGGGTTACTATGTGTGTAGATGTGAATATGTTTATCAAGACTATCCCCCGACATGCAAAATCATGTAAACGGAAATCAAGTTTCAGAAGACCGATGGTTTGAGTCAACGTCCAACATCAACCGTTGGATTCAAATCCAGTGGTCATGATGGGCCTTTGTGTTGTTGTGTTTATAATATCATCCCTTTTGTGATGCTGCTGTTGTTTTCTTATAATTTTTTCTTTCTTGAGATAATATTTTTTTTAAAAAAATTATTTTTAATATCAACATATTAAAATTATATAAAAATACATAAAAAAATTTTATTTTTTTAAAATAATTTTTAAATAAAAAAATCTTTTAATCTAGGCATCAAAAACAAAATATACGTACTGAAAATTACTATTTAAAATGCATAGCACGGTGCGACTTGTGTTTTCAAATAAAACACATCAAAATATATTTTTAGTTTTAAAAACACAGGTTGCACCGTCGTGGTGCCCATATTCCTAACCAGTCTTAAAATAATAAAATAAAAACCACCCAAAATCTCACTTCTGTAACTCCATTACAAAGGGCCACACTATATAGCTATCCATCCAAAATATAATAAGATAAAAACCCCAAGTAGATATCTTAATCATTTTTCAAACAAAGTCTTCAAAGAGAAACTCTTTTCACTATCTTAAATCTTCAAACCAATCACGAAAAACATTCAAGTTGGGGTTCCAATTTGCTTCCCCGTGGATACAGTCAGTAAGCAACTATACCTGTTTTGCAGGACGTCTAATTAAAGACTGGCTATGGTGGTATTATCCCAATGCAAATTTTGTTAATTGATAATATATTTTTCATTCCATAAAACCTTATAGATAAAATCATATAATTTATAAGATTTTACGCAGCGAGACCATCTTATGTGATTAAACGATAAGGTCAACAAGGTTGGTGGGATGTATAAATATTATTGTAGGGTTACGAAAGTACTTACAATTATTGTAGGTTCCATTTTCCAAGGTGCTGGTGCGTGCACCTCCGTTTCTTTCACTTTCAATTGCTTTCTTCAATCCGTGATCGTTTGATTGCTTCTGTGGAGTCAACGTGACCATGCTTGTTTCCAAGAAAAAATGGTGCAAGCTCAGCCATGCCTGATCCAAACCAGATAGTGAAATTTGGATTATATATTATTTTATAAATTAGGATTGTACTTGGAGGGAAGAATTAATAATCCCTTTATCAACATACATAATAATCGAAGACCAATTTCCTTTTCATGATGTATATATAGTTTCATATGAAGCCATGTACGTAAAGCTATTAATCTTTAATCTTTTAGATAATAACAGTGAATTATTCTTAATAATATTTTAAATATCCATCTTTTTAGGATTTTTTTATCCAAACATTAACGGTGAATAATAGATAATTTTTTTTTCAAAATAATTTTTTTTAATTTTTTTAGAATATTAGCCACTACCCTTTGGAGTTTTACAAACATGTTGTAAAATCCAGAAATACAAGAAAATATTTTTTTGTTGTGTTTAAGAAATCCATGCGAAAACATATTTTTGAAACTTTCAATATTTTTTTATATATAAAAAAACATTCAAAACATGTTAGAGTATTGGCCGTATGCATGAAAACATTATATATATATTTGTCACATTGCGTCGAAAACCAAGCATTCTAAATACAAGATTGGTATTTTTTTTTCCAACATAAAAAATTCAGACTTTAAAATAAATATGCCAGAAAATAAATCTCTTTCTCTCTTTTTTTTTAAAAAAGTAAGTCTGGCCGGGTCACTTGCCCAAGCAAGTGACCCGACTGGACACAAAAGGGCGCAATTTAAAGTTTAAGGAAAGCTGGCGAGTACTGTTCAAGTGAATTAATTCACTTGAATTGTACAATAACAAAGGAAAATACCATAAAAAAAAGACCTCGTTACTGTTCAAGTGAATTATAATTCACTTGAACAGTGCAAACACAAAGAAAAAAAATGCATGCAAGAGGTGAAGAGAAACAGACCTGGAGGCGAAGAAGTTGCAGCAACGTTTAAAGCGTGATGGTTGCTCGGTCTGTGTTCGTCTGTTTCAAATCTCTTCCTTCTGTTCTGTATTTGGTCTGTTTTTTGCTTTTTCTTTCCTCTGCGTCTTCGTCACTTTCTCTACTGATTCCTGCACTTTCTTCTCCCTTGTTCTCTCTTGCGTTTTTTGTCTTTCTTTTTCTGTTTTTCTGCCTGCTCTTTCTTTCTCTTTTCTGTCCTGTTTCTTTTTTTTTCGTCCCCTTCCTAGGTCATTAAAGGGGCTTATAACCTAAAACGCAGCTCTATTTAGGAAACAAATATTACATTAACTCTAGGGTGTAATCTCGGGTGAGCAGAAATAGGAAACCAAATATTTTAAATCTGATTTTATGATCATATCTGATTTCTTTCCAGTTTTTTAAAGGATGATATGGCTCCTTTCTTTCCTTCCATAGCTGGGACCATGAAGCCAGCTGCTCCCTTTGAAATGAGGCAATAAAAACGTGGTATGCAGCTCTCCATTTAAGCGAGAGAAACATGGAAACCAAACAGGAAATTACAGATAAAAGGAAAGAAAAAGCAGGCTACCTCCTTCGACAAAATTCCTTCTAATTTTATCTTTAGTCAACTTCCTTATTTTAGCACCTTTTCCATTTGGTCCTTGGTCCAAAAAAGGGCTTCAAATTGGCCTGCAATTGATCTTCAAACTTTAAGCATCTTGCAATTGTGTCCCTAAAAACTCGGGCAAAAATCATTCTCGCGGCAGGAATCCCTGCTTTCACACTAGACATTCAAATGGGAATATCTTGAGCTTCTGATATCGAAATCAAGCGATTCAAAAGCTCAAATTTATCTACGCGTCCAGGACTACAACTTTGATGAAGGAGTCGAAGTGAGATAAAATCGTTTTAGAGAACAGAATCTGGCAGTAATCTGGTTGATAAAAAAAGGTCTCCTAATCTAATTCAGAAACTGACAATGCCGAGAATCTTGATATGACTGAGAATATGACCTAAGAATAAATCAACAAAATTTGTGATGGAAATAGAGTTTTTAGTGCAAAACTCGGGTCAGGATCTTTATCGCGACAGAATTCTCTGCTTTCATGTTAGATATTCAAACAGGAATATTATGAGCTTGTGATATCAAAATCAAGTGATTTAAAAGCCCAAATTTATCTACGCGTGCAGGACTACAACTTTGATGAAGGAGTCGAAGTGAGATAAAATCAGTTTTTTAAGTAAAAGGCTTCAAATGTTATGAGATCATGCGCTTTATGCAAAAAAAAAAAAAGGTTCTTTACAGAAAGAATTCATGGCCGAACTTTATTTTATTGACTGGGAAACCGTGGAATACATCAAGCATAGTATTTCTTTATAGAGTCAGAATTCACGGGTCTACCTAAATGTTCTCCATCCATTCTAGACAACAACAGGGCTCCTCCTGAGAAAGCTTTCTTCACCACGTAAGGGCCATCATAGTTGGGCGCCCATTTACTCTGATCTTCTCCTGGTAAAGGCAATATTTTCTTCAGTACAAGGTCTCCTTCTTGGAATCCTCGAGGTCGAACCTTCTTGTCATATGATTTGGCCATCCTTCTTTGGTAGAGTTGATGATGACAGATTGCAGCTATCCTCTTCTCACTTATCAGATTCAGTTGTTCATATCTAACTTTTACCCATTCTGCCTCTTCTAGCTCAGAGTCTATCAGTACTCTCAATGATGTGATTTCTACTTCTAAAGGCATCACTGCCTCCATCCCATATACCAAAGTGTACGGGGTAGCTCCTGTTGAAGTTCGAACTGCGGTGCGGTATGCATGAAGGGCAAATGGCAGCATCTCTTGCCAATCCTTGTAGGTGACTACCATTTTCTGAATAATCTTCTTGACATTCTTATTGGCAGCTTCTACCGCACCATTCATCTTTGGCCCATACAGTGAGGAATTGGAATGCTTGATTTTCTATTTAGCATAGAGTTCTATTATCATCTTGTCGTTGAAGTTTTGGGCATTATTAGTTATGATCTTTTCTGGAGGACCATACCGACAAATCAAATCTCTTTCAATAAATTTCTTCATTTTTTACATCAAATGAGAGAATGAACCGGCTTCTACCTAGTTTGTAAAGTAGTTGACAGCCATGAGAATAAACCTATAACCATTGTTGGCTTTTGGGTTGACAGGCCCAAATACATCAATCCCCACATTGCAAAAGGCCATGGAGATGTTAGGTTAAACAGGGGAGCTGGAGGGGCGTTGATTTTGTCACTGTACACTTGGCACTTATGGCATTTTCGAACATAATCGATGCAGCCCTTTTCTAATGTCATCCAAAAGTAACCAGCCCTTTGTATCTTTCTAGCCATCATGTGTCCACTAGCATAGGTTGAGCAAATGTCTTTATGGACTTCTCGTAATGCGTCCTTGGCCTTAGCTTCATCCAAACATCTCAACGAAGTCCCATCAGATGATTTCTTATACAAAATCTCCCCATCAAGATAAAAATCCATTGCCAACCTTCTCAAGGTCTTCTTATCTATTTTGGATGCCCCCATGGGATATGCCTGGTTTTGTAAAAAGTTCTTGATATCGTAGTACAAGGGCTTCCATCGATTTCAACTAAGCAACAATGAGCTGGGCTAATCCCGATATCAATATGTACCAGTTGTACTTTGTACCCAAAATCTATTCTAGCCGTAGAAGCTAGTGTGGCCAAAGTGTCAGCCAACTGGTTTCCTTCCCTTCCTAGATGGGTGAATTCTATTTCCTCAAATTCTCCGGGTAGTTTAGACAAGTATTCTTGGTAAGGCCTTAACTTCTCTTCCTTGGTTTGCCATTCTCCTTTTAACTTGGCAAATGATCAATATTGAGTCTCCATACACATCTATCTTTCTGATATTTAGCTCCAATGTAGCCTCTAAAACCGAGAATACAAGCTTCATACTCATTTATGTTGTTAGTGCACCCAAACTGCAACTTAACTGAAACCAGATACTATTTCTTATCAGGAGAGATTAGCACTGCCCCCTACTCCATTACCACATACATTCACAACATCATCAAAGTACATAATCCATCAATCTGATTTCCCTTCCTCGACTAAAAGCACATCTTCATTAGGAAAATTAAAGTTTAACGGCTCATAATTTTCCATAGCATGGTCAGCTAGGTGATCAGTGATGACACTACTTTTCATGGCTTTCCTATGTCGTACTCAGCTAGCATAACTTGATATCTAACAATTCAGATTGATAAATAGGGTCTTTCATAGATGTGCCTTAATGGGTCTAATTTGGAAATTAACCACGTAGTATGATGTAACATATACTGACATAACCTCTTTGCAGCCCATGCTAATGCATAACACAACTTCTCAAACACAGTACCTAGACTCATATTCCGTGAACTTCTTGCTTAGGTAATAAATGACCCTTTCAGTTACTGTTAAGTTCAATATCAACGACCTTTCTAGTATAAGAGGAACAAGTAGAGGTGGATTCAGCAGGTACTGCTTGATTTTCTCAAAAGCCTCTTTGCACTCTTTATTCCAATTTTCAGGATTCTTTTTCCTTAACAAACAAAAGATTGGATCACAAGTCGTTGTTGATTAGGATATAAACCAGGCAATGTAATTTAATCTTCCTAGGAATCCTCTTACCTCTTTCCCAGTCTAAGAGTTGACATATATTGAATAACCTTTACTTTGTCAGGATCCACTTCTATCCCTTTGTCACGCATCACAAATCCCAACAACTTCCCAGATTTCAACTTGAATGAACACTTTGCATGATTAAGCCTCAACTTATACTTCCTTAGTCTTTCAACTAATTCCTTCAATATTTGGACATGATTCTCTCCCTCTCTAGATTTAGCAATCATGTCATCCATGTATACTTCAATCTCTTTATACATCGTGTCGTGAAATAGAGTCATCATGGCCCTTTGAAAGGTGGCCCCGACATTCATTACCCTAAAACATAACCTTGTAACAAGGTCCTCCATGATGTTACAAATGTTGTCTTTTCTATATCCTCTTACGCCATTTTTATCTAACTGTAGCCTCGAAATCCGTCCATAAAGGAATATGTAGAGCTATGTGCTGCATTGTCAACCAGCATATCTAGGTGTGGTAAAGGAAAATTATCTTTAGGGCTAGTTCGATTTAAGTCCCTATAGTCCACACAAAATCTGATTTGATCTTCCTTTTTGGGTACTACCACTATGTTGGACACACATTGTGGATACTTGACTACTTCTAGAAAACCAGCATTCCACTGCTTTTCAATTTCTTTCTTTACCTTGATTAAGATATCCGGATGAGTTCTTTTTAACTTTTTCTTAACCGGTTTGCATCCTTCTACTAACGGTACTCTATCCACTAGGCATATCTTTATAGGACCAGACAAAAATCTTTACGTAATCTCGGAGTAATGCAACCAACTCTTCTTTTACTTTAGGAGTGATCACTATCCCTATCTTCAGTTTTTTTTCTCTTAATTTTTCATCGCCCACATCTATGGTTTCAAGCTCCTTTCTAGCAGTTTTCCAAGCTTATTCATGTTATCCTATTAATTTTGTGAATTCCCTACTGTTGTATCCCTTACAGTTTGGCCACTCATTCTCAGTGTAAAGTTTAAGTGTTGTTTTGGAAGATCCGGTTTTAGGGTTTCTGAAAGTGGAAAGTGATGCATAGTAAAAACATAAAGATGAACTTTAAAAATGCATGATCTCATTAAAAGGAAAAGGTTGGCTAAAAAAGATAAAATCAAATTGACGTCTTAAGCCTCAATAGTGATTTAGAAAAAGCGAAAAAAAGGGCAGAGATTGCTTATTACATTTTGAATACCAATGGAGCTTCTTGGGTCTCCCAATTTTGGAATTTCTCTCCATTGGCTAGGTTTTGAATGAAGGTCATGAGATTGAAGACGTTTTGAGGTTAGGCTTGTTTTGATGCAAAAAGATATTATGGAGCATACACCCTAAGGATAGGTTATAATTCCTTTATGTGAGACATATGGTAGGATTACTACTTAGTCTCTAAAGAGGGTCTCTTGTTGGCCCAGTGATCACCCTCGTAAAGGCAATATGGGGGCTCAGTAGATAGAGGGATGGTACATATACCAATCACTACCAGTCTAAGCACTCAGCAAAGAGTTGGGGTTTACACAAACTTAAACCTTGACTCAAGTCATAAGACAAGCTGCTAGTCCCCCACCTAACTTTTAATGTGTGTGCTCTCAGAAAAATAATAACAAAAGAAGTGATGCATGACAGCATACAATAAAATCTATATCCATATCTAATATACCATGCATGACAGGATGTAAAGATGCATGCTAAGGCTTTTAAACAGGGTAAACCATTCATAGCAAAAAGGAACAAAAACCAACAATACATAGCATCAACAAACAAAATACCAAGCCTAGTCCAAGAGTCCCCAGTGGAGTCGCCATCCTGTCATACCCTCTCGAGAGCTCGACGTCGCGGCGACCCTTCCTGGTAGCAGGGATTGATGTCGGGGTCTTTGTTTTGTGAAAAAGAGAGTCGCCACCTAGTATTATGTTCACTAGGAAACCTAACTGGTCTTTCAGAAATTCTAAGGCAAGGGACTGGTTGCGTAAAGGGAAGGTTTTAGCACCCCTAGTACGCCCTACCTAAGGTAAGTTGCTTGGTGTTTGGTTTGCCTATAATTGCTATGGTGTTGATGTTCTCTAATCCCGTCAGTTTCCTAGGATAAGTCTGCTATGATGGACGAACTTGGGTTCAAAGTCTAAGGGGAAAAACCCTTGGCCAATATGGATCATACCTTTAGATATGTCTATAGAGTGCCAAAGAGAAATGGTGCAGATCTCCTGAATTCTATGCTTGGTTTGAAAATAAGTTCAGAATTTATGAATTTAGAGACAGCAAACATAGAAATCTAAGGAGATTCAATGTGCTTAAAAGCTCATTTTTTCCTTAGTATTTCAAGTGTTCGCGGCTCGTAAATCGCAAGGAAAAGAAGAAAAAAAACTAAGTTAGAAATCTAAAGAAATTCATGGTGCTTTAAAAGCCCATTTTTACCTTAGTATGTCATATTTTTATGACTCATGAATTGTGGAATCAAAATTTGAAATGTCCTCAATTATAATTGAGGTTTCTTTCAAGGATCGCAATTAGATTGTTATAAAATTTTAGGCATAAATCTACCCTTATGTTAAGAATAAACAAGTTGTATTCCTATTTAACAATATTTTGGACATTTACCTTTCATAGGTTTATTTGCCATTATATTATTAAGGGATAATGACTTGTTATTTCTAGAAAAATATTTTGATATTTACCCTTTGGGGTTTCTTTATCTAAACATTCGTAGTAAATACTAACAAATTATTAATAATAATATTTTGGATATTAACCACTTTTGGGGTTTCTTTATCCAAATATTAATAATGAATAATAACAAATTATTCCTAATAATATTTTGGATATTTACCCCATTGGGATTTCTTTATCCAAACATTAATAGTGAATGATAACAAATTATTCCTAGTAATATTTTGGATATTTGCCCCTATGAGATTTTTTTTATCCAAACATTAATAGTGAATAAAGACGAATTCCCAAAAATAAGATTTTTATATTTTTGGAATATTGGCCAACACCCTTTGGAATTTACAAACATGTTGTAAAATCCAAGATGCATGAAAATAATTTTTTTGTGTTTAAGAAATCCATGCTAAAACACATTTTTTTTTAAACTCGAATATTTGCTTTTTTTTTAAAAAAAGGAATTTAAAAATATGTTAGGGTATTGGCCGTATGCATCATACAAAAAAAGAATTTTACCTTTTTATCAAAAAAAAAACACAACTATGCCATTAAACCGAGTACCACAGTAACAAGAAAACAAACCATACACATATGTATCCCAGCAGTCACATGAAGCTTACAACGGTTCAACTCAAACCACCGAGTCCCAGCATACAAACTTAAACTGAAATCTTGAATACAAGTCTGCCCATTATTCTCAAAAGAAAAAAAAACAAGTCCACACGCACCAAAAAAAAAAAACAAGGTTCTGCAACTAACATCTATAACAAAAACAGTGACCCACCATCATCCTTTTTATCTTGAAACAAATGCCATGCTCGTTTCACACGGCGGGAAAGAACACATATTAAATGCTGAGATTAAAAAATAACGTGTATGCTATCTTATTTTCACAAAACAGAGACAGAAAGCATGCAACCAAAACCTGCCGAAAAAAAAAAAAACCAAAGCCCCTTAATTAAACAGACCCTCCCTCACGTTCTTTCCTTTAATTAGACAGACCCTCCCTCATGTTTTTTACTCTTTTCTCTGCACCTATAAGTCACTTGTTCCTATGCCATATTCCATTTTCAAAATGACAATCAAAGCAACGGAAGGCAGGGATGATAAACCTTTGCAACCCACGGTTTCTCACAGCAATGGAACAAAAAAAACTAAACATAGCTTTTCAACTCAAAGTCTAAGTACAGTATGACACATCATCTTTGACAGGAGGGATTAAATCATATGCACATGAAAGCTAAACATTTGAAAACCGAACCTAATACAGCCCACTTTGCTCGCCTCCCTTTTTTCTAATTTATGATGCTGCCATGGTTGGTTTTGTACAAAAATGAAAGCCGAAAGAGCATGCATTTATATCGTGTATATCAAAGGCACCCAAGAAGAAATAAACAAATCACATGGCCAGCTATCTCTCTTTCAAAGGAAGCAGGAAGGAAAAAAAGCACACTCCAAACCCAGTCGACACATCCTCTTCTGAAGAGGACTTTCTCTCATTTTTCTCTCTAAATGAGTCGCCGTATGAGTAACCAGCAGAAGGAAAAAACAAACGCAGCTCTAACGTGAATAATAATCTAAAGGCATGGGAGATTCAGTGGGCAAGCATACAACTTTGTTGCTAAGATGGAAAACGATCGTCCCAAAACAACAACAGCAAAACAGATTTTTGAAAAGAAAACCAAACAAACAGCTTCACAGATGTTAAAGCAAAAAGAAAATCAAGACTCATACCTGCTGAACCTGCACGTTTGAATGCAGAGAAACGAGATGCAACCGGTGGAAAAGCTTATACCCTTTCACCAACAAAGACCCGAAGCAAGCCTTCCTCTTTTTCTGCCGTTAGGAGCTTTTCAAAAACCTCTTAGAGTCTTTGCAAACCCCGGTTCGACAAAGTAGGATAGACTCAAAGTAATCTCTTAACGTTCTCAATTATTTTCGGCTTCTCTAACCTCAGCCTTATGCTAACTCCCTCTCTTTCTTTTCTCCGCCTCCTCTTTTCTCTCTGTATTTACTCTCTCTGTCTCTCCCTTTTTTCTTTTTTTTTTCTCCCCGGTTCGACAAAGTTGTCTGTTATATATGCAAGCTGAAGACCACCCCCACATTCTCTCATCTCCACCGTCTGTCTTAGGGAAACAATCCCAGCCCTTAGATGATGATGAGGCTCCCCCCGTGTCTTCTTCTACAGCTGGCATAGAGGAGGTGCAAAAATCATTTCCCTTGGACTGCTCTGAGTTGCAAGTGCACAGGTGTGAAATGGGGGGCTGTCCTGTACATGCTAGGTTTGCAGAGGGAAGGACGACAATTTAAAAAATTAGCAGGGAATGGTTGCAGAGAGACGGTACTGTTCTGAAAATGCAAATAAATAGTGCCATAATGGGGCTGTTTCAAAACGGTGCCGCTTCTTTTCTCAGCTGAAGAAAGAAAAGAACAAGTGCAAAGTAATGTACGACGGCGTCGTTTAGAAAGGCAGCAGGAATGTCACCCATCGTGGCAGACGGTGTCGTTTAGAAAGGCAGCAGGAATGTAACCCATCGTGGCAGAATTTCTATCATTTTCTAATCCTATCCCTGTTTTTTCTATTTCTTCCCAAACCCAGCCAAGTTTCTTCCAATCTTTATCAGCAATTAACTCCCTTATTTCGGTTTTTTTTCTTCAACTCAGTCCTGCAAACTTGGGGGCAAAATCCTTCCTGCGGCAAAAAAGTTTTGCGGCAGAATTTTTGCGGCAGAAACTTGCGGCAGAATTTTTTTGCGGCAGAATTTTCACTTCCTCATTAGATATTCAAATATGAATATCTTGAGCTCCTGATATCGAAATCAAGTGATTCAAAAACCAAAATTTATCTATGCGTGTAAGACTACAACTTTCATGAAGGATTCAAGGTGAGATAAAATCTTTTTACACAACAGATTCGGGCCGCAATCTGGTTGGTATAAAAAATGGTCTCCTGATCTGATTCAAAAACTGACGAATGCCGAGCGCCCCGATATAACTGAGAGTATAACCTAAGAATAACAAACAGTAAAATCGTGATGGAAACATAGTTTTTAGTGCGACTCTGGTTAAAATCCTGCTTGCGGCAGAATTCTCGTCATATATTCAAATAGGAATATCTTGAGCTCCTGATATCGAAATCAAGCGATTCGAAGGCCCAAATTCATCTATGCGTCCAGGACTACAACTTTAATGAAGGATTAGAAGTGAGATAAAAAAATTTTATGGAACAGAAACTGGCAGCAATCTGGTTGGTAAAAAGGATCCCCTGATCTAAATCAGGAAACTGACAATGCCAAGCATCGTACTTTGACTAAGAATCTGCCATAA
>Ga0325411_1000786_pt1 | contig 34088 bp, 20 predicted proteins | sample PopdelMetagenome_13_FD_206181 | JGI IMG/M metagenome (GOLD analysis project Ga0325411, IMG submission 206181) | Populus deltoides microbial communities from Bellville, Georgia, United States - Xylem-PdIQD-R4 | ecosystem: Host-associated > Plants > Phyllosphere > Stem > Wood/Secondary xylem...
AAGGCATCATTCAATTTGGAGTAAAAGGGAAATTAGCTCCGAGATATATTGGCCCTTTCAACATTAAGGAAAGCATCAGACCAGTTGCCTATCGTTTAGAGTTGCCTGCATATTTGGATAAGATTCAAAATGTGTTCCATGTGTCATTACTGCGAAAGGCCAAGATAGACCCCTCACGGGTATTGCCACACGTTCCTATGAAGATTAAAGGGGATCTAACCATGGAAGCTAAGCCTGTCAAGATCTTGGATCGAGATGTGAGGGTGTTGAGGAATAAGAGAGTTTCCCTGGTGAGAGTATTGTGGAGAAACTCTCGAATAGAAGAAGAAACATGGGAAAGAGAATCCGAGATAAAGCAAAAGTTCCCGCATTTATTCTTTGACATAGGTACGTAACTGAAATTTCGAGGATGAAATTTCTATTAGGAGGGGAGAATGTAAACCTCGGAGAAAAATAAAGGTTGCTTAGATTGCAAACTACATGAGAAATAAAAGTGAAGAAATTCATGCATATGGTTAAATAAAAACAAGAATTCAAAAATTTTTGGATATAAGTTTCTGAATGAAATATTTTGAGACATTATAAATCAACCTGAAAATGTTGAGGGTTGGATTAAATTAAAGAAAATAAAATAAACTAAAAGTTGTGGGGTGAAATTATAAGAAATGAAAAGAGATATAACTTAATTATAAAAAGAAAAAAAAGATGCGGGGGCCTAAATGCAAATAAGAAAAATCATAGAGCATACATACTTCTATTCTCACCAAAAATCTGCAGCAATTGTAAGGAAAGAAAAGAGGGAGTTTTTGTATCCATTCTTTCAAATTCAAGAGAGAAACATCAAAATTTCAAGAACCCATCCAAGATTAAGGGTTTATAGATGGAATAAATAATTGTGGGCAAGGAATTAACAAGAAAATTGAACAAGAAGAGAAGATGGAGGACCGGCTGTCATTAGATAAGAAAGGAGGGAGTTGAAAATCTTCAATTGGTTGAAGATCAAAACCTTAATTCGTACCGGGTAAGGTGTTCTAAACATGATCTTATAAGTCATTTCAAATTCGATAATGAATTGATGCCTTGATGTGAATTATAGATTAGGGTTCTTAGACTTGAATTGAAGTTCTATAACTCCAGATATTGTTAAAAATTTGAGAAGAGAACAGATAGTAACAGTTCAAAAATAAGACAGCAACAATTGGACAGTAACAGTCCGAATGTTTGTTGATGGGCAATTTTTTTTTAATCAAATGTAAAAATTGTATAGATCAAAAAATGTAAGACAAGCTTGCAGAACAAGGTGGAAGCCAGCAGTACAAATAGACATACATATCCAGTCAAGGGGAACAAATTCACTTGAATAAACCAATGCAAGACCAACTTGCTGAACAGAAAGTAAAGGGAACAGACTCCCTTGCACAACCAAAGGGAATAAGCGCCCTTGAACAAAAATCAAAGCCAAATGGAAAAAGACATACATTGAAAACCACACTAGCAGATAATAGCTGCTAGGAGACCTAAAAAACCAAATGTCCTATTGCTAATCCAGCAGACGAGCTTGGGAGCGAAGGAAGCAACAACAAGGGGACTGTAGTTGTAGGTAAAAGTTCCAACCAGCATGCAAAGACACTAGTGAAGGCAACCAGCAACCACAGCCTTAAATGAACCAGCACTAAATGTCCTAGAAAGAGAAGGACAGCTGCTGAGACAAGGAGCAAACCAGGCACTAGCAAAACAAACCGGCAGTCCTCAGGCAGAACAACTCAGTTGCCCAATCAGCAGACCAGTAGACACTGGCATAGGCAGTAACAACAATCCGGCAGCAACATAGGTGCATCAACGACAACATAGATATGCCATCAGCAAGGGGTCAGAACATGACCCAACAGCAGACCCAAACAGATCCCTAACCAAGCACATTCACATAACATTGCCAGCAGGCCAACCCTGCACCACTACATCAATAGCCCAAACATGAGGGGAGAGAGCCTCACGCAAGCTGTTGGGCTCCAAAAATCACAAGCTGCAGAAGACCTGTAACAATGACCTGTTCATGTATGGTATGATAATCCAGCAATCTAGTATAACAAGGACTATGCATCCAGGAACTGGAATGAAGCCAAGCATAGGGGAGAGACCCTCACCCTAACTGACCCCGTTACAGGTAGACAGTAGTATGGCCTACACATCTGCTCCAGCTTCTAGCAACTAGATAAAATCAAGCAATTGGGGAGAGAACCTTACCCTAACTGGTCCCCACTACAGGCAGATAACATCAGATAACATTGCCCATCAGCTCAGGGTGGAGCATATCAGCACCACCAAAGAACCGGTCCTCAGTAGACCAATGAAAGCAGGACAAATCCAACAGCCAGCATCCAAGAAAAGTTAGCAAGCCAGCCTCAAAGATAGGTGATCAAGCATTGGGGGTGAGAGCCTCACCCCAACCACCATCACCAGAAAGACAAAAGTGCTCCGCAGCATGGACTAGGTCGCAACAACAGCAGCCTAACAGAGCAGCGACATAGATCACTACTAGCCCAAGCATTTTGGGGAGAGAGACTCACCCAAATTGTTGGGATCCATGACAGCTACCCGCAGCTGAACAATTTGAAAAGCATACCAGCAAGCCAGCCAGATGGCCATCAATTTGCAGTCTAAATAGAGAAAATCGGTAAGTAGACCTCATCAGAGCAGTCAGTAGGAACAGGATGAGGAACATCCCAAACCTGCACCAGCGACTGGGAACCAACCCATAGATAGGAAGGTAACTAGCACACAATCACTAGAGTAGAGAGACAACTCCAGCAAACTAACCAAAGACACATGGCATGAAGCCTAGAGTGACAAGCCAGAGAAAGCAACCCTAGCAAATCATAATTCCAGCCAGCTTCAAGAGCGCAACATATCAAGCGGCATATAGCAGCAACAAGCTAACTAACTTGCAGAAGGAAAGCTAGCAGCAACTACAGCAAATACAAAAACCAGCCACAAGAGTCAGACCACACAAGACAGAGGCTTGATAAGAGCAGACAGGCAAGCTAGAACAAAACTTCATCAATAGAGAAGTTCAACAAAGCTACCTAATAGATGTAGTAACAACAAGAACAAACAATAGAATCAAACAAATTTCACCCAGCCATCCAGCAAAAGAGGCTACCTAAACAACATCCTAACACCAAAACAACCAAGAGAAAGAGTAGGGGATATATAGAACAGAAAACCCAATCGCAGAAAACTATATCAAGACAAGAAGAACTTGCAATCAAACCGGGCAGAGAAAGAACATTACAGAGGAGGTTGGGTAGGAGAAACCCTACCATGACCAGAAGCTCTGATGAGAAGTGGAAGAGCAATAACCCGAGCATCCAAATCTCCAAAGATCTTAGCATCAATAGTGTCGGCGGAGAAATCGACGCCATCAATGATGGTGGGAGAAGTTGGAAGATGAATAGAAGAGGAACCATAGACCCCATCAGAGTAAACAAAGGCCATATCCTGGATAAAGAAAGGTGGAGGGAAAGAATTCAAACCTCCATCTAATTCGTCTAAACAACGGGGACACCCATCAAAATGGCCAACTCCAAGACAATCAATGATACAGATCAACCCCAACTGGTGGGTCATGTAAGTCGTCGGGGGGAGGATCCGCAAATTGGCCAGCAAAATCCCCATCATCGGGATCTTCAAGCTAGACACCCGTTAGGGTTTCAGATAAGACCCATCGCACACTCACTGATTACTGGAACAGAGGCGCCGAGGTTGGACTGATCATGGGAGACATGAAGAAAGTCTCTCACGGAGCTCAGCAGTAGGATCGGGTGGAGAAACTTCAAGAGAAGGAGAGCATCTCTCTCTAAATTCTCTCACTAGCTACTAATAGAGAGCTTTTTCTTACTGAGAGCTTGTTGATGAGCAATTTTGATTGTTTTAGAGGCAGAACTGGGTTCTCCTTTCTTCAGAGAACTTGTAGCCTCATGTGTTAGCTTTCCAAAGAGACTAATCTCGCTTGAATCTGAGTTTGATAACTTCAGATATAGTTAAAAATCTGAGGAGAGGTCAGACAGTAACAGTTCGAAAACGAGACAATAACAGTCCAAATGTTTATTGATGAGCAATTTTGATTGTCTTAGAGGCAGAACCGAGTTCTCCTTTCTTCAAAGAACTTGTAGCCTCATGTTGCGATGTCGCGGTCGCACAAATTAATTACCCTAGCTTAAAACACATAAGATAGTATATAGCAAGTAAAGGGTCAATCCCACGAGGAAGTTTCAAGTCAGATTTTTATGTTGTACATTATGTAATTGGGGGGATTTGGTTTGTGATTATCTAAACTATGGCAGCAATTAAACTAGCAAACAAAATTAATTAAAATTGAAACTTATCAAGAAAACAAATCTTGGTCGCAAGCACACATCCACCTATAAAAATCAGAATGATTATGGAAACAAAACATCGATTTATATTCTGAATATTTATCTCTTCTTAACATTGGTTAGTTAACGGATCCGCCGTATAACTAACCCTAACCTTCAAACGATCACAGTGTCCGCACTAGTAATTTAATTTAATGGCAGCCTTAAGAATTAGATAAGTTGATTAATCAAGAAAACATAACTGTCCACAGTCTATATTTGATTTGATTGAATGTTCTCTCTAAGATTAATAACGTAGATCTGCCACAATTATTAAACTCAGTTGCTTCACAAGTTCTTATACTACAACTCTGGTTTTGATATCAAACTTATCAATAGATTGTCTACAATAATGACTTAGAGTCCGCTCTAGCAATTAAAATAAACAATCATAGGAAAAATAAATATAGAAGAACAAACATATTCATCATATAAACAGAAAAGAAAAGGTAAAATAAATCTCACAGTTCTTGAAATCTGAAGGTTTCCGTGTCCTTGCAACCAAGAAAAAGTATTTAGCCTTGCATGTTTGTTGAACAACTAATCAAAAAGATTGAAGAGAGCATGATTTTTGGGTTTGTAGAAGAGAGAATTTGTGTTTTTTTTTCTGCTGGCTGCCTGCCCCTTCTCTCTTTCTTTTTATATGCTAAGAAACCCTAGTCTCTATTTTACAAAATAGTCCTTCCTTAAGTTGACAGTTTACATTTAAGTACTTCAATAACTATTTTCCCTAAAAAGAAGAAATAGCCTTGCATGAAATCTTCAAACTCTGACTTAGAGGAGCTAAATTGCTGATATAAAACTTAGATGTCGGTTTAGATGCTTCGAAATGTAATTTGGACTTGTTTTTTCACGAAACCTGTTTGCTGATAGAATTTAGTTGTCATCTTTGAAAAATCATATCTCCCTCATATGACATCATTTTTGGCTGAAATTTGGAGCGTTGATAGGTCTTTGAGTTAGAAATCCAACAAAATTGAGTTGCATCAATTGGACTTCTGTAGCTCTAGATATTAAATTTTGAATGACCGAAGGTCAACATTGGCAGAATACAAGATTGGACTTTGCAGGATGTGATTTCTATGATCTTTCTCTTTTTACTTTTCTTGCATTAGAAAGGTATGGATGTTAGATTTTTAATGCCACTAGAATCACTTCATTTCGATCTCTAGAACTCACGCTCTGCATAAAACATCGACTGAACGTCAAATCTGCCAATTACCTCCAATTTACTCCTTTTTGCATCTTTCATCCAAAAGTGCCTTCAAAACATAAAACAAAGAATATCAAGGTATTTTATATATAAAACATGGACAAAACATTAGGTAGATATGTGTGAAACGATTGAATAATATGGTTACATCAAATACCCCCACACTTAGCTCTTGCTCATCCTCGAGAAAGGATAAATAAAATCAAATTGACAATAACTGTGATCCATCTCTTAATCCCCCATCAATGTCCAAGAATATATGCATTATAAACCAGAATACAATCAAGAAGGATAAAGAGTATAAATTTTCATGAATTCATTTACATGCAAACTTCAAAGCTTAATTAATCATCAGGATTTAAATGAAATCTATGTCATGTCAAAGTGATAGGTCCTCTCATTGATATACACTCCAACACTCACGTGTTTAGGGTTTATATGTTTAAATCTCTCAAATTCAATCAATGAATATGTTCTACTATAAGCTTTGCCCATCTTTTCATCAAGCATCACTTCTTTTTTCTTTTCACATAATTTTCAACCATAATTCCATGAGATATCACAAGTATATGCTCTACTAATCCTTGGGCAGGGAAAAGGAAAACATATAAAAAGTTAAGGCTTATACATGGATAAAGCAAAGAAAAGATAAACAAGCTCAAAGGAGTTGAGTAAGGATAATTTGCTTTAGGTTGGCTTTTTGGCTCAAGTGGTTAAAATTCCTAATGCCTTTATCATCTTCATGTATATATGTAATGCGAATGTAATCTCAACAAGATATGAAGCAAGTTCTAGAGATACATATTATTGAAAGAATGCACAATCAAAGAATATAATGTTGAAGGCTCAAAAGCTTGCATTGATTTAACACTATAAAGTCAACATGGTATATTCTCAAAGTCAATCCCTAAACCAATTAAACATTAAAACTTGCATGCACACTCATTCATTTGATTTATATCTTCATCTATCTCAACTAATTTTCATACATAATATTCATATTCTCAAAAACCAATTTTTGAAAAATAACAAAGAAAACAAAATTAAAAAACCAACATTCTTCCAATACCCCCACATTTAAAACACAACATTGTCCTCAATGTTGAAATAAAAGAAAAGGAACATAGGAGAATGACAAAAATAAAGTAAAATGTGAAAAATAAAAGATACGGGAAAAAGAAAGCAAATCGGTTTTTTTTTTGTGTTGGGTTGCCTCTCAGTAAGCGCTTTTGTTTTATGTCATTGGCTAGACATGTTGCATCCTCATTCTTCATAGATTGGTTCAGCTAACTCCGCAGAAGCGGTGAGTTCTGTCATCCAACCTTCATAGAAAGGTTTCGAGCGATGCCCATTGACCTTGAGTACTTTGTTGGTTTTTAAACTTGTAATTTCAACTGCACTATAACGAAAAACATTAGAAACAACAAAGGGTCCAATCCAACGAGAGCACAACTTTCCAGGAAAAAGTTTCAAATGCGAATGATAAAGGACTTTGTCTCCAACATTAAACTCTTTTCTTGTAACCATTTGGTCATGGAGACTCTTAGTCTTTTCTTTGTAAATCTTTGCATTCTCATAAGCATAATTTTGTATTTCTTCCAATGTAATTCCAATCTTTTTGGGCACCTAAAGGATAAACGCCACCTATTCACTGTCCATGATGGGGTAAATGACTCCTGCATCATGGAGGACAGTTTGCAAAACTTGCAAATCCAATGTTGATTCATGCATGTTTTGGGGAACACATATATTCCTTCCCATCTCTTCTATCTTGATAAAATCATAGCCATAGCTCAAAGCTACGCTTAATCTATCCTCACTATCAAAATCACAAACTTGCTGCACACACTTATCAACTTGGTAAAATCATAGCCATAGCTCAAAGCTACGCTTAATCCATCCTCACTATCAAAATCACAAACTTGCTGCACACACTTATCAACTTAGTCATAACATGTAATAGAATAAACATTGCTATAAGGATATGTCATTACATCATGAAAATTAAATTAAATTTTTTCATCTCCTACCTCCATAGACAAAGTATCCTTACCATAATCAATTTTTGTATTGGCAGTTTTCAAGAATGGTCTCCTAAACTTAAAATTTCAGCTTGATCCAATGGTCAGATTGAGGATTATGACTATTGCCGTAAAACTAGATAGGTGCACTTTTTACGTAAAAATCCGAATTTGATCTTGCCTGGATCGTATCAAAACTTGAATAGATGAATTTAATTCTGTAGTTTGTATAACCATTTCCATATATGCATGTTTATATCTTTATCCATCCATAATGATGATTGTTGTACAATGTATATCATAAACATTTTGGTTGATATGAAAGATGATGTTTGTGGGATTGAGACCTAGGATAATTGGGTTGAATTGAGTTAGGAGATGCAGTATATTAGAAGTGTAAATAGGTCGTATGTCGATAACTTAGGACCTCCCGGTATAGGGGAGACTCCGTTGAAATTTTGGTAGACTTTAATACAAACATCATGAATAGATATAGAAAAAAAATTAATCACTCTGTTTATCAGTTAACATGAGATCGTTGCTTTATCTCGGATATGGGGATGTTACACAAGAGTAGTCCATGTGCTCTAAAGATTTCATCGTCAGTTGTAGAATTGTGTTTCGAGGATGATTTTTCGATCAATAAAGACTCAGTTTTCATCACGGTTTATGAGTCAGCAGTAGGTTATGTGCGCTGAAGATTTGAGCGTCAGCTGTAGAACTAGGTTTCATGGATGATTTTTGGGTCCGACATGCTCTAAAGATTTCAGCGTCAGCTACAGAACTGGGCTTCATGGATGATTTCTAGGTCAGCAGGGACTCATTTTTCATCAACGGTTTTTGAGTCAACAGTCGTCTATGTGTGCTGTATATTTCAGCCTCATCCGTAGAACTGGGTTTCGTGGATGATTAATGGGTCTACAGGGACTCAATTTTCTTCAACAGTTTCTGCGTGAGAGAAAGTCTTTGAGCGCTGATGATTTAAGCGTCAGCCGTAGAAATGGGTTCTGGTGATGATCTCTAGGTCAACAGCAACGCAGTTTTCATCAACGATTTCTGAGTCAGAAGTAGTGTATGTGCGCTGAAGATTTTAGCATCAGCCGTTGACCTGGGTTTCGAGGATGATTTCTTGGCTTCTTGGATGATTTCTAGGTTTGGAGGGACTCAGTTTTCGTCAACAGCTTTTGAGTCGGTAGTGGTGTATGTGCGTTAAATATTTCAGCATCAACCATAGAACTGAGTTTCGTGGTTGATTTTTGGTTCTGTAGGGACTCAGTTTTCGTCAACGGTTTCTGAGTCATTGACACAATCAAAAAGTTGATGTCTTCTCCCAAGTGTAGGAGTGTCGAAGTAATAACTAACCCGGCAAGAACGGGGTCGAACCATAGGGAGGTTAACTATATAAACTACAAATAAATAAATAGATAAAAACAGAAAAGGAGTTGAAGAGGGTTTGAGATGTGATATTGATGTAAGGATTTAAACAAATATAAAACAATTGTCAAGGTTAGAGGATCCACTAATGATATTTCAAACAAGTATAATATAAACTCTTTTTATTATTCAACTAGAAACCACATACAAAGAAGGTTCCAATCGGATTATAATTTATTAATATGATTATATTAATTATCTTATTTGAGTAATGCCAATACTTGTAAATGTTGTCGGGTATTCATGGTGATAACTTATGTTAACAACAGATCAAGTTCCTTTCATAGCACAAGTGTCGATTAACAACAGATCAAGTTCCTTTCATAGCACAAGTGTCGATTATACCATACAATTGGGCTGTGAAAGTGCCAAGTATTTGTTGTATCAAGTGTTATACAACATAAATATATATTAACCATTTAACAAGTAAAGTATTAAAAGTGAACAAGATAACAAATACAAAACATGTTAGTATCAAATATAAGTCCATGTTGAGTTTATACTATACTTATTCTTACACCATTAGTGTAACCTTTTCACCTTGACATAATAAACTTAGTTGAACATTATGAATAAGAGAAACATAGATAAACAAGATAAGAACATAATTATATAAGTATAGTAAAGGAAATGAAAAGCATAAACAAGAGATTAAGAAAAATATAACATGGAATAAAACTTGAACATTACAAAATACAATGAAAGAGAACAAAAGCAAGATGTTGATCTGAAAACCAAGATGTCTAAATGCATGACAAATGCTTCCTTTTATAGGCCAAAATTCAGAACTATTGATTTGATGACTAATTTTTTAGTGGGTGGCCACCTCTTGATTTGACAACAATCCTTATCTTCTTGTCTGTAAAAAACGTAATTGCTAACATCAGAATTTGAATAGATAGTCTTCATGAAAGTTCCGGGAAATTGTCTCAGCTTTCAAAAAATGAAGAATGAGGTCATTTAGACTTCTAAAACTCGAGATATGGGCTGAACACTGAACAGTGTCTGGGTTGCAAGACAAATTCTGACTTCTTTGTTGTTGCTATAATTTGAACTTGAAAACAGTCCTTTTGAATCTTGGACTCTTCATGAAAGTTTTAGGCCTATGTCTTGGCTTTCAATCCATATAAACCAGATCTAAATCCAAGTTCTACAACTCCAATTATGATCCAATAACTGAATTGTATTCCAATTTGAATTCAACCAGCATCTCTTTTCTAAGCTTAGCCCTCTGTCTTCTCAATTTCAGTAGTTAAACTCATCAATCAATCCTTTGATTTATGTGATAGACCTCCTTTGATTTATGTGATAGACCTGTATTTAAAATGAATATTTACCATAAATTAAAGGTATCTTATATTATCAGACTTGTTATTATAAAACATGCTCTAATTAAGGAGTTATTGATACTTCAAGTGCAAAATGATGATATAAAACCTTGATAAAAAATACACTTTTAAGTACTAATCACACCCCCAACCAGCTTATTACTAGTCCATAGTAATCAAAGAGTTAAAATAGAAAAATAATTTGCAAGTTTCACAAAGCAAGGCATTCATCATTCATCTTCCATTAATTAATCCAAATAAACAAACTCTTATTAAATTTATATATCTGCTTCATACTATTGAAACAAGATATTAATAAACCTTCTTTTCATGTGCTCAATGTATGAAAACATAGATGATGGGGCTTCTATTGGAAGAAAATAATATTTTGTTCAACTGTTTTTCTAAGGCTAATTCATTTGGGTTGGGATTATTATTATCTTCTTTTTTATTAGTTTTTGATTCAACTATATTATTCAATAGTTTCACCCACATTTAACTAGTGTTTTGCCTATGATTTATATATAAAATGCCTTGATATTCTTTGTTTTATGTTTTGAAGGCACTTTTGCATGAAAGATGCAAAAAGTAGTAAAATGGAGATAATTGACAGATTTGACCTTCAGTCGATGTTTTGTGCAGAGCGTGAGCTCTAGAGGTGGAAATAAAGTGACTCCAGTGGAATTAAAAAGCTAACATCCATACCTTTCTGAACATTTAAGGCAAGAAAATAAAATAAGGAAGAGCATGGAAATTGTAGCCTTCAAAGTCAAATCTTGCAATCTGCCAGTGTTGACCTTCAGCCATTCCAACTTGAATATCTGGAGCTACAGAAGTCCAATTGATGCAAACTCAATTTTGTTGGATTCATGACTCAAAGTTCTATAAAAAGCTCCAAATTGCAGCCAAAACCGATGTCATATAAGGGAGATATGAGTTTTCAAAGATGACATCTGAATTCTACCAACAAACAGGTTTCGTGAAGAAACGAGTCCCGATGACGTTCCGAAGCATCTAAACTGATATCCAAGTTTTTATTTCAGCAATTTAGCTCCTCTAAGTCAAAGCTTGAAAATTTCATGCAAGGCTATTTCTCCTTTTTTAGGAAAATAGTTATTGAAATACTTAAATGTAAACAGTCTACTTAATGGAGGACTATTTTGTAAAATAGAGACTTTGGGTTTCCTAAGATATAAAAAGAATGAGAGAAGAGAAGGGGGGCAGCCAGCCAAGAAGAGAAAAACGCTCTTTTCCTCTAAGAAACCCTAAATCATGCATTCTTCCTTTTTTTTGATTAGTTGTTCAACAAACATGCAAGGCTAAACACTTTTTCTTGGTTGCAAGGACACGGAAACCTTCAGATTTCAAGAACTGTGAGATTTGTTTTACCTTTTCTTTTCAGTTTATATGATGAATATGTTTGTTCTCCTATGCTTATTTTTCTCATGATTGTTTATTTTAATTGCTAGAGCGGACTCTAAGTTATTATTGTATACAATCTATTGCTAAGTTTGATATCAAAACCGGAGTTGTGGTATATAAACTTGTGAAGCAACTAAGTTTAATAATTATGGCGGATCTACGTTATTAATCTTAGGGAGAACATTCAATCAAATCAAACATAGACTGCAGACAGTTATGTTTTCTTGATTAATCAACTTATCTAGTTCTTAAGGCTGCCATTAAATTAAATTACTAGTGCGGACACTGTGGTTGTTTGATGGTTAGGGTTAGTTATACGGCGGATTCGTTAACTAACCAATGTTAAGAAGAGATAAGTATTCAGAATATAAATTGATGTTTCATTTCCATGATCAGTTCTGATTTCTGTAGGTAGATGTGTACTTGTGACCAAGGTTTGTTCTCTTGATAATTTTCTGATTTTATTAAATTTCGTTTGATAGTTTTCTGTTTTCTTTTGCTTTAACCTAGATAACATCCAAACCCCCCCAAATTGCATATCATCTAGCATAAAAATCTGACTTGAACTTCCTCGTGGGATCGACCCCTTGCTTGTTCTATACTATCTTGTGTGTTGTGTTTAAAGCTAGGGTAATTAATTTGTGCGACCACAACATTGCAACAGTTTTCTCTTTAAAAAAAACACAATGCATCCTTAACCCATATAGCGAGCTTTCGGCTAATGACTCCCAGACCAGTTGTTCTTGGGGCATTGGGTGTTGAGACACTCCTTCAAGCTTAGTAACACGGGTTGCTGATACTAATATGTAGATAGTGCAATGTTTGATTTCCTTAAAATTTCTCCTCAACCCATGTAACAAGCACTGGGCCAATAGCTCCCAAGTAAGTTGACTTTAGGGTACGAGGTGTTAAAACACCCCTTTGGGTTAATTACTTAAATCAAGGAGGCTACGAAACCAAACTTATCTACTTTTTTATTTATTCAATTTGTTTTTATTATCATCAATATTATCATTTTTGTTTTGCAAATTATATACTATCCATTTCCCTTAGTTGTTACCTTTAACCAAAAAAATAATAATGTAATAATCCAATATGCAACCCACAATCATATGTTAAAGTGTGTGTGTGTGAAAATGAAGGTTTAAAAATGCTTGTTAAATGAGTACATGAGAAGAATCAGGTGATAACAATGTGAGAGTTTGTATACCTGAATATTTCAAGAAGTATTATGATAGACCATGATAAGAATATTTACTAAGATGCGTCTCAAGAGTCAATAAAATTTCTCCTTACTCTGCCATCCTAATAACAATTTTGTCAAATGATTTTAATAATAGCAAAAACCAGTTAGTAAGTTAGTTTTTTTTTAATGTCAACTACTACTCCCAAACCAAAACGAGACATTGTTCTCAATGTTCTAAGGTAAAAAGATAGAGTATAGAAGACATCACCTGAAAAAACAAACACTGACAAACTTGAAACACACTTAAACAAATATAAGAAATAACAAACAAAATAATATGTGACACGACAAAAAGATTGATGTCTTCTCTCAAGTGCAGGAATGTCGAAGTAATAAATAACCCTGTAAGACCGGGGTCGAACCACAGGGAGGTTAATTGTATAAATTATAAGCAACAATAGTAACAACAATAACAACAACAACAACAACAACAACAACAACAATAATAATACTAGTGGTGGTAGTAGTAGTAGTAGTAGTAGTAGTAGTAGTAATAATAATAATAATAATAATAATAATACCAATAATACTATTAATAATGATAATAATAAAGATTAAGAAGAAGAAGAAGTTGATGAGAACTTGAGATGGAAGATTAACGTAAGGATTAAACAATGATAACAACAAATGTCAAGGTTAGAGGATCCACTAATGGTATTTCAAATAAGTATAGTATAAACTCTTATTATTCAATTGGAAACTACACACAAAGGAGGTTACAATCAGATTATAAATTGTTAACATGATTACATTTTGTTAACAACAAATCAAGTTGCTTTCACAACTCAGGTGTTGGTTATACCATACAATATGGGCTATGAAAGTGTCAAGTATTTGTTGTACCAAGTGTTATACAACATAAATCTAGATTAGCCATTTAACAAGCAAAGTATTAAAAGTGAACAAGATAGCAAATATAAAGCATGTTAGTATCCTACATTAAGGTCCATGTTAAGTTTATATTATACTTATTCTTACACCATTAGTGTACCCTTTTCACCTTGACATAATTAACTTAACTAAACATAATGAAAGAAAGAAACATAGATAAACAAGATAAGAACATAAATGAGAAAGAAGTTAACTAAGTAAAGAAAAGAAAATGAAAGGCATAAACAAGAGATTAATATAAACAAAACTTAAGTATTACAAAAGAGAGAGCAAGAGCATGATCTTGATCTGAACACCAAGATGCCTAAATACATGGCAAATGCCTCCTTTTATAGGCCAAAATTCGGAACTATTGATTTGTTGACTAATTGATGAATGGGTGGCCACATCTTGACTTGGTGACAATTCTTATCTTCTTGTCTGCCAAAAACGTCATTGATAATGTCATAATTTGAACAGACTTCAATCATGAAAGTTCTAGGGAATTGTCTCATCTTTCCAGGGTAAACATTTGAGATCATTTGGACTTCAAGAACTGGAGATATGGGCTGAACACTGAACAGTGTCTGGGCTGCAAGACAGATTCAGACTTCTTCGTTGTTGCTACAATTTGGACTTGAAAACGACCTTATTAAATCTTAGGCTCCCATGAAAGTTGTAGGCCTATGTCTTACCTTTCCATCCATATAAAGTAGACCTAAATCCAAGATCTAAAACTCTAGATATGACCAGATTACCGAACAATATTCTAGTTTGGACTGCACCAACATCTCTTTTCTAAGTTTGGCCATCTCTTTGTCCTTTCAATTTCATTACTTCAACTCATCAATCAATTCTTTTATTTATGTGATAGGCCTGCATTTAAGATGAACACTTACCATAAATTAAAGGTATCTTATATTATTAGATATGTTATTATAAAACATGCTTTAGTTAAGGAGTTATTGTCCTTCAAGTGCAAAATGATGATATAAAACCTTGATAAAAATGCACTTTTAAGTACTAATCAATATGCTATTAATAAAACCATTAACATTTAACAAATCTATAGGTTTATGGTGAATGTGTAGTTGAGCCCAAGAGGAAATATGAAAGATCTCTTCCAATGTGCCCAAACCACCTGGTAAGGCAATGAAGGCGTCAGCATGGTTAAACATTGTATTCATTTGATAAAAAATTATGGAGACCTGTAGTTCCTCTCCAATTGTTTTTCCAATGATGTCCCCTTTTGCTAAAGCTTTGGGGACGACCCCCAAAACTTGACTGCCTCCTAACAATGCAGCTACTGACACACTGCCCATTAACCCAAGGTTGCCTCACTTATATATTAAATGAATCTTTCTCTAAGCTAATACCTGACCAAGATGATTTGCTGATTCTAAAAACTCATTTTCTTTCCAAGGACTAGATCCGTCGAAAACATAAATATTTCTAATTTGATGACTTAAGGAACCTGTCATTTCTACACACTTCTATATCGGTTGAATGTATGTGTTGAGTAGAAAGGAAGAGAAGATTTTATAGATGAGAAATTGAAAATGCAATCATACCACCTATATGTAGGCCAGGTGGAATCTCTCTCTCTCTCTCTCTCTCTCTCTCTCTCTTTTTGAAAACATGTGTATGTACAAGTAGTTGTGATTGTGGCTCACATCTTCTCTTGGTTTTACGTCCAAGAACGGCTTAAACGCCCTCTATGGGTTGGGGATAAGCTTCCCAGCCAGTTTTCTTAAAAACTGGCAAACAAGGTCTTTTTTAGTCAGATTCCCAAGACTAAGTCGATCATGTTCTTTATGAAAATGGGGCCATAAATCATGAATTTCATGATGTACATCTCCACTAGGATGCGTCTCAAGAGTTAATAGAAGATTATCTAAAGACCCCTTACTAAGGCCATCTTTAATGAATTGTATTTTTATCTTCACGGTTTATAGATATCATTCCTAAAGAACGACATTGTGCATTAGAAGTCCATCTGCACATCGGTGACAGACTTTCAGTTGTTTTGCACAACGTTTCTTTGCAAAAGTGCTTTTACTTGTTCCAGACATGTATGAAATAAAAGAATTGGAAGACTCACCTAATAATTGGACCTTTGCTTCAATTAGCCATCGAATATCTTCAGGAATTCCATGGTTCATTAACAACTTCAATCTTTCACACTTAGCACGGTAAATTTTTGCAATCGCATTTTGAGGCAAAACGGGAAAATACTTTTTTAATTTTTCAAGAGTGGTGTCCATTTTTTTAGACAAGAAATGGAAAAGAGATGCAAAGAAAAGAGAAGGAACAAGGAATTGAACAAATATATACACAAATATCAGTTATCAACGGTTTTCATCAATGGTTTCTCAGACAACAGTAGTTTATGTGCACAGAAGATGTCAGCGTTAGCCATAGAATTGGGTTCTTGGATGATTTTTGGGTCCCTAGAGACCTAGTTTTTTGGCTGATACCTAATTCCACCAAAAAATCTGTTTTGAACAGTACTGTGCCGTAAGTGAACAGTGTCGCCGCAAGCAAAAATTCTGTTTCTCTTTTTTTTTCAAAATAAATAAATAAATAATAATCACAGCAAATAAAAATAACAGTACAAGCACAAGAATCAACTAAAATTACCTCCCCGGCAGTAGCGCCAAAATTTATTGCAATGTTGCGGTCGCACAAATTAATTACCCTAGCTTAAAACACAACACACAAGATAGTATAGAGCAAGCAAGGGGTCGATCCCACAAGGAAGATTTAGTTTAGATTTTTATGCTATATGTTATGCAATTAGGGGGTTTTGATTTGTGATGATCTAAACTAAGGAAGAAATTAAACTAGCAAACAAAATCAATTGAAACCAAAATTTATCAAGAAAACAAACCTTGGTCGCAAGCACACATCCACCAACAGAAATTAGAACCGATCCTTGAAACAAAACTTCAATTTATATTCTGAATTTTTATCTTTTCTTAACGTTGGTTAATTAATGGATTCGCCATATAACTAACCCTAACCAACAAACAATCACAATGTCCGCATTAATGATTTAGTTCAATGGCAGCCCTAAGAACTAGATAAATTGATTGATCTCTTGATAACCAAGCTGTCTGCAGCTTGTGTTCCTTTGTTTGAGTGTTTTCCCTAAGTTTAATAACGTAGTTCCGCCACAATTATCAAGCTTAGTTGCTTCACAAGTTCATATATCATAACTTCGGTTTTGATATCAAATTTAGCAATAGATTGTTCACAATAATAACTTAGAGTCCGCTCTAGCAATTATCAACAAAAATCATAGAAAATATACATAGGAAAACAATTATACTCATTCATAATATAAACTGAAAATAAAAGGAAGAATAAATCTCACAGTTCTTGAAATTCGAAGGTTTGTTGTGTCCTTGCAACCAAGAAAACGAGCTTAGTCTTGCATATCCATAGAATAACTACTCTTAAAGATAGAAGAAAGCATTATTTCTGGTTTGTAGGGAGGAGAGTTTGTGTTTCTTCACTTCTGGCTGCTGCCCCCTTTCTGCCCTTTTTCCCTTCTCTTTTTCATTTTATATGCTATGAAACCCCAGTCCTTATTTTACAAAATAGTCCTCCCTTATGTTGACAGTTTACATTTAAATACTTCAATAACTATTTTCCTAAAAAGAAAAAATAGCCTTGGAAAAACTTGCTGAAATAAAAACTTGAATGCCGGTTTAGATGCTTCGGGATGTAATTTGGACTTGTTTCTTCACGAAACCTGTTTGTTAGTATAATTCAGTTGCCATCGCGGAAAAATCATATCTCCCTCATATGACATCGTTTTTGGGTGAAATTCAGAGCGTTGATAGATCTTTAAGTCAGGAATCCAAAAAAATTGAGTTTACATCAATTGGACTTATGCAGCTCCAGATATTGAATTTTTAATGGCCAAAGGTCAACATTGGCAGAATGCAAGATTTGACTTCGCAGGATGTGATTTCCATGATCTTTCTCTTTTTATTTTTCTTGAATTAAATTTACAGAAAGGTATGTATGTTAGCTTTTTAGTGCCACTAGAATCACTTCATTTTGACCTCTAGAGCTCACGCTCTGCACAAAACATCGACTGAACGTCAAATCTGCCAGTTAGCTTGATTTTACTCCTTTTTGCATCTTTCATATAAAAGTGCTTTCAAAACATAAAAGAAAGAATATCAAGGCATTATATATATATATATATATATATATATATATATATATATATATATATATATATAACATAGGCTAAACACTAGTTAAATGTGGGTGAAACTATCGAATAATATGGTTGCATCAGTTGGCAGCGACGCATTTTTCGTTAACTGTTTCTGCGTCAGTAGTAGTCTATATGCCCTGAAGATTTCAGCATCAAGCGTAGAACTGGGTTTCGAGGATTATTTTTGGGACAGCAGGGACTTAGTTTTCGTCAATGGTTTCTCAGTCAACATTAGTCTATGTGCGTAGAAAATGTCAGCGTCAGCCGTAGAATTGGGCTTCTTGGATGATTTTTGCGTCCTACGAACCCAGTTTTTGTAAATGATTTTCAAAGCAGCAGTACTCTATATGCTCCTAAGATTTCAAGGTCAGCTGTAGAACTAGGTTTCCGTGATGATTTCTGGGTCGGCAGCTATGCATTTTTTGTTAACGGTTTCTGCTCTTCAATAGTCTATGCGCCTTGAAGATTTCAGCGTCAGGTGTAGAACTGGGTTTTGAGAATTATTTTGGGTCCCTAGAGACCTAGTTTTTATCAACGTTTTCCGAGCCAGCAGTAGTCTATGTGCTCTGAAGATTTCAGCGTCAGCCAGAGAACTAGGCTTCTTGGGTAATTTTTTGGTCTGTAGGGACTCAGTTTTTTTCAATGGTTTTTGAGTCGGTAGTACTCTATGTCCCTTGAAGATTTCAGCGTCAAGCGTAGAACTGGGTTTCGAGGATTATTTTTGGGACAACAGGGACTCAGTTTTCGTCAACAGTTTCTCAGTCAGCAGTAGTCTATGTGCGTAGAAGATGCCAGCGTTAGCCGTAGAACTGGGCTTCTTGGATGAATTTTGGGTCCTCGGGACCCTGTTTTCGTTAACGGTTTCTGAGCCAGCAGTAGTCTATGTGCTCTAAAGATTTCAGCGTCAGCCGCAAAATTAGTGCCCGAGATGATTTCTGGTTGCCAGCAATGTATTTTTCGTTAACGGTTTCTGTGTCAGCAGTAGTCTATGTGCCTTGAGGATTTCAGCGTCTAGCATAGAACTGGGTTTCAAGGATATTTTTGGGACAGCAGGGACTCAATTTTCATCAATGGTTTCTCAATAAGATGTAGTCTATGCGTGTAGAAGATGTCAGTGTCAGCTGTAGAAGTGGGTTATTGAATGATTTTTCGGTCCCTAGAGACCTAGCTTTTGTCAACATTTTCCAAGCCAGCAGTAGTCTATGTGCTCTGAAGATTTCAGCGTCAGCCAGAGAACTAGGCTTCTTGGGTAATTTTTTGGTCTGTAGGGACTCAGTTTTTTTCAATGGTTTTTGAGTCGGTAGTACTCTATGTCCCTTGAAGATTTCAGCGTCAAGCGTAGAACTGGGTTTCGAGGATTATTTTTGGGACAACAGGGACTCAGTTTTCGTCAACAGTTTCTCAGTCAGCAGTAGTCTATGTGCGTAGAAGATGCCAGCGTTAGCCGTAGAACTGGGCTTCTTGGATGAATTTTGGGTCCTCGGGACCCTGTTTTCGTTAACGGTTTCTGAGCCAGCAGTAGTCTATGTGCTCTAAAGATTTCAGCGTCAGCCGCAGAATTAGTGCCCGAGATGATTTCTGGTTGCCAGCGACGTATTTTTCGTTAACGGTTTCTGTGTCAGCAGTAGTCTATATGCCCTGAGGATTTCAGCGTCTAGTATAGAACTGGGTTTTGAGGATATTTTTGGGACATCAGGGACTCAATTTTCATTAACGGTTTCTCAATAAGAAGTAGTCTATGTGTGTAGAAGATGTCAGCGTCAGCCGTAGAACTGGGTTTTTGGGTGATATTTGGGTCCCTAGAGACCTAGTTTTTGTCAACGGTTTTCGAGTCAGTAGTAGTCTATGTGTTCTGAAGATTTCAGCGTCAGCCAGAGAACTAGGTTCCCGTGTTGATTTTTATGCTACAGCGACGCATTTTTTGTTAATGGTTTCCGCATCAGCAGTAGTGTATGTCCCTTGAAGATTTCAGCTTCAAGCGTAGAACTGGGTTTCGAGGATTATTTTTGGGTCAATGGGGACTCAGTTTTCATTAACGCTTTCTCAGTCAGCAGTAGTCTATGTGCGTAGAAGATGTCAGCGTCAGCCGTAGAACTGGGATTCTTGGATGAATTTTGGGTCCTCGGGACCCAGTTTTCGTAAACGGTTTCAAGGCAGCAGTAGTCTATATGCTCCTAAGATTTCAGCGTCAGCCGTAGAACTAGGTTCCCGTGATGATTTTTGGGTCGACAGCTACGCATTTTTTGATAACAGTTTCTGCTCTTCAATAGTCTATGCACCTTGAAGATTTCAGCATCAGGCGTAGAACTGGGTTTTGAGAATTATTTTGGGACAGGTGGGACTCAGTTTTCGTCAACGGTTTCTTAGTCAGCAGTAGTCTATGTGCTTTGAAGATTTCAGCGTTAGCCAGAGAACTAGGCTTCTTTGGTTATTTTTTGGTCTGTAAGGACTCAGTTTTTTTCAACAGGTTTTGAGTCAGCACTAGTTTATATCCCTTGAAGATTTCAGCGTCAATCGTAGAACTGGGTTTCGAGGATTATTTTTGGGACAACAAGGACTCAATTTTCATCAACGGTTTCTCAGTCAGCAGTAGTCTATGTGCGTAGAAGATGCCAGCGTCAGCCGTAGAACTAGGCTTCTTGGATGAATTTTGGGTCATTGGGACCCAGTTTTCGTAAACGGTTTCTGAGCCAGCAGTAGTCTATGTGCTCTAAAGATTTCAGCGTCAGCTATAGAACTAGTGCCTGAGATGATTTCTGGTCGGCAGCGACGCTTTTTTCGTTAACGGTTTCTGTGTTAGCAGTAGTCTATGTGCCCTGAGAATTTCAGCGTCAGGTGTAGAACTGGGTTTCGAGAATTATTTTAGGACAGCAGGGACTCAGTTTCGTCAACAGTTTCTCAGTCAGCAGTAGTTTATGTGCGTAGAATATGTCAGCGTCAGTCGTAAAATTAGGTTCTTGGATGATTTTTGGGTCTATAGAGACCTAGTTTTTGGAAACAGTTTTTGAGCCAGCAGTACTCTATGTGCTCTGAAGATTTCAGGGTCAGTCATAGAACTAGGTTCCCATGATGATTTATGGGTCGACAGCTTCATAGTTTTCATTAACATTTTCTGCTCTTCAGTGGTCTATGTGCCTTGAAGATTTCAGCGTCAGGCGTAGAACTGGGTTTCAAGGATTATTTTTGGGATAAAAGGGACTCAGTTTTTGTCAATGGCTCTTGAGTCAGCGGTTGTCTATGTACGTTGAAGATGTCAGCGTCTGGCGTAGTAGTGGGCTTCTTGGATAATTTTTGAGTCCCGAAGACGTAGTTTTCGTCAACAGTTTGTGAGCCTGAAGTAGTCTATGTGTGCTAAAGATTTCATCATCAGCCGTAGAAGTGGGCTTCTTGTGTGATTTTCTGGTCCGTAGGGACTCAGTTTTTATCAATGGTTTTTGAGTCAGTAGTAGTCTATGTCCATTGAAGATTTCTGTGTTAGTCGTAGAATTGGGTTTCGAGGATTATTTTTGGCACAGTAAAGACTCAATTTTCGTCAATGGTTTCTCAGTCAGCAGTAGTGTATGTGCGTAGAAGATGTCGGCGTCAGCCGTAGAAGTGGGCTTCTTGGGTGATTTTTTGGTCCGTAGGGACTCAGTTTTTGTCAACGGTTTTTGAGTCAGCTGTAATCTATGTCCATTGAAGATTTCAGCATTACCCATAGAATTGGGTTTCGAGGATTATTTTGGCACAGTAAGGACGCAGTTTTCGTCAACGATTTCTCAATCAGCGAAAGTCCATGTGCGTAAAGGATGTCAGCGTCAGTCGTACAAGTGGGCTTCTTGGGTGATTTTTTGATCTGTAGGGACTCAGTTTTTGTCAATGGTGTTTGAGTCAGCTGTAATCTATGTCCATTTAAGATTTCAGCGTTAGCCATAGAACTGGGTTTCGAGGATTATTTTCAGGAGAGCAAGGACTCAGTTTTCATCAACGATTTCTCAATCAGCAGTAGTCTATGTGCGTAGAAGATTTCAACGCCAGCCGTAGAAGTGGGCTTCTTTGTTGATTTTGTGCTCCGCAGGGACTAAGTTTTTGTCAATGGTTTTTGAGTCAGCATTAGTCTATGTCGATTGAAGATTTCAGCGTTAGCCGTAGAACTAGGTTTCGAGGATTATTTTTTGGACAGCAAGGACTCAGTTTTCGTCAACGGTTTCTAAGTCAGCAATAGTTTATGTGCGTAGAAGATGTCGTCGTCAGCCATAAAAGTGGGCTTCTTGGATGATTTTGGGGTCCTAGGGACGTAGTTTTTGTCAACGGTTTGTGAGTCAGCAGTTGTCTATGTGCGTAGAAGTCGGCTTCTTGGATGATTTTTTGTCCCAGCGACCTAGTTTTCGTCAACGGTTTGTGAACCAGAAGTAGTCTATGTGCGCTGAAGATTTCATCGTCAGCCATAGAAGTGGACTTCTTGGGTGATTTTTTGGTCTGTAGAGACTCGGTTTTTGAGTCAGCTCTAATCTATGTCCATTGAAGATTTCAGCGTTAACCGTAGAATTGGGTTTTAAAGATTATTTTGGCGACAGCAAGGACTTAGTTTTCATCAACGGTTTCTCAATTAGCAGTAGTGTATGTGCGTAAAAGATGTCGGCGTCAGCCATTGAAGATGTCAGCGTCAGCCGTAGAAGTGCGCTTCTTGGATGATTCTTGCGTCCCAGGGACTCAGTTTTTGTCAATGGTCTGTGAGTCAGTAGTAGTCTATGTCCATTGAAGATTTCAGCGTTAGTCGTAGTACTGGGTTTCGAGGATTATTTTTGGGACAGCAGGAACACAGTTTTTGTCAACGATTTCTCAGTCAGCAGTAGTCCATGTCCATTGAAGTTTTGAGCATCCGGCATAGTAGTGGGCTTCTTGGATGATTTTTGGGTCCCAGAGACCTAGTTTTCGTCAATAGTTTGTGAGCCAGCTGTAGTCTATGTGCTCTGAATATTTGAGCGTCAGCCGTAGAACTAGGTTCCCGTGATGATTTTTGGGTTGGCAGGACGCATTTTTCGTTATCGGTTTTTGCGTCAGCAGTAGTGTATGTGCCTTGCAGATTTCAGCATCAGGCGTAGAAATAGGTTTCGAGGATCATTTTTGGGAGAGCAAGGACTCAGTTTTTGTCAACGGTTTCTCAGTCAGCAGTAGTCTATGTGCGTAGAAGATGTCAGCATCAGGCGTAGTAATGGGCTTTTTGGATGATTTTTGGGTCCTAGGGACTTAATTTTTGTCAACTGTTTGTGAGTCAGCAGTAGTCAATGTCCATTGAAGATTTCAGCGACATATGTATAACTAGGCTTCTTGGGTGATATTTTTGTTCGTAGGGACTCATTTTTTGTCAACGATGTTTGAGTCCGCAGTAGTCTATGTCCATTGAAGATTTTAGCGTTAGCCGTAGAACTGAGTTTCGAGGATTATTTTTGGGACAACAGGGAAGCAGTTTTCTTCAACAGTGTCTGAGTCAGCAGTAGTCTATGTGCGTAGAAGATGTCAACGTGAGTTGTAGTAGTGGACTTCTTGGATGATTTTTGGTTCCTAGAGACCTTGTTTTCGTCAACTATTTGTGAGTCAGTTGTTGTCTATGTGCTCTGAAGATTTCAGCGTCAGCCATAGAACTAGGTTCCCGTGATGATTTTTTGGTCAGTAGCGACGCATTTTTCGTGAAGGGTTTCTCCGTCAGTAGTAGTGTATGTGCCCTGAAGAATTCAGCGTCAAGTGTAGAACTAGGTTTCGAGGATTATTTTTGGGACAATAGGGACTTAGTTTTCGTCAAGGTTTCTAAGTTAGTACTAGTCTATGTGCGTAGAAGATGTCAGTGTCAGGCGTAGTAGTGGGCTTCTTTGATGATTTTTGGGTCGTAGAGATCTAGTTTTCGTCAACGGTTTGTGAGCTAGCAGTAGGCTATATGCGCTGAAGATTTCAGCGTCAACCGTAGAACTAGGTTCCCGTGATGATTTTTGGATCAGCAGCGATGTAGTTTTTGTCATTAACGGTTTCTGCGTCAGCAGTAGTGCATATGCCTTGAAGATTTCAGCGTCAGGCGTAGAACTGGGTTTTGAGGATGATTTTTGGGACAATAGGGACTCAGTTTTCATCAACAATTTCTCAGTCAGCAGTAGTCTATGTGCGTAGAAGATGTCAGCGTTAGGCGTGGTAGTGGACTTCTTGGATGATTTTTGGGTCGCAGAGATCTAGTTTTCATCAACGGTTTGTCAGCCAGCAGTAGTCTATATGCGCTGAAGATTTCAGCGTCAGTTGTAGAACTAGGTTCCCATGATGATTTTTGGGTCGGCAGGGACGAAGTTTTTGTCACTAATAGTAGTGGATGTGCCCTGACGATTTCAGCGTCAGGTGTAGAACTAGGTTTCGAGGATTATTTTTGGGACAACAGGGACTCAGTTTTCATCAAGGTTTCTCAGTTAGCAGTAGTCTATGTGCCTAGAAGATGTCAGCATCAGGCGTAATAGTGGGCTTCTTTGATGATTTTTGGTTCGTAGAGATCCAGTTTTCGTAAATGGTTTGTTAGCCAGCAATAGTCTATGTGCGCTGAAGATGTCAGCGTCAGCCGTAGAACTAGGTTCTCGTGATGATTTTTGGGTCGGTAGCGACGTAGTTTTTTTCATTAACTGTTTCTGTGTCAGCAGGAGTGCATGTGCCTTGAAGATTTCAGCGTCAGACGTAGAACTAGGTTTCGAGGATGATTTTTAGGACAGCATGGACTCAGTTTTTGCCAACAATTTCTCAGACTACAGTAGTCTATGTGTGTAGAAAATGTCAGCGTCAGGCGTAATGGTGGGCTTCTTGGATGATTTTTGGGTCCTAGAGACCTAGTTTTCGTCAATAGTTTTTGAGTCAGCGGTAGTCTATGTCCATTGAAGATTTCAACATCAAGTGTATTAGTGTGCTTCTTGGATGATTTTTGGGTTCTAGAGACCTAGTTTTTGTCAACGGTTTATGAGCCAACTGTAGTCTATGTGCTCTGAAGATTTCAGCGTCGGCCATAGAACTAGGTTCCCACGACGCATTTTTCATTATCGGTTTCTGCGTCAGCAGTAGTGTTTGTGCACTGAAGATTTCAGCGTCAGGTGTAAAAATGTGTTTCGAGGATTATTTTTGGGATAACAAGGACTCAGTTTTCGTCAAGGTTTCTAAGTCAGCAGTAGTCTATGTGCGTAGAAGATGTCAGCGTCAGGCGTAGTAGTGGGCTTCTTGGATGACTTTTGGTTCGCAGGATCTAATTTTCGTCAACGGTTTGTGAGCGAGCAGTAGTCTATGTGCGTTGAAGATATCAGCGTCGGGCGTAGAACTTGGCTTCTTAGATGATTTTTGGGTCCTAAGGACCCAGGTTTCATCCACGGTTTTTGAGTCGGCAATAGTTTATGTGCCTTGAAGATTTCAGCGTCAGCTATAGAACTGGGCTTCTTGGAAGATTTTTGGAACAGAAGGGACTCAGTTTTCGTCAACGGTTTCTCAATCAGTAAAAGTCCATTTGTGTAGAAGATGTCAACGTCAACCGTAGAAGTGGGCTTTTTTGATGATTTTTTGGTTCCCTGAGACCCAGTTTTCATCAACGGTTTTTTAGCCAGAAGAAGTCTGTGCTTTCAAGATTTCAGCTTTAGCCGCAGAACAAGGTTCCCATGATGATCTCTAGGCTGGCAGCGAAACATTTTTTGATAACAGTTTTTGCCTCAACAATAGTCTATGTGCTACGAAGATTTCATCGTCATACGTAGAACTAGGCTTCTTGGATAATTTTTGGGTCCCAAGGGCCTAGTTTTCATCAACAATTTATGAGTCGGCAATAGTCTATGTGCCCTGAAGATTTCAGAGTCAGCCGTATAACTGGGCTTCTTGGATGATTTTTGGGACAGAAGGGACTCAGTTTACGTCAATGGTTTCTCAGTTAGCAAAACTCCATATGCGCAGAAGATGTCAACGTCAGCCGTAGAACTGGGCATCTTGGATGATTTTTGGGTTCCAGATACCGAGTTTTCGTCAACAGTTTTTGATATAGCAGAAGTCTATATGCTTTAAAGATTTCAGCGTCAGCCGCATAACTAGGTTCCTGTGAAGATTTATGGGCGACAGCGACACATTTTTCATCACCGGTTTATGCCTCAGTAGTAGTCTATGTGCTCCGAAGATTTCAGCATTAGGAGTAGAACTAGGTTTCGAGGATTATTTTTGGGACAGAGGGACTCAGTCAACGGTTTCTGATATAGCAGAAGTCTATATGCTTTAAAGATTTCAGCGTCAGCCGCACAACTAGGTTCCCGTGAAGATTTATGGGCGACAGCGACACATTTTTCATCAACGGTTTATGCCTCAGTAGTAGTCCGAAGATTTCAGCGTTAGGAGTAGAATTAGGTTTCGAGGATTATTTTTGGGACAGAGGGACTCAGTTTTCATCAACGGTTCCTCAGTTAGCAGTAGTCATTGTGCTCTGAAGATGTCAGTGTTAGTCGTAGAACTGGCTTCTTGGATGATTTTTGGATCCTCGAGACCTAATTTTCATCAACGATTTTTGAGTCGGCAATAGTCTATGTGCCTTGAAGATTTCAGCGTCAGCCGTAGAACTGGGCTACTTGGATTATTTTTGGGACAGGAAGGACTCAGTTTTCGTCAACTGTTTCTCAATCAGCAAAAGTCCATGTGCGAAGAAGATGTCAGCGTCAGCCGTAGAAATGGGCTTCTTGCATGATTTTTTGGTTCCCAAAGACCTAGTTTTCATCAACGGTTTCTGAGCCAGCAGAAGTCTATGTGCTTTAAAGATTTGAGCGTCAGCCGCAGAACTAGGTTCCATGATGATTTCTGGGTCGGCACTGACACATTTTTCGTCAATGGTTTCTCAGTCAGCAGTAGTTTATGTGCGCTGAAGATGTCAGCGTCAGGCGTAGAACTGGGCTTTTTGGAGGAGTTTTTGGTCTAAGGATCCAGTTTTCATCAGCGGTTTTTGAGTCGGCAATACTCTATGTGCCCTGAAGATTTCAGCGTCAGCCGTAGAACTAGGTTTCGTGGATGATTTTTGCATCCTAGGGAACTAGTTTTCGTCAACTGTTTCTGAGCCCATAGAAGTCTATGTGCTTTAAAGATGTCAGCGTTAGCCGTAGAAGTGGGCTTCTTGGATGATTTTTGGGTGCTAGGGACCTAGTTTTCTTCAACTATTTTTGAGTCGGCAATAGTCTATGTGCCATGAAGATTTCAGCGTCAGCCGTAGAACTAGGCTTCTTGGATGATTTTTTAGGTCCCAAGGAACCAGTTTTCGTCAATGCTTTCTCTATCAACAAAAGTCCATGTGCGAAGGAGATGTCAGCGTCAGCCGTAGAAATGGGCTTCTTGCATGATTTTTTGGTTCCCAAAGACCTAGTTTTCGTCAACGGTTTCTGAGCCAGCAGAAGTCTATGTGCATTAAAGATTTGAGCATCAGCCGCAGAACTAGGTTCACATGATGATTTCTGGGTCGGCCCTGACACATTTTTCGTCAATGGTTTCTCAGTCAGCAGTAGTTTATGTGCGCTGAAGATGTCAGCGTCAGGTGTAGAACTGGGCTTCTTGGATGATTTTTTTGTCCAGGGATCCAGTTTTCATCAACGGTTTTTGAGTCGGCAATACTCTATGTGCCCTGAAGATTTCAGTGTCAGCCGTAGAACTAGGTTTCGTGGATGATTTTTGCATCCTAGGGAATTAGTTTTCGTCAACTGTTTCTGAGCCCATAGAAGTCTATGTGCTTTAAAGATGTCAGCATCAGCCGTAGAAGTGGGCTTCTTGGATGATTTTTGGGTCCTAGGGACCTAGTTTTCTTCAACTATTTTTGAGTCGGCAATAGTCTATGTGCCATGAAGATTTCAGCGTTAGCCGTAGAACTAGGCTTCTTGGACGATTTTTTAGGTCCTAAGGAACCAGTTTTCATCAACGGTTTCTCAGTCAGAAAATTCCATGTGCGCAGAAGATGTCAGCGTCAGCTGTGGAAATGGCTTCTTAGATGATTTTTGGGTTCCAAGAGAACCAATTTTCGTCAACGATTTCTGAGCCAGCAGAAGTCTATGTGCTTTAAAGATTTGAGCGTCAGCCGCAGAACTAGGTTCTCGTGATGATTTCTGGGTTGGCACCGACACATTTTTCATCAACAATTTCTTCCTCAGCAGTAGTTTATGTGCTCTGAAGATTTCAATGTCAAGAGTAGAATTGGGTTTTGAGGATTATTTTTGGGACAGGAGGGACTCAGTTTTCACCAATGGTTCTTCAGTCAGCAGTAGTCTATGTACACTGAAGATGTCAACGTCGACAGTAGAACTATGCTTCTTGGATGATTTTTGGGTCCTAGGGCCCAGTTTTCGTCAACTATTTTTTAGTCGGCAATAGTCTATGTGCCATGAAGATTTCAGCGTCAGCCGTAGAACTAGGCTTCTTGGATTATTTTTTAGGTCCCAAAAACCCAGTTTTTGTCAACGGTTTCTCAGTCAGCAAAAGTCCATGTGCGCAGAAGATGTCAGCGTCAGCCGTGGAAGTGGGCTTCTTGGATGATTTTTGGGTTCCTAGAGAGCCAGTTTTCGTCAACGGTTTCTGAACCAGCAGAAGTCTATGTGCTTTAAAGATTTGAGCGTCAGCCGCAGAACTAGGTTCCCATTATGATTTCTAGGACATTTTTCATCAACGATTTCTGCCTCAGCAGTAGTTTATGTGCTCTGAAGATTTCATTGTTAGGCGTTAAATTGGGCTTCTTGGATGATTTTTTGGTTTAGAGACCCAGTTTTCATCAACAGTTTTTGAGTCGGCAATAGTCTATGTGCCTTGAAGATTTCAGCGTCAGCCGTAGAAGTGGGCTTCTTGGATGATTTTTGGGTCCCCAGGGACCCAGTTTTCGTCAATGACTTCTGAGCCAGCAGAAGTCTATGTGCTTTAAAGATTTCAGTGTCAGCCGCACAACTAGGTTCCCGTGAAGATTTTTGGGTCGGCAGCGACACATTTTTCATCAACAGTTTTTGCCTTAGTGACTCGACCAAAAGATTGATGTCTTCTCCCAAGTGTAGGAGTGTCGAAGTAATAAATAACCTAACAAGACCGGGGTGGAACCACAGGGAGGTTAACTATATATATTACAAATAACAACAACAACAACAACAACAATAATAATAAGGTTAAAGAGAGCTTTGAGATGTGATATTGATGTAAGGATTAAACAAAGATAAAATAATTGTCAAAGTTAGAGGATCCACTAATGGTATTTCAAATAAGTATAGTATAAACTCTTTTTATTACTCAATTGGAAACCACACACAAAGAAGGTTTCAATCAGATTATAAATTGTTAACATGATTTCATTAGTTATCTTATTCGAATAATGTTAATATTTGTAAATGTTGTCAGGCATTCATGATTATAACTTATGTTAACAACAAATCAAGTTCCTTTCATAGCACAGGTGTTGGTTATACCATACGGTTGGGCTATGAAAGTGCCAAGTATTTGTTGTACCAAGGGTTATACAACATAAATCTAGATTAACAATTTAACAAGCGAAGTATTAAAACTGAACAAGATAATAAATATAAAACATGTTAGTATCAAACATTAAGGTCCATGTTGAGTTTATATTATACTTATTCTTACACCATTAGTGTAACCTTTTCACCTTGACATGATAAACTTAGCTAAACATAATGAAAGAGAGAAACATAAATAAACAAGGAAAGGAAATGAAAAGCATAAGCAAGAGATTAATATAAGCAAAACTTAAGCATTACAAAATATAAAGAGAGAGCAAGAGCATGATCTTGATCTGAAAACCAAGATGCCTAAATAGATGGCAAATGCCTCCTTTTATTGGCCAAAATTTGGAACTATTGATTTGTTGACTAATTGTTGAGTGGGTGACCATATCTTGACTTGGTGACAATCCTTATCTTCTTGTCTGCCAAAAACATCATTGATAACGTCATAATTTGAATAGACTTAAATCATGAAAGTTCTAGGAAATTGTCTCGGCTTTCTAGGGAAAAAAAGTTGAGGTCATTTGGACTTCTAGAACTTGAGATATGGGTTGAACAGTGTCTAGGCTGCAGGATAGATTCGCACTTCTCTGTTGTTGCTACAATTTGGACTTGAAAATGGCCTTTTTAAATCTTAGACTCTCATGAAAGTTTTAGGCTTATATCTTAGCTTTCCATCCATATAAGGCAGACCTAAATACAAGATCTACAACTCCAGATATGACCCAATAACCAAACAGTGTTCCAGTTTGGACTGAACCAGCATCTCTTTTCTAAATTTGGCTCTCTCTTTGTCCTTTCAATTTCTGTACTTAAACTCATCAATCAATCCTTTTATTTATGTGATAGGCCTGCATTTAAGATGAACATTTACCATAAATTAAAGGTATCTTATGGTATCAAACTTGTTATTATAAAACATGCTTTAGTTAAGGAATTATTGATACTTCAAGTGCAAAATGATGATATAAAACTTTGATAAAAATACACTTTTAAGTACGAATTACACCCCTCAACTAGCTTATTACTAGTCCCTAGTAATCAAAGAGTTAAAATAGAAAAACAATTTACAAATTCTACAAAGGCATTCATCATTCAACTTCTATTAATCTATCCAGATAAACAAACTCCCATTAAATTTATATATCTGCTCAATACCTCTTAAACAAAATATTAATAAACCTTCCCTTTTTATGTGCTCAATGTATGAAAACATAGATGATGGGGCTTTTATTGTAAGAAAACAATATTTTGTTCGAATGTTTAAGGTTAACTTCCTTAGGTTACAATTATTATCTCTTTTTTTTCTTTTTTTTAATATATATACATATAACTTAAAACACAATGTATCTTTAACCCATGTAACGAGCTTTCGGCTAATGACTCCCAAACCAGTTGGTTTTAGTGCATTAGGTGTTGAGACACCTTTACGAGCTTAGTAACTCGGGTTGCAAATACTGATACATAGATAGTGTAATGTTTGATTCCCTTAAACTTTTCTCCTTAACCCATGTAACAAGCTTTGGGCCAATAGCTCCCAAGTTGTTTTCTTATCATCAATATTATCAACTTTTTTTTTTTTTGCAAATTATATACTATCCATTTTCCTTAGTTGTTACCTTTAACATAAGAATATAAATAATATAATAATCCAATGTGCAACCCACAATCATATGTTAGAGTGTGTGTGTGAAAATGAAAGTTTAGGAATACTTGTTAAATGAGTATATGAGCACAATCAAGTGATAACAATGCGAAAGTTTGTAAATCTGAATATTTCAAGAAGTATTTTGATAGACCATGATAAGACTATTTATTACGATGCGTCTCAAGAGTCAATAAAATTCCTCCTTACTCTGCCATCCTAATAACAGTTTTGTCAAATGGTTTTAATAATAGCAAAAACAATTAGTAAGTTAGCTTTTTTTTTAATGTCAACTACTACCCTCTCCCCCCCAACCAGAATGAGACATTGTCCTCAATGTCATAAGATAGAAAGATAGAGTATAGAAGACATCACCTGAAACAGCGAACACTGACAAACCTGAAACACACTTAAACAAATATAGAAATAACAAAACAAAATACTATGCCATTAATAAAACCAAAAGACACAAGAATTCACAAACGAAGGCTCAAATCCAATCTATGCTTCTTACGGCTTTCCTTAGTTGACCAATTTATGCAACTCATGGTGTAAATCCCGAGAAAAAAAACCAAGGCTGGATTAAATTAAAAAAATAAACTAAACTAAAAAGAAGTGGGGGCAAGAACGAATACACTTAAAGAAAATGGGGCCTAAATGCAAATAAGAATAATTATAGAGTATAAATACTCCTATTCTCACCAAAAACAGATCTGCAGTTACGTAAAGAAAGAAAAGAGGGAGTTTTTATATCTATTTTTTTTACAAATCAAGAGAGAAACACCAAAATTCAAGAACCCATCCCAGATTGAGGGTTATAGGTAAAATAAACCCTAGTGGGAAAGGGATTAACAAGAAAAAATTGAACAAGAAGAGAAGAGGGGAGGGTCGGCTGTCATTAGAAAGAAAAGGTGGGATTGAAGCCTTAACTCGCACCAGGTAAGATATTATAAACCTGGTCTTATGAGTCATTTCAAGTCGATTATGAATTGATGCCTGGATGTAAATTTATATTGAGTTCTTAGACTTGAATTGAAAAAAAAGAAGGAAGAGTTGTTAAAGTAAAGAACTTCGTGTGTTGTGTGTAAATGGAAAGGTGATGAATCTTGACAGTTTCATCTCTTGACCTTCAAAGAGATTTTGGTTAGGAGAATGAAGGAATTAGGATCAAGTTCCTTCATAGAAATTTTAGTTTTGGATGTTTACTAACTAATGAAATTGGTCTTGCTCAATTTCGAGTCATAGAACTCCAGTTATGGGTCACCAACCGAGACTGGGTCATGACAGACCCTATAGGGTAGTAGGTCTGGTTCATTGATGAGCAATTTTGACTATCTTAGAGGCAGAACTGGGTTCTCCTCAAAACATAGAACTTGTAGCCTCATGTCTTACCTTTCCAACGCCACAAATTTCACTTGAATCGGAGTCTATAACTCCAGATATAGTTAAAAATCTGAGGAGAGGTCAGACAGTAACAGTTCAAAAACGAGACAGTAATAGTTGGACAGTAATAGTCCAAGTGTTTGTTAATGAGCGATTTTGACTATCTTAGAGCCAGAACTGGGTTCTTCTACATAGTACTTGTAGCCTCATGTCTTACCTTTCCAACGCCATAAATGTCGCTTGAATCGGAGTTCTATAACTCCAGATATAGTTAAAAATCTGAGGAGAGGTCAGACAGTAACAGTTCAAAAACGAGACAGTAATAGTTGGACAGTAACAGTCCAAGTGTTTGTTAATGAGCGATTTTGACTATTTTAGAGGCAGAGCTGGGTTCTTCTCAAAACATAGAACTTGTAGCCTCATGTCTTACCTTTCCAATGCCACAAATGTCGCTTGAATTGGAGTTCTATAACTCCAGATATAGTTAAAAATCTAAGTATAGGTCAGACAGTAACAGTTCAAAAACGAGACAGTAACAGTTGGACAGTAACAGTCCAAGTGTTTGTTAATGAGTGATTTTGACTATCTTAGAGGCAGAACTGGGTTCTTCTCAAAACATAGAACTTGTAGCCTCATGTCTTACCTTTCCAACGCCACAAATTTTTCTTGAATCGGAGTTCTATAACTCCAAATATAGTTAAAAATCTGAGGAGAGGTCAGACAGTAACAATTCAAAAATGGACAGTAACAGTTGGACAGTAATAGTCCAAGTGTTTGTTAATGAGCGATTTTGACTATCTTAGAGCCAGAACTGGGTTCTTCTCAAAACATAGAACTTGTAGCCTCATGTCTTACCTTTCCAACGCCATAAATGTCGCTTGAATCGGAGTTCTATAACTCCAGATATAGTTAAAAATTTGAGGAGAGGTCAGACAATAACAGTTCAAAAACGAGACAGTAACAGTCCAAGTGTTTGTTAATGAGTGATTTTGGCTATCTTAGAGGCAGAACTGGGTTCTTCTCAAAACATAGAACTTGTAGCCTCATGTCTTACCTTTCCAATGCCACAAATGTCGCTTGAATTGGAGTTCTATAACTCCAGATATAGTTAAAAATCTGAGGAGAGGTCAGACAGTAACAGTTCAAAAACGAGATAGTAACAGTTGAACAGTGATAGTCCAAATATAAAGAAAGGAATGATAACTAGGATTGGACAAAGAAGGACAGTAATAATGAGTGAAATGAGAAAAATATAAAGTACTAAGAAATGACTGAAAGAAAGACTTATTGGTTGTTGATATGGTTATTATAAAACATATCCTTGAGTGAGGAAAATTTATGAGATAAACCTGTGATTTGCAGGAGGGACCACAGATGTG